>ERZ773248.1697-NODE-1697-length-16403-cov-3.292513_pt1 | contig 16403 bp, 15 predicted proteins | sample MGYA00580518_ERZ773248 | MGnify/ENA primary metagenome ERZ773248 (study PRJEB29015, sample SAMEA2737762) | human gut metagenome | biome: human gut; feature: human-associated habitat; material: faeces | place: China | collected 2012 ...
TGGCCCGGCACGAACCGGCAAGACTATCGGCCTGATTGACGGCTGGGTGATTTACAACGTGATTTGCGATCCTGCTGATATGCTGATCATTCAGATGACGGAGGAAAAAGCCCGCGAACACTCCAAAAAACGACTCGCCAGAACGTTTCGCGTCAGCCCGGAAGTGGTCAGTCGCCTGAGTCCGAACAAAAATGACAACAACGTTTATGACAGAACATTCCTTGCTGGTAACTACCTGAAAATCGGCTGGCCGTCAGTCAATATCATGTCCTCATCAGATTATAAATGCGTCGCGCTGACGGATTATGACCGTTTTCCGGAAGATATTGATGGCGAGGGGGATGCTTTCTCTCTTGCCTCAAAACGTACCACCACATTTATGTCCAGTGGTATGACGCTGGTGGAGAGTTCCCCCGGCAGGGATGTGAAGGATGTGAAATGGCGACGGACTTCACCGCATGAGGCTCCACCAACCACGGGGATCCTGTCGCTCTATAACCGTGGTGATCGCCGTCGCTGGTACTGGCCCTGTCCACACTGTGGTGAGTATTTTCAGCCCTGCGGCGATGTGGTTGCTGGTTTCCGTGATATTGCCGATCCCGTGCTGGCAAGTGAGGCGGCTTATATTCAGTGTCCTTCCTGTTCAGGACGGATTATGCCTGAACAAAAACGTGAGCTGAACGGACGTGGGGTCTGGTTGCGGGATGGTGAATCCATCAATGCGGATGGCAGTCGTTATGGTGATCCCCGACGCTCACGTATTGCGTCATTCTGGATGGAGGGTCCGGCAGCTGCTTACCAGACACTCTCGCAACTCGTTTACAAACTGCTTACTGCAGAACAGGAATACGAGACAACCGGAAGTGAAGAAACACTCAAGACGGTTATCAATACCGACTGGGGATTACCTTATCTTCCCCGCGCCAGCATGGAGCAACGAAAAAGTGAACTGCTTGAGCAGCGGGCAGAGCCAGTTCCTTCCCGCAGTGTGCCGGATGGCGTTAATTTCCTTGTGGCGACAGTGGATGTGCAGGCGGGACGTCATCGCCGTTTTGTGGTTCAGGTAACGGGCTATGGCAGCCGTGGCGAACGCTGGATTATTGATCGTTACAACATCACGCAGTCATTGCGCGGTGACAGTGACGGGGAGAGCCAGCGAATTGATCCGGCCAGCTATCCGGAAGACTGGGATGTCCTGCTGACGGATGTTTTTCATAAAAGCTGGCCGCTGGCCTCCGATCCTTCTCAACAAATGCGACTGATGGCAATGGCGGTGGACTCCGGCGGTGAAGACGGGGTCACTGATAATGCCTATAAATTCTGGCGTCGTTGCCGTCGTGATGGCCTTGGTAAACGTATTTACCTGTTTAAGGGCGACAGCATCCGGCGCGCAAAACTGATCACCCGTACATTCCCTGATAACACCGGACGAACGGGCCGACGGGCGCAGGCCGCAGGTGATGTGCCGCTCTGGCTTCTTCAGACGGATGCACTGAAAGACCGGGTGAATAACGCGTTATGGCGTGACTCGCCAGGTCCCGGCTATGTGCATTTCCCTGACTGGCTGGGGAGCTGGTTTTACGACGAACTGACGTATGAAGAGCGGAGCAGTGACGGGAAATGGAGTAAGCCGGGTCGCGGTGCCAACGAAGCTTTTGACCTGATGGTGTATGCCGAGGCTCTGGTCATTCTGCATGGATACGAAAAGATCCGCTGGCCGGATGCACCGGAGTGGGCGAGCCGGGAAACCTGGCTGGAGTGTGTCCAGGACAGTACCGAACCGTCATCCTCACCGGAACCGGTATCCACGCCTGTTAAAAAACAAAAACGGAAGAAAACAGTAACTGACGATGTTAACCCCTGGCTGACTTCCGGAGGATGGTTATGAACCAGAATGATATCGAAGCCATGATTCAGCGTTATATGGAAGCTGAAATGGCGGTGCTGGACGGAAAATCCGTCACCTTTAATGGTCAGCAGATGACCATGGAAAACTTATCTGAGATCCGGCAGGGACGGCAGGAGTGGGAGCGCCGCCTTGCGGCTCTGATTACACGACGACGGGGGCATCCCGGGTATCGGCTGGCGAGGTTCTGATGGCAATTCTTGATGATGTGATTGGCGTTTTTTCACCAGGATGGAAAGCGGCAAGGCTGCGTTCCCGTGCGGTGATCCAGGCTTATGAGGCCGTAAAAACGACGCGGACACACAAAGCCCGACGGGAGAACCGAACTGCCGACCAGTTAAGCCAGTACGGGGCCGTGTCGTTACGTGAGCAGGCCCGTTACCTTGATAACAACCACGATCTGGTTATTGGTGTATTTGACAAGCTGGAAGAACGGGTGGTGGGGAAAAACGGGATTATTGTCGAGCCACATCCGGTATTACGCAATGGGGCCATTGCCCGTGATCTGGCAGCGGAGATTCGCACCCGATGGAGTGAATGGTCTGTCAGCCCGGAAGTCACCGGGCAGTTTACCCGTCCGATGCTGGAACGTCTGATGCTGCGTACCTGGCTGCGCGATGGTGAGGTGTTTGCCCAGATGGTTTCCGGGCGCATAAACAGCCTGACGCCTTCTGCCGGTGTTCATTTCTGGCTGGAGGCGCTCGAGCCAGACTTTATTCCCATGACCAGTGATGAGAGCAACAGGCTGAATCAGGGCGTGTTTGTTGATGACTGGGGGCGTCCCGAAAAATATCTGGTGTATAAAAGCCGTCCCGTATCCGGACGGCAGATGGAAACCAAAGAAGTGGATGCAGAGCGAATGCTGCATCTTAAATTTGTTCGCCGTCTGCACCAGATACGCGGGACGTCTTTGTTGTCCGGTGTGCTGATCCGCCTCAGTGCCCTGAAAGATTATGAAGATTATGAGCTGACTGCAGCAAGGATCGCCGCTGCTCTGGGGATGTACATCCGGAAAGGCGACGGGCAGAGCTATGAAGCGGATGGTAATGGCAGCAAGGATAAGGAACGCGAGCTTACCATTCAGCCAGGCATTATTTACGACGATCTGAAACCCGGCGAAGAAATCGGAATGGTGAAGTCGGATCGCCCCAATCCTAACCTTGAAACTTTTCGTAATGGTCAGTTGCGTGCCGTGGCGGCGGGCAGTCGTCTGAGTTTTTCCAGTACAGCGCGCAACTATAACGGCACTTACAGCGCCCAGCGTCAGGAGCTGGTTGAATCTACTGATGGCTACCTGATCCTGCAGGACTGGTTTATTGGTGCCGTCACCCGCCCGATGTATCGTGCCTGGCTGAAACAGGCTGTGGCATCCGGTGTTATCAGGCTACCCCGCGATCTTGACCGTTCTTCACTGTATACCGCGGTGTATTCCGGACCAGTGATGCCGTGGATTGACCCTGTTAAGGAGGCTGAGGCCTGGAAAATCCAGATTCGTGGTGGAGCGGCGACAGAATCAGACTGGGTACGTGCTGGTGGTCGTAATCCGGATGATGTCAAACGTCGGCGCAAGGCCGAAATTGATGAAAACCGCAAGCTGGATCTGGTATTTGATACCGATCCGGCCAGTGATAAAGGAGGCAGCAGTGCCGCAACGAAACGACAGGAGCCGCAGCACACCGACGACCAGTCCGAAGAATAATTCCTGGTTCAGGATGCAGGCTGGTCACCAGAGTGACGCGGATATTTATATTTATGACGAGATTGGTTTCTGGGGTGTTACGGCGAAGCAGTTTATCAGTGATCTGAATGCACTGGGCGATATCACCCACATTAATCTCCATATCAATTCACCGGGTGGCGATGTCTTTGAAGGCATCGCCATTTTTAATGCGCTGAAAACACATGGTGCGTCCATTACCGTTTATGTCGACGGTGTGGCGGCGTCAATGGCGTCGGTCATTGCGATGGTGGGAAACCCGGTCATTATGCCGGAAAACACCTTCATGATGATTCATAAACCATTTGGCTTTACGGGCGGTGATGCGGAGGACATGCGCACCTATGCCGACCTGCTCGATAAGGTTGAGGCGGTTCTGTTACCCGCTTATGCACAGAAAACCGGGAAAACCACCGATGAAATTGCTGCCATGCTGGCGGATGAGACCGGGATGTCCGGTGCCGAATGTCTGGCACATGGATTTGCTGATCAGGTGACGCCAGCCGTTAAGGCAATGGCATGTATTCAGTCAAAACGTACAGAGGAATTTAAAAAGATGCCGGAATCCATTCGAAACATGATTACTCCGCCACGCAACAGTGCTCCACGCGTACAGGATGATGAACCTGCAGCCTCCCGGACGCCAGTGCAGGCAGCAGCACCCGTGGTGGATGAAAACAGTATCCGTGCGCAGGTACTGGCAGAGCAAAAAGCGCGTGTAAACGGTATTAATGATCTGTTTGCCATGTTTGGCGGGCGTTATCAGACGCTGCAGGCTCAGTGTCTTGCCGATCCTGAATGTTCGCTGGAGCAGGCCCGCGAAAAGCTGTTGAACGAGATGGGGCGCGAGTCCACGCCATCCAATAAAAATACCCCGGCTCATATTTATGCCGGTAACGGTAATTTTGTGGGGGACGGGATCCGCCAGGCGCTGATGGCGCGTGCCGGATTTGAAAAAACCGAACGTGATAATGTCTACAACGGGATGACCCTGCGTGAATATGCCCGTATGTCACTGACTGAACGGGGTATTGGGGTTTCCAGTTATAACCCGATGCAGATGGTCGGTGCGGCGTTCACACACAGTACGTCTGACTTCGGTAATATTCTGCTGGATGTTGCGAACAAAGCCATTCTGCAGGGCTGGGAAGATGCCCCTGAAACCTATGAACAGTGGACGCGGAAAGGTCAGTTGTCTGATTTTAAAATTGCCCATCGTGTGGGTATGGGGGGCTTCAGTGCTCTGCGTCAGGTGCGTGAAGGGGCGGAATATAAATACGTCACCACCGGAGATAAACAGGCCACTATTGCACTGGCGACCTATGGCGAGCTGTTCAGTATCACCCGTCAGGCCATTATCAATGATGATCTGAATATGCTGACCGATGTCCCGATGAAACTGGGCCGTGCGGCGAAATCCACTATTGCCGATCTGGTTTATGCCATTCTGACGTCTAACCCGAAAATCTCCACAGATAATGTAAGTCTGTTCGATAAAGCGAAACATGCAAACGTACTGGAGAGCGCTGCAATGGACGTGGCATCGCTGGATAAAGCCCGCCAGTTGATGCGCGTTCAGAAAGAGGGGGAGCGTCATCTGAATATTCGTCCTGCGTTCGTACTGGTACCGACGGCGATGGAGTCTGTTGCTAACCAGGTCATTCGCTCCTCAAGTGTCAAGGGGGCTGACATTAACGCCGGTATTATTAACCCGGTGAAAGATTTTGCGACCGTTATTGCAGAGCCTCGTCTTGATGATAACAGCCAGACCACCTTCTACCTGGCTGCGTCAAAAGGCTCCGATACGATTGAAGTGGCTTATCTCAACGGTGTGGATACGCCATATATTGATCAGATGGAGGGCTTCAGTGTGGATGGCGTGACAACGAAAGTGCGTATTGACGCCGGTGTCGCGCCAGTTGATCACCGCGGTCTGGTGAAATGTACGGCGTAAACGTCGCAGACAACAACTCTGATGGCCCGTAAGGGCTTTTTTTGTACCTGAAATCAGCCCCTGAACGGGGCTGTGCGGAGACAGTTATGGCAAAGAATTTTGTAGAAGAAGGAAAAACGGTGGCGATTGTTGCCAGTGCAGCCATCAGCAGCGGAGATCTGGTGCAGGTGGGTGATGTTTTTGCGGTGGCGCTGACCGATATTCCACAGGGTGAAACAGGCGACGGCATGACCGAAGGTGTGTTTATGCTGCCTAAGCTGAAAACGGATGATATGAAAACGGGTAAGAAGGTTTATCTGAAGTCCGGAAAAGTTCAGCTGACTAACAGCGGCTCTGATCCGCTGGTCGGGGTTGTCTGGGCAGATGCCGGAACCAGTGCAGAAGAAGTGCCGGTAAAACTCAATGTCTGATCCCTTTTCCCGGCTGGCAGCGCGTATGGATGCGATCACGGTCAGAAAGATGGGAAAGACAGCCTCGATTAATGATGTCGATATGACTGTGATCCCGGGAGAAACACTGGCAGAGCTGAATGCTCTGTCCGGACCTGCGGTCTCTCTGGTGGTGTTTTCTTCGGGATACCGCCCACGGCGCGGGGATCGCGTTGTTTATGACGGACAACAATGGACGGTCACACGGCATGAACGCTTTAACGGTAAACCAATGATCTTTATTGAGTAAAGAGGTGTGGGATGAAGGGGCTTGAGAATGCCATCCGCAATCTGAACAGCCTTGATACCCGTATGGTGCCACAGGCCAGCGCATGGGCGATAAACCGTGTGGCACAGAAAGCGGTCTCGGTTGCCACCCGGCAGGTTGCCGGGAATACCGTTGCGGGAGATAACCAGGTGAAAGGGATCCCCCTGAAACTGGTACGTCAGCGTGTCCGGGTGTTTAAAGCCAGTCCGTCAGGAAAAATGACGGCCAGGATCCGCGTTAACCGGGGCAATCTGCCCGCCATCAAACTGAACACAACACGGCGGCGTGCTGGTGAAGGACTGAGAGTGGGAAAATACTTTTTCCGGGGGGCATTTGTTCAGCAACTGGCGAATGGCCGCTGGCATGTTCTGAGGCGTCTTCCTGAAGCGCGTTTTGCAACAGGGCATGACCATCAGGGCAGGCCAAGAAAAAATCGTCTTCCTGTGGAGGTAGTGAAAATCCCGCTGTCCGGACCGCTGACACAGGCATTTGAAGATGCCCGCGACCGCATCATTGCTGCGGAAATGCCGAAACAGCTGGGGTATGCACTGAAACAACAACTGAGATTATGGCTGACCCGATGAACCGACATACACAAATCCGCCAGGTCGTACTGGCACGCCTTCGGGAACAGTGTGGAGACAGCGCCACGTTTTTTGACGGGCTTCCGGCATTTATTGATGCGCAGGAACTGCCTGCCGTGGCGGTGTGGCTGAGTGATGCTCAGTACACCGGAAAAATGACGGATGAAGATGACTGGCAGGCTGTTCTGCATATTGCTGTCTTCATCCGGGCACAGGCACCGGATTCAGAGCTGGATATGTGGATGGAGAGCACCATTTTCCCGGCCCTGAATGATGTACCGGCACTTTCCGGACTCATCGACACCCTGATCCCACTCGGTTTTAACTATCAACGTGATAATGAGATGGCCACCTGGGCGATGGCGGAAATCACGTACCAGATCACGTACACGAATTAAGGAGGTGGTAATGACCACACCAAATCCACTGGCAAAGACGAAAGGTGCGGGGACGACGTTCTGGATGTATACCGGCAACGGCGACGCATTTGCGAACCCTTTGTCGGACACTGACTGGCTGCGTCTTGCGATGGTGAAGGATCTGCAACCTGGCGAAATGACCGCTGATGCAGAAGATGACACTTATCTCGATGATGAAGATGCAGACTGGAAAACGACAACCCAGGGGCAGAAATCAGTCGGTGATACTTCGGCGACGCTGGCCTGGCGTCCGGGTGACAGCGGGCAGAAAAAACTGGTTCAGTTGTTCGACTCCGGTGAAGTCTGCGCGTTTCGTATCAAATATCCCAACGGTACTGTTGATGTTTTCCGTGGCTGGCTGAGTTCACTGGGTAAAACCATTGCCTCAAAAGACGTGATGACCCGCACTGTGAAAATCAGCGGTGTGGGGCGTCCGTATCTGGCAGAGGAAGGCACTGAAACAGTGAGCGTTACCGGGCTGACGGTGGCACCGGCATCTGCCAGTGTAAAAGTGGGAGCAACCACCACGCTGACCTTTACAGTAAAACCTGACGGAGCCAGTGACAAAGCGATCAGTGTGCATTCGTCAGATCCACAGACTGCCACGGTGACCCTGAACGGGCTTGTAGCCACGGTGAAAGGCGTGAAGCAGGGCAGTGTCAGCATTGTGGGCATGACCGCTGACGGGAATTTTGTGGCTGTGGCTGCGGTGACTGTCAGCGCCGCAGGTTAACAGGACGATACTTATCATTTGCCCCGGTTATCCGGGGCTTTTTTGCAGGTGGAGAACATGATGTTTCTGAAACAGGGCACGTTTAATTATGAAAAACAGTCCGTGGTGCTCAGTGAGCTGTCCGGGCTGCAGAGAATTGAATATCTGGCGTTTGTTCAGCAGCGAACGGCAAAGTTTGATGCCGAAGAGGGAGAACTGCCGGACAGATTGCTTTTCTGCGGATGGGGATGGATATCAATGCCTGGCTGGTTTCCCGCTCACTGTGGAATGCGGATCAGTCTAAGGATGTAGAGACGCTTTGCGCATCCGTTATTACAACATGGTCGTATGATGCCCTGGGTGCGGGGGCGGAGATGGTTCTGTCGCTGAGCGGTATGGGGGCCATTGATAATGCCGGGGATGATGAGCATGAGGCGCTGACGCCGGAAAAGTCCTGACGCGGGAAATGCAGTTTGTCATGCGGCTTGCCCGGGAGTTCCGGCGGGCAGACTGGCGGATGCTGTCGGAAATGTCTGCCACTGAGCTTGGTGAGTGGGGCGATTATTTCCGGATGCAGAGCTTCAGTGATGTGTGGATGGATGCGCAGTTTGCCTCGCTGAAGGCATTGATCGTGAGAATGGTGTCCGGCAGCAGTGATGCTGCGGTGGCTGATTTCAGCCTTTTACCGGAAGAGAACGGGATACCGGAGCGAACGGACGAAGAACTGATGCATCTTGGGGAAGGTATTTCCGGAGGTGTGCGTTATGGACCAGATAGCCAACCTGGTCATTGATTTGGGGATTGATGCGGCAGAGTTTAAAAATGAAATCCCCCGTATCAAAAACCTTCTGAATGGTGCAGCCAGCGATGCAGAACGGTCTTCTGCCCGTATGCAGCGTTTTATGGAGCGTCAGACTCAGGCCGCCCGGCAGACAACGCAGGCGGCGTCTTCGGCTGCAACAGCCGCATCCGTTCATGCGCAGACGGTGGAGAAGAACGCACAGGCTCATGAACGCATGGCCCGCGAGGTGGAGAAAACCCGCCAGCGCATGGAGGCGCTGAGCCAGAAAATGCGCGAGGAACAGGCGCAGGCCATGGCTCTGGCGGAGGCTCAGGATAAAGCTGCTGCTGCGTTTTATCGTCAGATTGACAGTGTGAAACAGGCCAGTGCGGGTCTGCAGGAATTACAGCGTATTCAGCAGCAGATCCGACAGGCCAGAAACAGTGGCGGGATTGGTCAGCAGGATTATCTGGCGCTGATTTCTGAGGTTACGGCGAAAACCCGTGTTCTTACACAGGCTGAGGAAGAGGCTACCCGACAGAAAGTGGCGTTTATCCGTCAGCTTAAAGAGCAGGCAACCCGCCAGAATCTTTCTTCTTCTGAGTTGCTTCGTGCTAAGGCTGCCCAGCTGGGGGTAAGCAGTGCTGCAGAAGTGTATATCCGCAAAATGGAGCAGGCAGGAAAAGCCACGCATTCGCTGGGGCTGAAAAGTGCAGCGGCCCGTCAGGAGATAGGCGTTCTGATAGGTGAACTGGCCCGCGGAAATTTAGGTGCGCTGAGGGGATCCGGAATAACGCTGGCTAACCGTGCTGGGTGGATAGACACATTGATGTCACCGAAAGGCATGATGCTTGGCGGGGTTATTGGCGGTATTGCCGCGGCCGTCTATGGTCTGGGTAAAGCCTGGTATGACGGTCAGAAGGAGGGGGAAGAATTTAACCGCCAGTTGTCGCTGACGGGGCATTATGCCGGAGTCACTGCCGGGCAGCTGTGGACGCTCAGTCGTGCTATTTCCGGGAATGGTATCACGCAACATGCTGCAGCCGGTGCGCTGGCTCAGGTGGTGGGGAGTGGTGCATTTCGTGGAAACGATATCGGTATGGTGGCGAGAGCTGCCGCACAGATGGAGCGATCGGTTGGCCAGTCGGTCAGCGATACCATAAATCAGTTTAAGCGGCTGAAGGATGATCCTGTAAATGCCGCGAAGGCTCTGGACAATGAGCTGCATTTTCTTACTGCCACTCAGCTTGAGCAGATACGTGTCCTTGGGGATCAGGGACGGTCCAGTGATGCTGCACGGATAGCCATGTCTGCACTGGCAGAGGAAACCGGTCGGCGTACTGCGGATATTGATAATAACCTCAATGCGCTGGGCAGTACGCTGCAAACTTTGTCTGACTGGTGGAAGCAGTTCTGGGATGCGGCCATGAATATTGGTCGTGAAGACTCGCTGGATGAACAGATTGCCGCTTTACAGGAGAAAGTGTCGCGGGCGAAAAGACTCCCCTGGACGGCATCATCTTCTCAGGTTGAATACGATCAGCAGCGTCTTAACGATCTTCAGGAGAAAAAACGCCAGAAGGATTTGCAGGATGCAAAAGAGCAGGCAGAGCGGAATTATCAGGAGCAACAGAAACGACGTAATGCTGAAAATGCTGCACTGAACCGGATGAATGAAACGGAAGCAGCACGACATCAGCGTGAAATTGCGCGTATTAATGCCATGCAGTACGCCGATCAGGCTGTCAGGGATGCGGCGATACAACGTGAAAATGAACGTTACGAGAAAGCCCTGGCATCCGGTAAGAAAAAAACACGCGAAACCCGTAATGATGAGGCCACCCGGTTATTGCTGCAGTACAGTCAGCAACAGGCACAGGTGGAAGGGCAGATTGCTGCTGCAAGACAGTCAGCAGGCATTGCCACTGAAAAGATGACAGAAGCGCATAAACAGCTCCTGGCTCTGCAGCAGCGCATCAGCGACCTGGAGGGTAAAAAGCTGACAGCAGATGAAAAAAGCGTGCTGGCGCATAAGGATGAGCTGATTCAGGCACTGACGCTGCTGGATGTAAAACAGCAGGAGCTTCAGAAACAGACGGCACTCAACGAGCTGAAGAAAAAAACAATTCAGCTGACCAGTCAACTGGCTGAAGAAGAGCGCGCTCAGCGTCAGCAACATGACCTGGATATCGCCACGGTGGGTATGGGTGATCAGCAGCGGCAGCGATATCAGGTACAACTGAGTCTTCGCCAGAAATACCAGCAACAGCTGGAGCAGTTGAGGCGGGATAGTGAGCAGAAAGGGACATATAACACGGATGACTACAGAAAGGCCGAGCAGGCGCTGACGGAGAGCCTGAACCGACAACTGAATGAGAATCGCCGTTACTGGCAACAGCTTGAAATTGCTCAGGGTAACTGGAAAAACGGAGTCCTGCGTGCACTCCAGAATGTCACTGAGAATGCGGATAACACAGCCGGGACAGTGGAACAGTTGTTCACGTCTGCGTTCAGTAGCATGAGTGACTGGCTGGCGACATTCTGTACTACAGGCAAACTCAATTTCAAATCTTTTACTTCTTCTGTGCTGTCAGATATGTCCAGAATCATGGCTCAGATAGCTTTAATGAAAGCGGTAAAAGGCATTGCTTCCGCGCTGCCTTTTGATTTTGTAGCCAATGCTGATGGCGGTGTTTATCAGTCGGCTGATTTGAGTCGCTACAGTGGCACGGTGGTTAACCGTCCGACGTTTTTTGCTTTTGCAAAAGGCGCGGGTGTGATGGGGGAAGCTGGACCTGAAGCCATTCTGCCACTGCGTCGTGGTGCTGACGGTAAGCTGGGGGTTGTGGCGGATATTGGTGGTTCAGGTATGGCGATGTTTGCCCCGCAGTACAACATCGAGATCAATAACGATGGCACGAACGGGCAGATAGGTCCGGCTGCCCTGAAGGTGGTTTATGATCTCGGGAAAAAAGCGGCAGCGGACTTTATGCAACAGCAGGCCCGTGATGGTGGTCGGTTAAGTGGAGCATATCGGTAATGGAGACGTTTCACTGGAAAGTGCGCCCGGATATGAATGTGGTATCAGAGCCGAAAGTGGTGACAGTGAAGCTGGGCGATGGTTATGAACAGCGTCGTGCGGCGGGACTGAATAACCAGTTGTCGACTTACAGCGTGACGATACGTGTTCGTAAATGTGAACACCCATCTTTAAAAGCCTTTCTGGAACGGCACGGTGGCGTCCGCGCATTTCAGTGGACGCCACCTTATGACTGGAAGCCGATCAGGGTGGTTTGTCGTAAATGGTCGGCAAGCGTGGGGGCGCTGTGGGTAACCATAACGGCAGATTTTGAACAGGTCGTGGCATAGGAGGCCCTGATGCAGGATATTCCACAGGAAACACATCATGAGACGACACGCCTCACTCAGTCAGCCCAGGTGGTGCTCTGGGAAATCGATCTGACAGAGGTCGGTGGTGAACGTTATTTTTTCTGTAATGAGCAGAACGAAAAAGGTGAGCCGGTCACCTGGCAGGGGCGACAGTATCAGCCGTATCCCATTCAGGGGAGCGGTTTTGAACTGAATGGCAAAGGCACCAGTACGCGCCCCACGCTGACGGTTTCTAACCTGTACGGTATGGTCACCGGGATGGCGGAAGATCTGCAGAGTCTGGTCGGCGGAACGGTGGTCCGGCGTAAGGTTTACGCCCGTTTTCTGGATGCGGTGAACTTCGTCAACGGAAACAGTGACGCCGATCCGGAGCAGGAGGTGATCAGCCGCTGGCGCATCGAGCAGTGCAGCGAACTGAGCGCGGTGAGTGCCTCTTTTGTACTGTCCACGCCGACGGAAACGGACGGTGCCGTTTTTCCGGGACGTATCATGCTGGCCAACACCTGCACCTGGACCTATCGCGGTGATGAGTGCGGTTATCACGGTCCGGCGGTCGCGGATGAATATGACCAGCCAACGTCCGATATCACGAAGGATAAATGCAGCAAATGCCTGAGCGGCTGTAAGTTTCGCAATAACGTCGGCAACTTTGGCGGCTTCCTTTCCATTAACAAACTTTCGCAGTAAATCCCATGACAGAGACAGAATCAGCGATTCTGGCGCACGCCCGGCGATGTGCGCCAGCGGAGTCGTGCGGCTTCGTGGTAAGCACGCCGGAGGGGGAAAGATATTTTCCCTGCGTGAATATCTCCGGTGAGCCGGAGGCGTATTTCCGTATGTCGCCGGAAGACTGGCTGCAGGCAGAAATGCAGGGTGAGATTGTGGCGCTGGTCCACAGCCACCCCGGTGGTCTGCCCTGGCTGAGTGAGGCTGACCGGCGGCTGCAGGTGCAGAGTGATTTGCCGTGGTGGCTGGTCTGCCGGGGGACGATTCATAAGTTCCGCTGTGTGCCGCATCTCACCGGGCGGCGCTTTGAGCACGGGGTGACGGACTGTTACACGCTGTTCCGGGATGCTTATCATCTGGCGGGGATTGAGATGCCGGACTTTCATCGTGAGGATGACTGGTGGCGTAACGGCCAGAATCTCTATCTGGATAATCTGGAGGCGACGGGGCTGTATCAGGTGCCGTTGTCAGCGGCACAGCCGGGCGATGTGCTGCTGTGCTGTTTTGGTTCATCGGTGCCGAATCATGCCGCCATTTACTGTGGTGACGGCGAGCTGCTGCACCATATTCCTGAACAACTGAGCAAACGAGAGAGGTACACCGACAAATGGCAGCGACGCACACACTCCCTCTGGCGTCACCGGGCATGGCACGCATCTGCCTTTACGGGGATTTACAACGATTTGGCCGCCGCATCGACCTTCGTGTGAAAACGGGGGCTGAAGCCATCCGGGCACTGGCCACACAGCTCCCGGCGTTTCGTCAGAAACTGAGCGACGGCTGGTATCAGGTACGGATTGCCGGGCGGGACGTCAGCACGTCCGGGTTAACGGCGCAGTTACATGAGACTCTGCCTGATGGCGCTGTGATTCATATTGTTCCCAGAGTCGCCGGGGCCAAGTCAGGTGGCGTATTCCAGATTGTCCTGGGGGCTGCCGCCATTGCCGGATCATTCTTTACCGCCGGAGCCACCCTTGCAGCATGGGGGGCAGCCATTGGGGCCGGTGGTATGACCGGCATCCTGTTTTCTCTCGGTGCCAGTATGGTGCTCGGTGGTGTGGCGCAGATGCTGGCACCGAAAGCCAGAACTCCCCGTACACAGACAACGGATAACGGTAAGCAGAACACCTATTTCTCCTCACTGGATAACATGGTTGCCCAGGGCAATGTTCTGCCTGTTCTGTACGGGGAAATGCGCGTGGGGTCTCGCGTGGTTTCTCAGGAGATCAGCACGGCAGACGAAGGGGACGGTGGTCAGGTTGTGGTGATTGGTCGCTGATGCAAAATGTTTTATGTGAAACCGCCTGCGGGCGGTTTTGTCGTTTATGGAGCGTGAGGAATGGGTAAAGGCAGCAGTAAGGGGCATACCCCGCGCGAAGCGAAGGACAACCTGAAGTCCACGCAGCTGCTGAGTGTGATCGATGCCATCAGCGAAGGGCCGGTTGAAGGTCCGGTGGATGGATTAAAAAGCGTGCTGCTGAACAGTACGCCGGTGCTGGACAGTGAGGGGAATACCAATATATCCGGCGTCACGGTGGTGTTCCGGGCAGGTGAGCAGGAGCAGACACCGCCGGAGGGGTTTGAATCCTCCGGTTCCGAGACGGTGCTCGGTACGGAAGTGAAATATGACACGCCGATCACCCGGACCATCACGTCGGCAAACATCGACCGTCTGCGCTTTACCTTCGGTGTACAGGCACTGGTGGAAACCACCTCAAAGGGGGACCGGAATCCGTCGGAAGTCCGCCTGCTGGTTCAGATACAGCGTAACGGTGGCTGGGTGACGGAAAAAGACATCACCATTAAGGGCAAAACCACCTCGCAGTATCTGGCCTCGGTGGTGGTGGATAACCTGCCGCCGCGCCCGTTCAATATCCGGATGCGCAGGATGACGCCGGACAGCACCACAGACCAGCTGCAGAACAAAACGCTCTGGTCGTCATACACCGAAATCATCGATGTGAAACAGTGCTACCCGAACACGGCACTGGTCGGCGTGCAGGTGGACTCGGAGCAGTTCGGCAGCCAGCAGGTGAGCCGTAATTATCATCTGCGCGGGCGCATTCTGCAGGTGCCGTCGAACTATAACCCGCAGACGCGGCAATACAGCGGTATCTGGGACGGAACGTTTAAGCCAGCATACAGCAACAACATGGCCTGGTGTCTGTGGGATATGCTGACCCATCCGCGCTACGGCATGGGGAAACGTCTTGGTGCGGCGGATGTGGACAAATGGGCGCTGTATGTCATCGGCCAGTACTGCGACCAGTCAGTGCCGGACGGCTTTGGCGGCACGGAGCCGCGCATCACCTGTAATGCGTACCTGACCACACAGCGCAAGGCGTGGGATGTGCTCAGTGATTTCTGCTCGGCGATGCGCTGTATGCCGGTATGGAACGGGCAGACGCTGACGTTCGTGCAGGACCGACCGTCGGATAAGGTGTGGACCTATAACCGCAGTAATGTGGTGATGCCGGATGATGGCGCGCCGTTCCGCTACAGCTTCAGCGCCCTGAAGGACCGCCATAATGCCGTTGAGGTGAACTGGATTGACCCGGATAACGGCTGGGAGACGGCGACAGAGCTTGTGGAGGACACGCAGGCCATTGCCCGTTACGGTCGTAATGTCACGAAGATGGATGCCTTTGGCTGTACCAGCCGGGGGCAGGCACACCGCGCCGGGCTGTGGCTGATTAAAACGGAACTGCTGGAAACGCAGACCGTGGACTTCAGCGTGGGCGCAGAAGGGCTTCGCCATGTACCGGGCGATGTTATTGAAATCTGTGATGATGACTATGCCGGTATCAGCACCGGTGGTCGTGTGCTGGCGGTGAACAGCCAGACCCGGACGCTGACGCTCGACCGTGAAATCACGCTGCCATCCTCCGGTACCACGCTGATAAGCCTGGTTGACGGAAGTGGCAATCCGGTCAGCGTGGAGGTTCAGTCCGTCACCGACGGCGTGAAGGTAAAAGTGAGCCGTGTTCCTGACGGTGTTGCTGAATACAGCGTGTGGGGGCTGAAGCTGCCGACGCTGCGCCAGCGCCTGTTCCGCTGCGTGAGTATCCGTGAGAACGACGACGGCACGTATGCCATCACCGCCGTGCAGCATGTACCGGAAAAAGAGGCCATCGTGGATAACGGGGCGCACTTTGACGGCGACCAGAGTGGCACGGTGAATGGTGTCACGCCGCCAGCGGTGCAGCACCTGACTGCCGAAGTCACCGCAGACAGCGGGGAATATCAGGTGCTGGCGCGATGGGACACACCGAAGGTGGTGAAGGGCGTGAGCTTCCTGCTCCGTCTGACCGTAACAGCGGACGACGGCAGTGAGCGGCTGGTCAGCACGGCCCGGACGACGGAAACCACATACCGCTTCACGCAACTGGCGCTGGGGAACTACAGGCTGACAGTCCGGGCGGTAAATGCGTGGGGGCAGCAGGGCGATCCGGCGTCGGTATCGTTCCGGATTGCCGCACCGGCAGCACCGTCGCGGATTGAGCTGACGCCGGGGTATT
>ERZ773248.1728-NODE-1728-length-16142-cov-21.282278_pt1 | contig 16142 bp, 15 predicted proteins | sample MGYA00580518_ERZ773248 | MGnify/ENA primary metagenome ERZ773248 (study PRJEB29015, sample SAMEA2737762) | human gut metagenome | biome: human gut; feature: human-associated habitat; material: faeces | place: China | collected 2012 ...
ATGGAAAAATACAAGAACATGGTCCGCAAGAAAGCAAGGACCATGTTCCTGATAGGCGGGGAGAATGATGATCTGATACAGGAAGGTATGATCGGACTGTTTAAGGCAGTCCGCGACTACCAGCCGGACAAAGATGCCACATTTCAGACTTTTGCGAGCATATGCGTGGACAGACAGATTTACAATGCAATCCAGAGTTCTAACAGGCAGAAACATCAGCCTCTTAACTCATATGTCTCTCTCAGTGAGCAGGGCGGAGAGAACGAAGAACATCTTGGTGATACCTGGGTAGAAAATCCGGAATCGATCATCATCGACCAGGAAAACGTTGAGAATCTGGAACAAGAGATCACTACCACATTAAGCCCAATGGAGAATCAGGTACTGGAATACTATCTGGCAGGAAACGGCTACGGAGAGATTGCCGAACTTATGGGAAAAACACCAAAATCTATAGACAACGCACTCCGCAGAATCCGCACCAAAATAAAAGAACAACTGGAACAGCTCCGTAAATAAAAAATACAGAATTTTAACCGAAGGTAATTTTTATAAAAATAAAAAAGTTAAAAAATAGGGATTGACAATACGGTTAAGTTCTGGTAACATATCCAAATGTGAGCGGTAAATCCGACACGATGCTGATGTGGCTCAGAGGTAGAGCACTTCCTTGGTAAGGAAGGGGTCACGGGTTCAATTCCCGTCATCAGCTTTTTTTAATGCTTGAAAATAAAGGATTTCTTGAACCTCGGTACCTCAAAAGTAATCAAAACCTGACTTTTGCAGGTAAATTAACAAAAAACACCCGTCAAACCCAATAATTACAGGGCCTTGCCCTAACAATAAGAAGAAAGCCCAAGAAGCTGCAACTTCAAGGGCTTTCATTCTTTTTGTTATAAACACTTTAATACCTTTTGCCTACTGGCATTATAGCATATGCAGATCATGAAATCAATATGCAGATGAGTCTGAAAAAATAAAAAAGAGTAAAATAGTTACTGTTCACACACCACTATCCCGCGAGGTGTTTTGGCATAAATATGCCAAAATCCCGAGACATACAAGCCAAAATTCCATTGCCGCAGGCAATCTGGAATGAATTTTGGCTACGTTACTGAGAACGGAGTGAACAGTAACGTAAACTATCCCGTTGGTTTATGCCTTATTTCCCAAAATGGCTCAGTTGATAGGTTTATTCTCTTTAATAATCTGCACCCGTGACTATTGCTATTTATCTGCCTCACAAGTGTCGAAGACCCGTGTTCCTCTGGAAACAGAGATTGATTTCTGAGAGAATTACCATCAAGTATAAGAAAAATCGGAGCAAAAGCATTCTACCAGTGTACATCCATTAAGATGCTGAAGATTATTACAACCGTTATCATCAAGCTTATTTTTATCACAGATTACAGAAATATCCGGTTCTACGTAGGTATTACTTGCTTCGTCAAGATGTACTGCGAATGGTGCAGGAATCACTTCACAAGATCCCTTGTGTTGTTTTATATAATTACGGATAGAAGCGGAGAGTTCCATAACGATTTTCTGATGTTTATAGGTTGGTGGTGCCATATAATAGATGTGTCCATCAATAAGCTCGGCTCTTTCTCCGTCTGGCAGAGCATAGATATCTTCAATGGTATAAGATTCTTCTTTAGATAAAGCCATACGATCACGCTCCTTTTGGGCTATGTTATAATGGATTCAGGGAGAATATTCAACGCTAACAATCGGACAGCAGCCTCATTGACAATGTTAATATTCCCCAATATCAAATAGCTCATCAAAAGTTATCTTCAAATTTGGAAACATAACCAGTTGCAAATCTTCTTTATTCTGCGCGGTAACTGTTTTATAAAGATACGGATAACCAGTACCATCTTCTTTAAAGTCAAAAAGATAAATTTCTACAGATTTTTTTCTCCAGTCAACAATCCAGTACTCAGAAACACCGACTTTACAGTAAATATCCATTTTTTCGTGGCGGTCATATTCTTCAGTGGCATTGGATAAAACCTCCATTACAAAGCGAGGAATGCCGGTAAAAGAAATGTTTTTACGATCTCTCAGGTTGCAGATGATTGATACATCAGGAATGATTACTTTGTCGTCATTTTCACGCCATTCGTACTGAACACCGTCACCAAAAACACGACAAAGACTATCTTTAATCTGACTTCCAATTTTAATAACGAAGTTGTTAATTACCATAGAATGTTCGAGGTAAGTTTTGCTTAAATCTTCGATTGGCAATGCGTTACTCATGTTGCTGCACCTCCTGAATATATTGGTATAATCGTATATATTGAGATAATTATAAGTGTTAACACAGATTTCGTCAAGAAAACCGGAAACTTAAAATGGCAAAACAGATGTCAGTATCAGCCTCAATAGTGCATAAAATAAGGCTTGCCACCATTGTGGAAACAGTTGACAGATGGAATTTCCAATGATAATATAAATTCATTCGTTTGTGCTTAATAGAAGGAAAATCAATATAGTTAATAAAATGTACTTATATTATAACTGAAAATAACGGATATATTGGTTTTGTGGGTACGGGCAGGTAATGCAGTGACATGAAACATGTATAAAATACGAAAAACAGGAGGGAAAAAGATGGAGAACGAAACAGTTTCCAAGAATTTTATTGAGAATATTATTGATAAAGATTTAGCAGAGGGTGTTTATGACACCGTGCATACACGTTTCCCGCCGGAACCGAATGGATATCTTCATATCGGTCATGCGAAATCTATTCTTTTAAACTATGGCCTTGCTCAGGAGTATAACGGCAAATTCAACATGCGTTTTGATGATACAAACCCTACAAAAGAGAAAAGCGAATTTGTAGAATCTATTAAAGCTGATATCAAATGGCTGGGTGCTGACTGGGAAGACAGACTTTTCTTTGCATCTGATTATTTTGACCAGATGTATGAAGCTGCTGTAAAGCTGATCCAGAAAGGAAAAGCATACGTATGCGACCTGACAGCAGATCAGATCCGTGAATACCGCGGAACACTTACAGAGCCAGGTAAAGAGAGCCCATACAGAAACAGAACTGTTGAAGAGAATCTTCAGCTTTTCGAGGAGATGAAAGAGGGTAAATATGCAGACGGAGAGAAAGTACTCCGCGCTAAGATTGATATGGCATCTCCGAACATGAATATGCGAGACCCGGTTATTTATCGTGTTGCTCATATGACACACCACAGAACAGGCGATAAATGGTGCATCTATCCGATGTATGACTTCGCTCATCCGATCGAAGATGCAATCGAGGGAATCACACATTCCATCTGTACACTGGAATTCGAGGATCACAGACCGCTGTATGACTGGGTTGTAAGAGAACTGGAATATCCACAGCCTCCGAAACAGATTGAATTTGCAAAACTTTACCTGACAAATGTTGTCACAGGTAAACGTTATATCAAGAAACTTGTAGAAGAAGGAATTGTAGACGGATGGGATGATCCGCGTCTGGTTTCCATCGCAGCACTGCGCCGTCGTGGCTTCACACCGGAATCTATCAAGATGTTTGTTGAGCTTTGTGGTGTATCCAAGGCAAACAGCTCTGTTGATTACGCAATGCTTGAGTACTGTATCCGCGAGGACCTGAAACTGAAACGTCCGCGTCTGATGGCAATCCTTGATCCGATCAAACTTGTGATCGATAACTATCCGGAAGGTGAAATTGAGTATCTGGAAGCTCCGAATAATATGGAGAACGAAGAACTTGGAACACGTAAGATGCCATTTGGCAGAGAACTTTATATTGAGAGAGAGGATTTCATGGTAGATCCGCCTAAGAAATATAAGAGAATGTTCCCTGGCACAGAGGTTCGTCTTATGAATGCATATTTTGTAACATGTACAGGATACGAAGCAGACGAAGATGGTACAGTACGCGTAGTACATTGTACTTATGATCCGGAAACAAAGGGTGGAAACGCACCGGATGGCAGAAAGGTAAAAGGAACAATTCACTGGGTAGAAGCAAGCCAGGCTGGCAAAGCAGAAGTTCGTCTCTATGAGAATATCGTAGATGAGGAAAAAGGTGTATACAACAAGGAAGACGGTTCACTGAACGTAAATCCGAATTCTCTGACTAAAGTTACTGCTTATGTAGAGCCTGCACTGATGGAAGCAAAAGGCTATGACAGCTTCCAGTTTGTAAGAACAGGATTCTTCTGCGCAGATATCCATGACTCTAAGGAGGGAGCACCGGTATTTAACCGTATCGTATCTCTTAAGAGCTCATTTAAACTGCCGAAAGCATAATGCAATAAAAGATAAAGAAACAGCCAGGCGATTATTCGTCTGGCTGTTTGCAACATATAGTATAATTACGCTGTACTAGTGTGCCGACAAGTTGATTCATTCCTTAGATTCAGCTGCTGCCTCAATAGCTTCTTCGAAGTCTTTTGGATCGTCGGCATCTTCTTCCTCAGCATCTTTGATTTCAACTTCTGTGGCTGCTTCAGGAGCTTCTTCTGAATTTTCTGAATCAGATTCAGCTGCTACTTCGTCAGCTTTGTCTTCAGCACTGTCATTCTCTGCCTGCTCACCTGTATGTTCCCAGGACTGGAAATCTTCTGCAGTTTCAGCTTCTTCGTCAGCTTTTTCCTCAGTTTTCTCTTCTTCGTCTGTCAGATCAAAATCATCAAAGTCATCTTCAAAATCAAAATCCTCTTTGCAGGATCCTTTCTTTGCGATAATAGCGGCAACGACACCGGCAGCAGCTGCGGTAAGAGCGCCGACTGCAACAAATCCCCAGTATTTATTAATTTTAGCCATGATAATCATAAACTCCTTTCTGATATTCTCCTATTTCTGCGAATATGAAACAGATTAGTGATTGGTTATTCATATTTTAATACGTTTTGCATAAAAAGAAAAGCAAAACTTTTTCTGAAAGCAGTTGCATAGCAAAAAGATACAAGGTATACTATGACACGAAAGAAGAGGGGCGCTGATAAAAACATTTTACAGAATAACGGCGTTCGAACAGTAACAGAAGAGGTTTATATATGAGAAGAATTATCTTAGCATCTGCTTCACCCAGACGAAGAGAACTGCTGGAGAGAGCAGGCGTGAAATTTGAAGTGATACCCGCATCAGGAGACGAGAATCGGACTTCTGATGACCCGAAAGAGGCAGTTGCGCAGCTGGCAAGAGATAAGGCGGTTTCTGTTAAAGCGACAGTAGAGGATGCCGAAGAGGGAACTGTAATTATCGGTTCTGATACAGTGGTAGTGTTTCAGAATATGATTCTTGGAAAACCACACGATCAGGAAGACGCAGCAGATACTCTGAAGAAACTGCAGGGGAACACCCATCAGGTATACACTGGCGTTTCTGTATTGGAGAAAAAGAATGGGCAATGGCAGGAACATGCCTTTTATGAGAGTACAGATGTGACATTTTATCCGGTTTCAGATGAAGAAATCAGAGAATATGTTGCGACAGGAGAGCCTATGGATAAAGCGGGAAGTTACGGAATTCAGGGGTTTTTCGGAATATATGTAAAAGGAATTAATGGAGACTACAATAATGTGGTAGGGCTTCCGGCCGCCAGATTATTTTATGAAATGAAGAAATCAGGAATTGACTTGAGAGGATGACAAAAGATGATTAAGGCATGTATATTTGATTTGGATGGAACGTTAGCTGATACACTGGAATCCATGGCATATGTCACAAACGTTATCATGGAAAAATTTGGTTTAAAGACACTTCCGGTGGATAATTTCAGATATTACAGCGGAGAAGGTGCAAGCATGCTGATCCGCCGTGCACTTAAAGATGCCGGGGACCCGGAGCTTACTCATTATGAGGAAGGAGAGAGACTTTACAGAGAAATGTTTGCAGCAGATCCGATGTATAAAGTAGTTCCTTATAAGGGAATGCCGGAGACATTGAAAGAGCTGAAGAAACATGGAATGAAGCTGGCAGTCTGCTCCAACAAACCGCATCCGGCAGCTGTAAAAGTTATCGCGCAGCTTTTCGGAGAAGAGTTTGACATGGTGGTCGGACAGAGTGATGCAATCCGCAGAAAACCTGCTCCGGACGGTCCTCTGATGGTTGCTGGGAAATTTGGTGTAAAACCAGAAGAGTGCATGTATGTAGGAGATACCAGCACAGATATGAAAACAGGAAAAGCAGCAGGAATGTTCACAGTTGGTGCATTATGGGGATTCCGTGACCGTGAGGAACTCAACGAAAATGGCGCAGATATAGTTGCCGAAGCACCGACTGACTTAGTAAAGATTTGCGAGGAACATGGAAATGATTAAGTTAGTTGCCAGTGACCTGGATGGAACTTTGCTCTTAAATAAAGCACAATCTTTGCCGGAAGAGATATTTCCACTGATCAGACAGTTACAGGAAATGGGAATCATATTTGTTGCAGCCAGTGGCAGACAGTACCCGAATATGAGAAAATTGTTTGCACCTGTTGCGTCAGAGATTTCTTATATTTCCGAAAATGGTGCTTTGGCAGTAGATCATGGGGAAGTGCTGTATCAGGATTCTTTTGACAGGGAACTTGCAAATGAGATCATTTCTGCAATCATGGAAAAGAAAGATGCAGAGTTTACCTGTTCAGCAAAGGATTACCATTATCTGATGCCGAAGACAAAGAAATTTCATGATCATATGTTATATGAAGTAAAAAATGAGTGCAGATTTGTAAAAAGTCTGGATGAAATGACAGATCCGATTATGAAGCTGGCTGTATTTGAGCCGGGTGGTCTTACCGAAGAGTCCGTAAAATACTGGACCGGAAGATTTGGAAAAGACTGTGTGGTTGTTACGTCGGGAAATGAATGGATTGATTTTATCCCTTTTGGTACTAATAAGGCAAAGGGAATTATAGAATATCAGAAGAGATATCATATTTCGCCGGAAGAATGTCTGACATTCGGAGACGAATATAATGATATAGAGATGCTTAAGGCAGTAAAATATGGCTTTGCCATGGCGCATTCCAAGGAGGGGGTACGGGCAGCAGCGTCCTATGTGACAGAACGGGTTGAACCGATCCTTGAGAAGCTGATTTTGGCAAAGGGAGAAATTGAGGAGGTAATTTAAAATGTTTACAGAAGAATGTATCAATACTTTTCTGGAAAATCAGGAGCAGCTTTTTCCACAGCCGGTGGCAGAATCTTATGAGGCAGCAGAAGCTTTTCTTGAGGACTGCATGGCACAGATAGTAGATTCTATCGAAGAGGTCAGAGAGTATCTGGAAGAGATCGGAGCTGATGTGGATGGAATGTCAGATGAAGAGTTGGAAGAAGCAAGCGAAGTTTTTGCACTGCCAGATGGAAAATATCTGATCGTAGAGGGATAAAACAACAGTATCTGTCTTGGAAATGATGATATGAACGTTAACTATTGTTGGTAAATGGTGCAGGATAAGTACCCATAGGTGTAAAAGGTAATTTAGAGCTGCTGTAATGAAGTTTACAGTGGCTCTTTTTGATATTATAGGAAGAAAAATACAGATTACATTTTCTTAAAATACAGTGTTATAATGGCTTTATGCAGAGAATGAAGGAGATGTCATTGCCACTCATTGTAAATATCCTGCGAAATATATTGAGGAGATGCAATGAACAGTAATGAAATCACAATTCTATTATAAATGAAAAGGAGGACTACAGATGGAGAGAAGGAGATTTCTTGCAATCGTGATGACTGTGATGATGGTTATTTCATTGATTCCATCCATGGTTTTTGCGGCAGCTCCGTCAGGAGAGCTTGGTGGCAAGCTTAAGGTTAAAGGGCTTGCAGCAGTAGGGGCAACTGTGAGCGCGGATTACTCAAAGGTCACACCGGAGGGAGTGACAGATGAAGATTTTACTTTTTCCTGGTCAAGACAGACAGGAGAGAAGGAATTAACACAGATAGGGACTGAGAAAACGTATACGATTACTCAGGAGGATCTGGGATATAAACTGGAACTTGATATCACACCGATAGACGGAAGTGGTCTTACAGGAACGCTGACAGCCAAAACATTAGAAGTAGCGGCTACAGAGGACGAGGCGAAAGCCCTTACAGAGCAGAATCCGGATGAAACGGAGAAAGCACAGCTGGCGGAGACTACAGATGAAGCGGAGAACAATCAGGATTCTGAGAATCAGACTACTGATGAAACACAGACAGATGAGAATCAGAATGTAGAAAATTCACAGAATGATGAAGTGCAGGAAACAGAAGGCCAGCTGGATGAAACACAGACTGCCTACGATAATGAGAGTGCACAGCAGACGGATGATTCACAGGAAAATGCGTCTGATCAGACATATAACGAGACAGACAGCACAGAGGGAACTGATGATTCTCAGATGAAAATCTACACAGAAGAACAGCTTCAGGTAGATGAAAATGGAAATGTGCAGACTGACAAAACAGATGAAAACGCAGAAGACACTGCGGGAAAAGACAGCAAAGAAGCTTATGAGGCTGTTGCATCTGTAGAAGACAGTGAAGATCCGGTTTGTGATTTTGGAACAGCACAGAGTGATCTCGGAGATGTTGAGGCACAGTATGTGCAGATCACAAATATAGGAAGTGAAACCTTAAATTTTCAGGAAATCAGTCCGGAACATTTTATGGTTGCTGATATTACAGAACCGTTGGCAGCAGGTGAATCTGTGAATGTATGGGTACAGCCAAGAGAAGGACTGGAAGCCGGAGATTATGATGATGTGATCACTTACGAGACAGAAGGGGGAACAGAGGTATCCTTTGAAGCAAAGATTACGATTGAGGGTGAATCATCTGACGCAGATGACGAGGATTTGGAACCGGTAGAAGATCCAAAAGAAGAACCGGCTGAAACACCGGATGATTCAAAGACATCAGATGATAATACAGACGCATCTCTTGAAGCACAGTCTTTGGATATAAATACCGGGACATTGAATTTCAGTGACGTTGAGGAAAATTATACACAGGCAAATGAGACTTTGTCTGTAACAGTAACAAACACAGGCGACAGTACTGTTACACTGAGAATACCACAGTCAGAATACTTTAATGTACTGAATGAGGATGGAAGCGAAGCTGCATCAGGAACACAGCTTGCAAAAGGGGAATCCATTATGTTCATGGTACAGCCAAAGACAGGGCTGACTAAGGGAGATTACAGTGATACTCTGGTATTTGGAAGCAATGAAGAATCAGAAGTAACCGCACAGGTGACTGCTGAAATTTCAGTAAAAGAAGCACAACAGCAGATTACAGAGATTCAGGCAGATCCGGCCTCTGTTAATTATGATGATCTGAAAGAGGGGTATGATACTCCTGATTCAACAACAGTTACACTTACAAATACAGGAAATACAACTGTTTCACTGGTACAGCCGGTGGGAGAATATTTTAATATCGGAGAACTTTCTGCATCAGAACTGAATCCGGGAGATACCGCTGAATTTACAGTAACTCCGGTAACAGGACTGACAGCCGGAGACTATATGGACAGTATCCAGATTATGCAGACAAACGCTGATGGACAGGAAGAAGTGCTGACAACAGTAAATGCTTCGATTACTGTTTCTGAAGTGGAAAAAATTTACAAATTATCTGTTAATCCGACAGAACTGGATTTTGGAAAGACAAAAGCCGGATACGGCGAAGCACCGGAAGCACAGAAAGTTACTGTGACAAATGAAGGAAATACAAATGTTACTTTAAATACACCTTCAGCTAAGAACTTTAAAATTGGTAAATTTTCTGCTACAGAACTTGCACCGGGCGAGAGCGCGACATTTAAGATTCGTCCAAAAGAAGGTTTGAAGGCTGGTTCTTATACAGAAGCTATCGCCGTTAATACTGATCAGAACGTCAGTGCAAAGGTAAATGTCAAATTTACAGTTAAGACTGTTCGCAAAGCGAAGATTGCAGATCCGGCAGATAATAAGATCACAGGAATCAGTTCTGAGGGATATACAACGCAGTCCAAGATTACTTTCACTGCAGTTGGTGCAGGTATGGATAACGAGAGTCCTGGAAAAGGAGATGTCCGCTATGTACCATATAACTGGAAAGTAATCAACACAAACAGCTGGAGCAGTGCACCGTATACGGCAGCATTTGGAATTACAAAAGCAGGAACTTATACACTGACTGTTGTATTTGACCGCCAGATGTATAATGGAAAAGAGTGGGAAAATACAGGAGAGCAGGATACCAAACAGGTAAACTTCAATATTACTCAGGCACAGATAGTAACGGCAACTCCAACTCCACAGCCAAACGGAGCAACCGCAAAATCTGCTGTAAAGACAGGAGATACAACGAATATCGCGCCGTTTGTGATCATTCTGGTGATTGCGGCAGGATGTATCGCAGGTGTTGTGGTTTATAAAAAGAAGAAAAAATAAATACAAAACAAACTGTTAGCACTCATTTTAAATGAGTGCTAATTTTTTCTTGACTTTTGGATTAAATGGTATTACTATATCTCTCAGAGAAGCAACTACAGATAAAAAGTTGCAGTAAATACAAAAAAAGGAGTGTGGACAGCATGGCTGTAAAACATGGAAGTTTATCAATCAACAGTGAAAATATTTTCCCGATTATTAAGAAATGGTTATATTCCGATCATGATATTTTTGTAAGAGAGCTGGTATCCAACGGATGTGATGCGATTACAAAACTAAAAAAACTGGAAGTAATGGGAGAATATAATTTCCCGGAAGGATATAAACCGGAAATTCAGGTAATTGTTAACCCTGATGAAAAGACGCTGAAATTTATCGATAATGGTATCGGTATGACTGCTGAAGAAGTTGAGAAATACATTACTCAGATTGCTTTTTCAGGTGCAACCCAGTTCCTTGAGAAATACAAAGATAAAACAACAGATGACCAGATGATCGGTCATTTCGGACTTGGTTTCTATTCTGCATTTATGGTAGCAGATGAAGTACACATCGATACACTTTCCTATACAGAAGGTGCACAGCCTGTACATTGGTCCTGTGATGGCGGTACAGAGTATGATATTCAGGAAGGCAACAAGAATACAATCGGTACAGAGATTACATTATTCCTGAATGAAGATTGTCTGGAATTTGCAAACGAATATCGTATGCGTGAGATTCTGGAGAAATATTGTTCCTTTATGCCGGTTCACATTTATCTTTCCAAGGCAAACGCACCGCAGGAATATGAGACGATCGATGAAGCTGAATTAAGAGATGATGATGTAGTTGTTGAACATATTCATGAAGAAGCTAAGACAGAAGAGAAAGAAAACGAGAATGGTGAGAAGGAAGTTGTTGAAGTTTCCCCTGCAAAGGATAAAGTAAAGATCAATAAACGTCCGGTTTCCATCAGTGATATCAATCCTCTCTGGATGAAACATCCGAATGAATGTACAGATGATGATTATAAGGAATTCTACCGTAAAGTATTTATGGATTACAAAGAGCCGTTATTCTGGATTCATCTGAATATGGATTATCCGTTTAACTTAAAAGGTATCCTGTACTTCCCGAAGATCAATACAGAGTATGATTCTATCGAAGGAACAATCAAACTGTATAACAACCAGGTATTTATCGCAGATAATATCAAAGAGGTAATTCCGGAATTCCTTCTTCTGCTGAAAGGTGTAATTGACTGCCCGGATCTGCCGCTGAACGTATCCAGAAGTGCACTGCAGAATGATGGATTTGTACAGAAGATTTCCGAGTATATTTCCAAGAAGGTAGCAGATAAACTGACAGGAATGTGCAAAACAGACCGTGAATCCTATGAAAAATACTGGGATGACATCAGCCCATTCATTAAATATGGCTGCATCAAGGATACTAAATTTGCAGAGAAAATGGGAGATTATGTACTCTTCAAGAATCTTGACGGCAAATATCTGACACTGAAAGATTGCATTGAAGAGAACAAGAAAGAAACAGAAGAACCGGAAAATCAGACAGAAGAGAAGAAAGAAGATACTGCATCTGAAGAAAATAAAGATGCACAGGAGAAAGAGCCTGAGAAGACCGTAATCTTCTATGTAACTGATGAGGTTCAGCAGAGCCAGTATATTAATATGTTCAAAGAGGCAGGAAAGGATGCTGTTATCCTGAAACACAACATTGACAGTGCATTTATTTCCAGTCTGGAACAGAAACATCAGGATGTACAGTTCAAGAGAATCGACGCTGACCTTACAGAGGAAATGAAGGGTGAAGGCACAGCAGATGAAGAAACTGTAAAAGCACTGACAGAACTTTTCCGTAAGAATCTTCACAAGGATAAACTGGAAGTACATGTAGAGAATCTGAAGAATGAAAATGTATCTGCAATGATGACTCTTTCTGAAGAAAGCCGCCGTATGCAGGATATGATGAAAATGTACAATATGTACGGAATGGATCCGAATATGTTTGGCGGACAGGAAACATTGGTTCTGAATGCAAATCATCCGCTGGTTAAATATCTGGCAGAGAATAAGGAATCTGATAAAGCACCTGTAATCTGCGAGCAGCTGTACGACCTTGCAATGATGAGCCATAAGCAGCTCTCACCTGAGGAAATGACAAAATTTGTTCAGAGAAGCAATGAGATTCTGCTGATGATAACAAAATAATCCGTCAGATAGTGAGTTAAGCGCCCATAACGAACAACAAGCTTATTGTTCTTCGTAATTGAAGCAGAAAACTTGCCTGATTCGGTTAAGATACGAGGTAAGGTGGATAGAATCTGCTTTGCCTCGTTTTTGCTCCAATTACAGTGAAAGTATGCTGTTTTAACCAAATCAAGTAAGTCCCCTGCTTCAATTGCGAAGAGCAATAAGCAGTGGGTGGGGACTTGCTTGTATCAGAAGGGGTACAAGCCCCTTCTGATAAACTGCGAAGCAGTTATTTGGTTATGAGCAAGTAGCGAAAGCGGATTGCGAATATCCGATTGACTAAATAAAAAACAAAATATAGTACTTTTTTGACGATTGGTATTGACAAATGTCTTATAAATTTTTATGATTAAATTGCTGATATTTTAATAACATGTCGAATCCATAAGAAGTATAACGGTTGCCGTATGCTTTGTATATGGTAACTGGGTAACGGAAATTCCGAATGACAATTACTGTATCTTCCATTTACGTTATGAAAAAATGTGTGTAAATAAAAGAGATACCAGACCTGTGATCATACAGGCTATGGAGATTGTTAGGAGGAACGAAGTATGACTGAAGTGTATGGAATTATTAGAAAATTAGGTGCAACGTCAAAGTATAAGGGATATTATTATGTTGCAGATGCTGTGGAGATGGCACAGGGAATACATGAACGTCCGGTTAAGGTGACGAAAGATATTTACCCGATCATTGCGAGAAAATATAAATCAACACCTTCTAATGTAGAACATAATATCAGGACATTGGTAAATTTGTGCTGGATGAACCATAAAGATACATTGCAGGAAATCGCAGGATGTACAATGTCAGATAAACCGACTAACAGTGAGTTTATAGATATTCTGGTGTATTATCTGTATTGTTCTGCTAAAGCAGGAACAGGTAACAAATAATAAGGCCGCTTATAATTTCTCACAGGAAATATGATGACTGGAGAAAAAAGTGACCAGAGAATCATCCCAGAGATGTTCCAGACGTTTGTCCAGGCTGAAGGAAGTGTAGGAAACACCTGTTGTACATAAAAGTGTCTGATTTTTATACTGGATATTCAGGTAGAAATTGCGGACGGGAATGTCTGAAGGGAGACTTTCATTTCTTAACAAAGACTGCACCTGCTCGTGAGAAAGCTCAAATACGATTTTGAAATTCAATGGTGTGCGTTTGCCACGTATAACAGAGAAACAGAATGGTTTCACATCATGCCACAGAGAATATTCGGCGGATTTTTCCAGAAGAGCAGATTTTGTATCTGTATCAAAGAAATCGTGCTGAAGTTTGCCGTCGATAGTGAAAGTATTGAAAGTTGTAATAGATGATTCAATAAAGGAAAAATGATCAAATACTTCACCAATCAGGAGCTTATTCATAAAATCTTTTATATCAATAATTCTTAAAGCGAGCATACAACACCTCTTTTTACAACACATTTTTTATAATACTTATTTCGTGGATTCAACAGCGCTCCCTGTATTTTGCAAGGAGCGTTTTCTTATTATAAATCACTTTTGAAAAAAAGAACAGCGTTTTTATGAAAAAGCCTTTTCAAATGTAAATCAGTATGATAATATATATCTGGTATTGGATACTACATATAATGGAAAAGAGGACGATATAATTGAGATATAAGATTGTCATAGATAGTTGTGGAGAACTTTTGGATGAATGGAAAGATGATGAACATTTTGAATCAGTCCCTCTGACTTTGATGGTGGGAGCTGAGCAGATCATAGATGATGAGACGTTTGACCAGGCGGCTTTTCTTAAGAAAGTGGCTGACTGCCCGGAATGCCCGAAGTCAGCCTGCCCGTCACCGGAGAGATATATGAAGGCGTATGATTGTGAGGCAGAGCATATTTATGCAGTAACTTTATCTTCTGAATTGAGTGGATCTTATAACAGTGCATTGCTTGGCAGAAATCTTCTTCTGGAGGATCATCCGGATAAAAAAATCCATATATTTAATTCACGTTCCGCATCCATCGGACAGAGCCTGATTGGAATGAAAATCCAGGAATGTGAAGAAGCGGGAATGAGCTTTGAAGAGGTGGTGTCAACAGTAGAACACTATATTGAAGGACAGCATACATTCTTTGTACTTGAGAACCTTGATACATTGAGAAAGAATGGACGCCTCAGCAAGGTGAAAGCTTTAGTGGCAAGTGCATTAAAGATCAAGCCGGTTATGGGATCTACAGATGATGGAAATATCTGTCAGCTGGATCAGGCAAGAGGAATGAACCGTGCCATGATCAAAATGGTGGAACAGGTGATAGCAAAAACTCCGGACAGTGCTGAAAAAGTGCTGGCAATCAGTCATTGCAACTGTCCTGCAAGAGCACAGGTGCTCAAGGAAGCTTTTGAGGAAAGAATGAAACTTGCGAAGATCGTAGTTCTTGACACAGCAGGCGTAAGTTCGATGTATGCAAATGACGGCGGAGTGATCGTTGCTGTATAATAGATTGCCTATTTTCTTTTGCAATAAAGTGTGCTATAATCAGAAAATACGAAATATTAGATGCAAAGGAGATATATCATGAGCCAGAAGAAAGTCGATGCTTATAAGGCCAGAAAAGGACAGCATAGCAAAGCAGACAAGAAAGAAAAAATGCTTTTTGGACTGGAAATGTTTGCCTGGGCATTTATTTGTGTTGTGATCGTTGCATGGATTGGCTATTCTGCATATGCCAAAGTAACAGGAGCCAAAGAGAATGTGGTTCAGAATACAGTAATGGATACTACTGCGCTTGACAATTACATTTCAAATATGACAACAGATACAACGGATGATGCAGACAGCACAGATGCTGATACAACAGATGCAGATGCTGAAGATACAACTGCTTCTGAAGACACAGACAGCGAGGACACAGTTACAGATGATACTGCCACAGATACAGAAGAAACCGCTGATGATAAAGAATCAACAGACGATACTGCATCCACAGATGACGCAGAGACAGAAAGTACAGATTCTGCATCTACAGACAGCACAGACGCTGAATAAGATCAAGTTTTTATAATTAAAAAGCCAAAAAAAATCCCCGGATGATCCGGGGATTTTTTGAGGTTTAATCCGTATTTAAAAGTGCGGAATTCAATCCTCTCACGTTATTGAAAATTATGAATTATAATTTTGTAACGTTTGCAGCCTGCATTCCACGAGCGCCTTCTGTTAAGTCGTATGTTACAGCCTGGCCTTCTTCAAGGGATTTGAATCCTTCACCATTGATAGCGGAGAAATGTACAAATACGTCTGCGCCGTCTTCACCAGTGATAAATCCGTAACCTTTTTCTGCGTTGAACCATTTTACAGTTCCCTTGTTCATGTTGTTACCTCCATAAAAAATAAAAAAATTATATAGCTTCTGGCAATAAAAAAATCACCAGATTTTACAGATTATATACCAGTATATAATCTCTAAAAACCAGTGACTATACATTAAATAATCCAGATATGAATTGATTATATCTCCCGCATTTTGAA
>ERZ773248.1742-NODE-1742-length-16007-cov-25.507460_pt1 | contig 16007 bp, 18 predicted proteins | sample MGYA00580518_ERZ773248 | MGnify/ENA primary metagenome ERZ773248 (study PRJEB29015, sample SAMEA2737762) | human gut metagenome | biome: human gut; feature: human-associated habitat; material: faeces | place: China | collected 2012 ...
AAAATGGCATTGAATCCAGCAGTATCTATTTCCTACTTGGACAAGAAGCAACAGAAGCTACTATATAAGGTAATGGTAGCACTAAAAGCAACCCCATCTATTTCTCAGGCAAAAGCCATCCGAGAAAAGGCCAGTGAATCAGACTTTACAGAAGATTACTTGGTTTGTATCTTATCGGAAAAGAAACCAAACCAGAGAGAGCCGATGATTGTTGAAGAAGAAGAAATCAAGCAGTATTTCCCCTCGCATTACAATAGTGAACAGATGCACAACACGATTTTACTGTTGATTAGAAATTGGAGTAAAAAGCGTGGCTACACACAATAAAAGGTCATTATACCTTGTCACAACAGGGAGCAGAAAAATTTTCTGCTCCTTTTTTTATTTTTTGCGCAACAAACGGCCTCTGCCGTGGCCTACAAGTGAGAGTTACATCTCGTGGACCTTGAAAATTCAGAAGAACATCAGGTACAACCGTCCCTCGGAGAGCCACTCCGGTGATACGCCATGACGCCTACGGGTCGAGCGACTTCCCTATCGCCGGTAAAGAGCTTGATAACTTGAGGCCACGATCCAGGGACAGGGGGAAAACTTACACTCAGCCACAGTCCGAGCGTTAAAAGCGTCGCAGGCAATGGGAGTGTCCGGTACAGAACCGTGATAAATGAATCCTAAATCAAAAGGATGCCAAAATGTTCTTGATTTTAAGAAAACCCAAGGGGGTAGTTTACCCTCTTTACATTCCATCTTCTGTTCAAGACACAGGAGGAAACTGAAATGAACACACAAATTATCGCCATCGCCAACCAGAAAGGCGGCGTTGGCAAGACAACCACCTGCGCAAATCTGGGTATCGGGCTGGCGCAGGCGGGGAAGAAAGTTCTGCTGATCGACGGAGACCCGCAGGGCAGCCTGACCATCAGCCTGGGCCATCCCCAGCCGGACAAGCTGCCCTTTACTCTGTCCGACGCCATGGGCCGTATCCTGATGGACGAGCCGATGCGCCCCGGCGAGGGCATCCTGCACCACCCGGAAGGCGTTGACCTGATGCCTGCCGACATCCAGCTCTCCGGCATGGAGGTCTCCCTGGTGAATGCCATGAGTCGTGAGACCATCTTGCGGCAATACCTGGACACGCTCAAGGGACAGTATTCCCATATCCTGATTGACTGTCAGCCCTCCCTGGGGATGCTTACGGTCAATGCGTTGGCGGCTGCCAACAGGGTCATAATCCCCGTCCAGGCGGAGTATCTGCCCGCCAAGGGCCTGGAACAGCTGCTCCAGACGGTCAATAAGGTGAAACGGCAGATCAACCCCAAGCTCCAGATCGACGGTATCCTGCTGACGATGGTGGACAACCGCACCAACTTTGCCAAGGAGATTGCGGCTCTGCTGCGAGAAACCTACGGCAGCAAAATCAAAGTGTTCGGAACTGAGATTCCCCATTCTGTCCGAGCAAAGGAAATCAGTGCCGAGGGCAAGAGTATTTTTGCCCATGACCCCAAGGGCAAAGTGGCCGAGGGTTACAAGAATCTGACCCAGGAGGTGATGAAACTTGAAAAGCAGCGCGAAAAAAGTAGAGCTGGCTTCGGTAGATGATCTGTTTTCCACCGAGGAAAGTCGAGCCGATGCCCAGCGGGAACGAGTAATGGAAATTCCTCTCTCTGAGCTGCACCCTTTCAAGAACCACCCTTTTAAGGTCAAGGATGACGAGGCTATGATGGAGACCGCCGACAGTGTGCGGCAGTACGGGGTGCTGGTCCCGGCGATTGCTCGCCCTGACCCGGATGGCGGCTATGAGCTGGTGGCCGGGCACAGACGACACCGAGCCAGTGAGCTGGCTGAGAAAGAGACCATGCCGGTCATTGTCCGTGATTTGGACGATGATGCTGCCACCATCATCATGGTGGACAGCAACTTACAGCGGGAAAGTCTCCTTCCCAGTGAGAGAGCCTTTGCATATCGCATGAAACTCGATGCCATGAATCACCAAGGAAAACGGGCCGATTTAACTTGTGGCCAAGTTGGCCACAAGTCTGCTGGCCAAAAAAGTCGGGATTTGCTGGCAGAGCAAACTGGAGAGAGCGCGCGGAATATCCAAAGATATATCCGTTTGACGGAGTTGATTCCCGAACTGCTGGATATGGTGGATGAACGGAAAATCGCTCTCAATCCGGCTTATGAGCTGTCCTTCCTCAAAAAAGAAGAACAGCGGGATTTGCTGGATGCGATGGACAGCGAACAGTCTACCCCCTCTCTTTCCCAGGCCCAGCGGCTCAAGAAATACAGCCAGGAGGGGCATCTGACCCTCGATATGATGCGCGTCATCATGGGCGAGGAAAAGAAAAGTGATCTGGACCGGGTAACTTTCACTTCCGACACCCTGCGAAAGTATTTTCCGAGGAGCTACACACCCCAGCGGATGCAGGAAACCATTATCAAACTGCTGGAACAGTGGCAAAAAAAGCGCCAGCGAGACCAGGAACGATGAAAGGAGCCGCCTATGAGGGATATTTCAGCCCGTGAGCTGAAAGGGCACAACATTCTTGCCGTAGAGCGTTTTCAGGATAACACCCGCTGGATGATCGAGTTTTCCGTTCAGCGTCCCTGTTCTTACGGCAGCCCCGGTGATGAAATGCGGCTGTTTCTCACAGAGGACGGGTATCAGGCCGCTCTCCTGAGTCAGCAGCGCCGGGAAATCAAAATCAAGCGGTATGCCCGTGTGATCGAGGGCCATGTTCTCGACTTCAAACCGGATAAGCGCCGCCGCCACCCGTAAACTCATCATCACTACGAAAGGAAAGGAATGAATATGTGTACCATCCAGAGCATTAAAGATGCCATCCGAGAAAACTGTCAGTCCCAGTGTGACATGGAATCCACCGAGATTGACCAAGTTTTGCAGACGCTCCCGTTTTCAGAGCAAGGACCGTTCTGTCAGCCGAGGCACAAGAGACCTTACCGACCCCTGAAAAACGAAGAAGCAGTTGAGCGCCACAATCTTTTGTGAAAAAGACTGCGGCGTTTTTTCATGTGGAGTTTTAGGGAGGAGTGAAGTCAATGCCCGTATTTCGTGTGGAACGCACTCATGATTATACCGTTATGAGCAATTTCCACTTGAAAGACAAGCGGTTGTCGCTGAAAGCGAAAGGGCTGCTCTCTCAGATGTTATCTTTGCCGGATGATTGGGACTATACCTTATCCGGCCTTTGCTTCATTAACCGAGAAAGTAAAGATGCCATTCGTTCTGCAATCAATGAGTTGGAACGCGCTGGGTATATTCGACGCAGACAAACAACAGATGCCACCGGAAAATTCGGAGCCAACGAATACAGCATCTATGAGCGTCCCATTACAGATAGTCCGTCATTGGAGAGTCCGTCATCGGGAAAACCGACAACGGAGAAACCGACAACGGAGAAACCGTTGCCGGGAACTCCAACACAATTAAATACTAAGAAATCAAGTACCCAAAAACAAAATACTTACAGATCAAGTACCGATTCCATTCCCTTCCGGGAAACAGCGGCAGCACAGCTGCCGGAACGGAAAGGAAGGGATGCGATGTCTGTCTCAGAGATAGAAAATTATCGGGAATTGATTCTGGAGAACATCGAGTATGACTACTTGTGCAGGGAGTTTTCTCTCTACCGGGAGGACCTGGATGAGCTCGTGGAGCTGATAGTGGAGACCGTCTGTGCCAAGCGACAGACTACCAGGATTGCTGGCAGCGACTTTCCTCATGAGGTGGTCAGATCAAGGTTTCTGAAGCTGACCAGTGAGCATATCCGGTTTGTTATGGATTGTATGAAGAAAAACACCACTGATGTTCGCAACATGAAACAGTATCTGCTGACCGTCTTATTTAATTCTCCCACCACCATCAACAATTATTACACCGCACAAGTCAATCACGATATGAACGCAGGCGGCTGGTAAACAGCCGCTTTTCTACTGCCCGGAAGGACCGGGAGAAAGGATTTTGCCATGAAAAGACCCCTCGCCTACATTACGGCTCCCTGGAGCAACAACCAGTATGAGAACGCCGAGAACGCTGCGGCCTACTGCCGCCAGGTGTACGACGCCGGGTATTCGCCGGTCTGTCCGGCGCTGTTCCTGCCCACCTTCCTCAAGGACGAAATTCCCCAGGAACACAAGGACGGGCTGGATATGGCGCGGGACTATCTGCGCCGGTCCCATGTGCTGGTGGTCTGCGGCCACAGTATCGACGAGACCGTGAAGAATGACATTGCCACTGCCGAGCGTCTGCGGATCACCGCTACCACACTGGACGGTATCCTGACTGTGAAAGGCCAAGGACGCGAAAAAGGGGGAGCACGCCATGCCTGAGCGTAAGACCGTGGGCCAGCTGATGGAAGAAATGCGGCTCAAGGCAGGGGCGCAGGACTACCACGGCCATGAGTACATGGATTTGCAGCGGTTTGCCGAGAACACCCGGCACATGATTATCTTCGATGTACTGACCCACGATTCCCCGGTGGGCTGGAAAGGTGAACGAACCCGCCTGTTTCTGACGGAGGCCGGATACCAGAAAAGCCTGGAGAACCAGGAAAAGGGCCACATCAAGATTCTCAGCCATGCCAAGGTGCGCCAGGGCCATCTGTACTATGACCGCTCCGACCAGCTGCGCTGAAAGGAGCCTGCCATGCTGAAATACCTGCTGCGGCGGCTGGTGGTCCCGCCTTAGTATCAAGCGCCACCCCTGCAAAATCCGTGGAAAGGAGGCGATGACCTATGCAGGAGGAAGTGGAAAACAGAACTTTGACGCTGGTAGTCAGCGGCACAAAGCTCACCGGGCGTCTGTTTAAGGCTGCCGTTTGCAAATATCTTGCCCACCGTAAGGAAAAGAAGCTGCGAAAGCAGAGAATCCGGGACGCGCCTGTGAAGCCCCAAGGCAAGCAAACGGTGAAGCAGCTGATTGGTCAGAACCAGGGTGTTTCCAACATCGAGATCACCGATCCCTCCATCAAGGAGTTTGAAAAGATCGCCAGAAAATATGGTGTGGATTATGCGGTGAAGAAGGACCGCAGTAGCTCCCCGCCCAAGTACCTGATCTTTTTTAAGGGCCGGGACGCGGATGCACTGACAGCTGCTTTTACCGAATATACCGGCAAAAAGGTAAGAAAGGCGGAGAAATCCGAGCGTCCGTCCGTGTTGGCAAAGCTGAGCCAGTTCAAGGAGCTGGTGAAAAATGCTGTGGTGGATCGCACCAAGCGAAAGGAGCTGGAACGATGAAAAAGCAATTTGACATCAAAAAGTTCCTTTTGCTGAATATGCCGTACATCCTGATGGGCTTGTTTGCCACAAACTTCGGAGAAGCGTGGCGGACAGCTGTGGGCGCGGACGCTTCGGCAAAAATGCTCTCGTTCTTTTCCGCGCTGCCGGTGGCGCTGGTCAGTTGGTGGCCCAGCCTGCACCCGCTGGACCTGCTGGTGGGCCTGTGTTGCGGCGCTGGCCTGCGGCTGGCCGTATACCTGAAAAGCAAAAATGCCAAGAAATACCGGCATGGCATGGAGTACGGCTCCGCCCGCTGGGGAACCCATGAGGATATTGCCCCCTACATCGACCCGGTATTCCAGAACAATGTGATTCTGACCAAAACCGAGAGCCTAACCATGAACAGCCGCCCCAAGGACCCCAAAACGGCGCGAAATAAAAATGTTCTGGTAATCGGCGGCTCCGGTTCCGGTAAAACCCGCTTCTGGCTGAAACCCAACCTGATGCAGATGCACTCGTCCTATGTGGTCACAGACCCCAAAGGGTCACTATAATAAGGATAGAAAGGTCGTGAAAATACAAAACAGGAGGTTACACACATGAGGAAGCAGGAGCAAAAGGGTAAAATCACAGCATTGTACGAAAGGTTATCTCACGACGATGGGCGGTCTGACGAGAGCGTGTCCGTAGAAAATCAAAAGCGCATCCTGGAGGACTACGCCCGAAAAAATGGCTTCACTAATGTCCGCCACTTCACCGATGACGGGGTGCGGGGAACGACCTTCAAGCGGCCCGGCCTGGACGCTATGGTGGACGAGATACGGGCCGGAAATGTGGCTACCGTCATTGTCAAAGACCAGAGCAGAATAGGCCGTGACGTGGTGGAGGTCGGCTTGCTCAAACGCACCTTTGACGAGTACAACGTCCGCTTTATCGCCGCCAATGACAACCTGGACACCGCCAATGGATTTGATATTATGTCCATCTTCCGGGATGTGATAAATGAGTGGTACGTTGCTGACACCAGCCGCAAAATCAAGACCGTTTTCAAGTCCAGAATGGAAAAGGGCCTGCGCTGTTCGGGGGCCGTCCCCTATGGCTATCTCGCCTCAAAAGAAGAAAAGGGCGAGTGGGTGATCGACGAGGAAGCTGCCGCCGTTGTGCGCCGCATCTTTCAGATGGTCATGGACGGTCAGAGCGTCAACGGCATCGCCCGAACGCTGCGGGCCGAGCAAATCCCCATCCCTTCCGAACACTGGAAGCGTATCGGCTGTCCTGTTCGAGCCAACAGCTACCGCGACCCCTACGCATGGTCTGCCACCACCCTGGGTTATATTCTTAAAAGGCCGGAGTACCTGGGGCGCAAGGTGCTGGGCAAGACTGTCTGTGAGAACTACAAGACTAAAAGCACCCGCAGGACAATGCCAGAGGAACAATTTGTATTTGAGGGAGCCGTCCCCGCCATCATTGACGAAGAAACGTGGCACAATGTTCAGCGTTTGCGGGAAACCAAGCGCCGGACACCCAAGCGGAGTAATGCCCCTAACCGTTTAACCGGACTGCTCTACTGTGCCGACTGCGGCGCAAAGCTGACCCACCACAACAGTCTTGTCCAAGGCAAGTACATTGACGATGCTTTCACCTGTTCCAGATACCGGGCACCTATGGAGGATTGCACCATTCACTATGTTGCCACGCAAAAGCTGGAAGCGGCGATCCTCTCCGCCATCCAGCGGATAAGCTGGTATGTCCGCAACAACGAGCAGGAGTTTGTTCAGCGGGTTCGAAAGGCATCCAGTCTGCGCCAGGAGGAAGCAGTCAAGGATTGCCGGAAACAGATTGTCCAGGCGAAGAAGCGCCACGCCGAACTGGACGGACTGGTGAAGAAGCTGTACGAGGCCAACGCCACGGGCAAGCTGCCGGATAAGCATTTCAGCCGTCTCCTTGCCGAGTATGACGAGGAACAGGCCGCGCTGGAAGCCTCCATGACGGAGTGGCAGGGCTTGCTGGACAACTGGAACGCCGACCGGGTGAGAATGACGGAGTTTATCGACCTTGCCAAGCGGTACACCGATTTTTCGGAACTGACTACGCCCATTCTCAATGAGTTTATCGAGAAAATCGTTGTCCATGAGGGCAACGGACGGGGAAAGCAGCGCCGTCAGCGGTTAGATTTCTATTTCAATTTCATTGGCGCGTTTGAGGTTCCCGCCGACATTGTGACCCCGATGGAGCAGGAGGAAGAACGCCGCCAGCAGGAGGAACAGGCAGAGAAAGAGGAACGCTCCCAGGTGCTTGCCCAGGTTCGGTATGAGAGGTACAAGCAGGAGCGCCGGGAGTTTACCGCGAGGAAGCGGGCGGGCCTGTTGACCCCGGAGGAACAGGCGGAGGAAGAACGGCGGTTAGAGCGCAATCGGGCCTATCAGCAGAAGCAACGCGACAAGAAAAAGGCCAGTCAGCCAGAGAAGCCTCGCAAACGCTCACTGAAGGAACTCGCCAAGCTGGATGGAGCCGATCTCACCCCGGAGGAAGCGGAGCGGCTTGCGGCGCACCGCCAGAAGAAAGCCGAGCAGCACAAAGCGTGGCGTGACAGGCAGAAGTCCGCACAGCCCCCGAAGCCCCAACAGCGGACGTTGAAAGAACTTGCCAGATGTGCCGAGGCAGGTTTGCCTCTCACCCTAGAAGAAGCGGAACGGCTGGAAGCCCATCGCAATCGGAAAAAGGCGGCTTTGCAGGATTTGAAAGCCCGCGCCGAAACCGACCCGGTAGCGGCGGCAGAGTTGGCGCAGCAGAGAGCGCAACAGTCAGAAGCGGTAAAGAAGTCCCGTCAGAAAATGTATGCGGACGCTGCCGCCGGAGATCCCGAAGCCCAGGCCCGGTATGAACGTATGCTTGCCGCGAGGCGGGAGAACTACCACAGGAAGAAACAGGCAGAAGCCGAAGCTGCTCAAGTCAGCTAACGTAGATACAGAAAACGCCAGGGACAACGATAGTCCGTGGCGTTTTTGTCATTACTGCCGTTCCAGCAAATCCATATATTTCTGACGTTCGCCCTCCGGGACTTTCAGCGCCGCCATAGCCTGTTCAATGGTCAGCCCCATCGTTTCCATGAGGTTTTTGATAGAGGACAAGATTCCTTTAGCAACGCCTTTTTCCTCAACGCCCTTGCTCAAATTACACATGACCGACACCTCCCTTTCCATTGTCTGCGTCATTTGAATGTCGTAATCGTCCTGCAAAATTTTCCGCTTTTCCGCCTCGCTGGTTTCGTTGGAGAGAAGCACATCCAGCATCCGCAATACGCCGTCATAATTTGACCCATCCGGCCCGCCAAGGCACAGCATGATGATGGACAGCAAATCATAATTCCTGATGGGTTCTTTGCCCTCGCCGACCAGATATTCTTCCACCAGCCGATACCGGGTAATGGTGTTCTCTCGATACTGCGGCGGTTTCATGCAAATCCAGATGGAGTAGACCTTCTTGATTTTCTCATAATGGGAGCCAGTGAACTCCCTGCCGTACTGGGAAGAAATCATGCGGCAACAGTAGTATATGCCACGCTTTATCAGCGGATAGCCGGGGTAAAAATCGTTCTGGGCCTCCACGTTGATGATGAGGGCAATTTGTTCCTCGGAGTCGGGAACGATGGCGCGGAAGCGAATGTCATAGGTGACTGTCCCCTCGCGCACCGATTTGTCCTCGGTGTCCATGCCGCTGATGACTGTGCCACCCTCGTCCGGCAGCACCGGGACGGCGGACACCTGGGGTTGGCCCTCAATGTACTTCTCGGCAATATCATTGACATCGCAATCCTTGTATTCTTCCAGGCAGGACTTCATAATCCGCGCCAGGATTGCCTTTTCAGACAGGACACGCTTACAGGCGGCATCATAACCCGCGCTGTCATCTGTGACGTGCAGTCCCTGGGCGATTGTCGTTTTGAGCTCCACCATCCTCACCTTCTTTCGTTTCATTCTACCACAGCTTTGCCAGCGCGTCCACTTCTTTTTTGAAAAGAGTTGCGTATGGCGTATACACGAGAGAGATATGGAGGTGCAGTGACAGAAAAAATTTATCTTAACAGGGTTGCTTTTGGGAATTTGATATGCTATACTATAAAAATCCAAGCAAAGGAGTTTATCAATATGCGGCAAGGTATTCTTAAATAAAATTTGATAATGGGAACAAAGACAAACGTCCTCAAGGAGAGGGCTTGGTTTTTGTACCCAATTTAAGAATACTTTTGCCTTTTCATTTCATATCGTGATAGACAACGGCCAGCCTTGGCCGCAGTTTTCATGTGTGTCCTACCTATCATCCCCAGCGGTAAAAGTATTTGTCGCTGGGGATTTTTGCGCCCTTCTGGGCCTTGTATGGAGGACAATCATATGAAAATCATCAATATTGGCATTCTTGCTCATGTAGACGCAGGTAAGACGACCTTGACGGAGAGCCTGTTATATACCAGCGGAGCAATCGAGGCGCCCGGCAGTGTGGATCAGGGAACAACGAGAACGGACACCATGTTTTTAGAGCGGCAGCGTGGAATCACCATTCAAACGGCGGTCACTTCCTTTCAGTGGCACGATTGTAAGGTCAACATTGTGGATACTCCTGGGCATATGGATTTCTTAGCGGAGGTCTATCGCTCCCTTGCCATTCTTGACGGAGCGATTTTGGTTGTTTCTGCAAAAGACGGCGTTCAGGCGCAGACCCGTATTCTGTTTCATGCTCTGCAAGTAATGAAAATCCCAACTGTTATCTTTATTAACAAAATCGACCAGGACGGGATTGACCTGCCAGGTGTGTATCAGTCTATCCGAGATAAGCTCTCCGCAAATATGATTATTAAGCAGAACGTGCAGCTTTCCCCGGATATATCCATCATGGAAAACATGGGGCTGGAGAATTGGGATACCGTGATTGCGGACTGTGATGAATTGTTGGAGAAATATATTGCCGGAGAACCAATGGACAAAGAAGAACTTCTGCGGGAGGAAAACAGGAGAATCCAAAGCGTCTCTCTGTTTCCGGTCTATCATGGCAGTGCCAAGGTAAACTTGGGAATCCGACAACTCATTGAAGCGGTCACAGATACATTCCAATCACCCACCGGGCAGAACAGCTCTGAATTGTGCGGAACTGTGTTCAAAGTTGAGTACGCAAACCAGAGCCAACGCCTTGCCTATCTGCGGTTGTATAGCGGTACGCTTCATTTGCGGGATTCCGTAGCCTTGGCAGGGAAAGAAAAACTGAAAATTACGGAAATGCGTATCCCCTCAAAGGGTGAGATTGTCCGAACAGAGATTGCCCATGCGGGCGAGATCGTCATTGTACCCTGCGACAGTTTGCGGCTGAATGATGTGCTGGGAAACAAACTGCTGCTGCCCCGTGAAACGTGGAGCGACAATCCTCTCCCTTTGCTGCGGACAACAATTGCACCAGAGAAACCAGAACAGAGGGAACGCTTGTTAAACGCCTTGACAGAAATTGCGGATACCGACCCGCTTCTGCGCTATGAAGTAGACGCTGTGACCCATGAGATCATTCTCTCCTTTTTGGGCCGGGTACAATTGGAAATTATCTCTGATCTTCTGGTGGAAAAATATCAGCTCAACACAACTGCAAAAGAACCTACCGTCATCTATATGGAGAGGCCATTGAAAGCGGTAAGTCACACCATTCATATCGAAGTGCCGCCCAATCCATTCTGGGCGTCCATCGGGCTGTCCGTCACCCCTCTCCCCCTTGGCACCGGAGTGCAGTATGAGAGCAAAGTTTCCGTTGGATACTTGAATCAGAGTTTTCAAAACGCTGTATTGGATGGTATCCGCTACGGTCTGGAACAAGGCGTGTATGGATGGAAGGTAACGGACTGTAAAATCTGTTTTGAGTATGGGCTTTATTATAGTCCGGTCAGCACTCCCGCAGACTTTCGGTCATTGGCACCTATTGTATTGGAGCAGGTGTTGAAAAAGGCGGGGACGCAGCTATTGGAACCATATCTTTCTTTTACACTCTATGCGCCGCAGGAATATCTCTCCAGAGCTTATCATGACGCACCAAAATATTGCGCGAGTATTGAAACGACCCAGGTTAAAAACAGCGAGGTGATTTTTACTGGCGAAATCCCTGCCCGCTGTGTGCAAGAGTACCGCAATGACCTCACCTTTTATACAAACGGGAGAAGCGTTTGTTTAACAGAATTGAAGGGGTATCAAATCGCCAGCGGCGAACCAGTTTTTCAGCCACGCCGCCCAAACACCCGGATTGATAAGGTGCGCCATATGTTCAACAAAATTCTCCCATCAATGATGGACTTATAAAATCCCTTTGGAACAAAGGGCGCACTTCTATACATGGTCTGCGACCATGTATCGTGCGCTCTGCGAGGCTACGGCCCGGACTTCCGAAAGTCCGGGCCGTTTGCGTCGCTCCGCTCCGTACAAGGGGCTGCGCCCCTTGCGCCGCTTTGCGGCTATCCCTGCGCCCTCGCTGGAAAGGTACATCCGCTCTGCGTCTGCACCTTTCCAGCGAGGCTAAAACCGAATACCGTTACCCTTGACCGTTTACCCGACACAGCAGGTAGACGGTCTTTTGTTTTGCCAAGAAGGAGGTCAAACACGATGGACAAGTCACGCGAAGAATTAGAGAAAGAGTATGCTGAGGCCACCGCTAAGTTGGAGCAGTACCAGCACAGAGGCCAGCGGTATGAGAACCGCATCCGCTACTACACCCAAGGCGAAAGGAAGAAGCGAAACCACCGACTTATCACCCGTGGCGGAGCGGTGGAGAGTATCGCCCCGGAGGTGCGCGGCATGAGCGAAAGGGCCTTTTTTCTTTTGATGGAAAAGGTCTTTTCCCTGCCGGAAGTTGCCGCCCTGGTGAGCCAAGCCACTGACCAGCAGGAAAGCGGATAATTGGCCCTGTTCCATCTCCACGTTACCCAGGTCAAACGGAGCGCGGGACAGTCTGTTGTCACGTCCGCCGCCTACCGAGCCGGGGAGAAATTGTATAGCGAATACTATGGCGAGGTCAGCGACTACACCCACAAGGGCGGCGTGGTCTGCACAGACATTCTCCTGCCGCCCCAGGCCCCCAACCAGTACCAAGACCGCGCCACCCTCTGGAACGCCGTGGAGAAGGCCGAGCGCGGCAAGAAAGCCCAGCTTGCATATAGCTTTGACATTGCCTTGCAGAACGAGTTTTCATTGGAGGAAAACATCGCTCTTGCAAGGCAATTTGTTTCGGAGCAGCTTGTGGGCCGGGGCATGATTGCCGACTTTGCCATCCACCAGCCGGACAAGGAGGACGGCGGTATTCCTAACCCGCACTTTCATGTTCTCTGCCCCATCCGGCCCATTGAGCCAGACGGCAAATGGGGGTGCAAGCAGCGCCGCCGCTACCGTCTGGACGAGGACGGGAACCGCATTATGGGAGAGGACGGCAAGCCCCTCTTTGACGCTGTTCCCACTACCGACTGGGGAAGCCCGGAAACACTGGAACATTGGCGGGAGGCGTGGGCCGCTATGGTGAACGCCAAGTTTGAGGAAAAGGGGCTGACCTGCCGCATCGACCACCGCTCCTATGAGCGTCAGGGCCTTGACCTGCTGCCCACCGTCCATGAGGGCGTGGCCGTCCGCCAGATGGAGGCCAAGGGCATCCCCACCGACAAGGGCGATCTGAACCGCTGGATAAAAAAGGCCAACAACATTCTGCGGGATATTCGGAAGAAAATCGCCGGCCTGACGGATTGGATTAAGGCCATAAAAGAAGAATTGAGCAAGCCCCAGGCCCCGACCCTTGCCGCCCTGCTGACCGACTACTATGAGGGCCGGAACGCCGGAGCATGGAGCCGCAACGCCAGGATTGGAAATCTTAAAGGTTTTGCCGAGGCCATCAATTTTCTGACCGAGAGGGGCATCGCTACGCTGGAAGATTTAGAGACCCATATCGCCGCCCAGAGTGAACGAACGGAGGCCATCAACACATCCATGAAAGCGAAGCGTGACCGTCTGAACGAATTGAAGGAACTGCTTCGCCTTGTTGACCTCTACCGAGACACCAAGCCCGTCTATGACGAGTTGCAGGGTATCAAGTGGAAGGGCAAGCGGGAAAAATTCGAGAGGGAGCATGAGAACGAGTTGAGGACGTTCCACATGGCCCGCCGGAAGCTGGACAAGCACCGTTCCCCTGCTGGTAAAATCCCCGTTCATGCGTGGGAACAGGAACAGGCGAGGCTTCACCAGGAGTACACAGCCGAGTATGAGCAGTACAAGCCTATCCAAGACGATTTGCGGCGGCTTCAACAGGTGAAGCGGAACGCCGATGCTGCCATACACCAGCAGGAGCAGACCCAGCAGAAACGCCGGGAGGTGGAGCGGTGAACGGCATTCCCCGACTGACCTACCAGCAGTACCGAGCCGTCCGGCGGCTGGTGCATGACTGCTGCAATTATGACGGCGGCAACTGTCTTGCTCTTGATGACGGCTGGGAGCCTTGTGTCTGCGTCCAGAGTATCACCTATTCCCTGGTCTGTAAATGGTTCCGCGCCGCCGTCCTGCCAACAGACAAGGGGTTGTGTGCCGCCTTGCTCCACCGAGGACAGGCGCGGCCCTGTGCCGAGTGCGGGGCGATGTTCGTGCCGCGCTCCAATCGGGGCAAATACTGTGACGAGTGCGCCGCCAATGTGCGCCGGAGAAAGAAAGCTGCCAGCGAACGGGAACGCCGCAGGCGTGGACATTTAGAGGCTGAAAAGCCTTGCAATCAGGGGGCTTGTGGACAGTCCTCAAAGGGGGACTAATACATTCCCCTTCCCCCACTCCAACGTGGGCGGCAAAATGGCGCTCACGTGGATTAACTTTGATGAATGATGAAAGGAGAGCCTATGACCTACGACCCCAGCATGACGATCACCAGCACCATCCCCGCCCCGGAGGGGAGCGACAGCACCAGCAGAGAGGGCAAGGCCATCCCCCTGCCCGTGATGGCGGGCGGCAACGCTTCACCCGCCCCGGACGTACCGCCACCCGATATGGTAAAGACCGTTGGCGGTACGACCTTTGATATTTATTTCCATTTCAGCCAGACCAGCCGGGAAACCTTTACCGACAAGGTACTGCGCCTTATTCAATCCGATGTTGTAACCTCATAAAAATAATTTACTTTTTTCTCTATCCTTATTGACAAAACCCGAAGGGCACCATCCTGGTGGAGTGCGGAAAAATGCTCCAGCGCGGCACACCCAAGCTGGGCAAGGACGGCAAGCCCATGAAGGATAAGCACGGCAAGGTCATCTATGAGCCTTACCGAATCAAAGTCCTCAACACCATCAACTTCAAGAAGTCCATGCACTATAACCCCTTTGCCTACATTCACTCTGAAAAGGACATCCTGAAGCTGGTCACGACGCTGATTGCCAACACCAAGGGCGAGGGCAAGGCTGGGGACGATTTCTGGGTCAAAGCCGAGACACTTTTGTACTGCGCCCTCATCGGGTATATCCACTATGAGGCACCGGTGGAGGAACAGAATTTCTCCACCCTTATCGAGATGATAAACAGTATGGAAGTTCGGGAGGATGACGAGGAATACAAAAACGCCGTTGACTTGATGTTCGATGAGCTGGAATCCCGTGATCCTCGCCACTTTGCCGTCCGGCAGTACAAAAAGTACAAGCTGGCGGCGGGCAAAACTGCCAAGAGCATACTGGTGAGCTGCGGCGCACGGCTGGCCCCATTTGACATCGGCGAGCTGCGGGAGCTGACCGCCTATGACGAGCTGGAGCTGGACACACTGGGAGACCGCAAGACCGCCCTGTTCTTCATAATGAGCGACACGGACGACACCTTTAATTTCTTAATCAGCATGGCCTACACCCAGCTATTCAACCTGCTGTGCGAGAAAGCGGACGATGTGTACGGCGGACGGCTGCCCATCCATGTCCGGTGCCTCATTGACGAGGCCGCGAACATCGGGCAAATTCCCCGGCTTGAGAAACTGGTCGCAACGATCCGAAGCAGAGAGATTTCGGCATGTCTGGTCCTCCAGGCGCAGTCTCAGCTTAAAGCCCTGTACCGGGACCATGCGGACACGATTGTGGGAAATATGGACGCCCGGCTGTTTTTGGGCGGTTCGGAACCCACCACACTCAAGGAGCTGTCCGCCGCGCTGGGCAAGGAGACCATAGATACCTACAATACCGGCGAGAGCCGGGGCCGGGAGACCTCCCACACCCTGAATTATCAGAAGCTGGGCAAGGAGCTTGCCAGCGTGGACGAGCTGGCGGTCCTGGACGGCGGCAAGTGCATCCTGCAACTGCGCGGCGTCCGGCCCTTCCTGTCGGACAAGTACGACATCACGAAGCACCCCAACTACAAGTATCTGTCGGACAGCGACAAGCGAAACGCCTTTGACATAGAGCGTTTCCTGTCCGTCCGGCTGAAGCCAAAAGCTGAGGAGGTCTACGACGTGTACGAGGTAGACCTGACGGACGAGGAGGCCGCCACCGCGTAGGCGGAGCGGCCTATTCCGCAAAAGGAGGAAAGTGTGTACCTTCCAAAATCTTTTGAATTTTCGGAGGTACTATATGGATTTTTTCAACAGCGCAATCGAAGTGCTCCAGACCCTGGTGATCGCCCTGGGCGCTGGCCTTGGTGTGTGGGGCGTGATTAACCTTTTGGAAGGTTATGGTAATGACAACCCCGGCGCGAATGCTCATGTACGGTAAGGAAGCAAGCAACCGAAAACAAGAGATAGACCGCCAG
>ERZ773248.1750-NODE-1750-length-15953-cov-3.433954_pt1 | contig 15953 bp, 13 predicted proteins | sample MGYA00580518_ERZ773248 | MGnify/ENA primary metagenome ERZ773248 (study PRJEB29015, sample SAMEA2737762) | human gut metagenome | biome: human gut; feature: human-associated habitat; material: faeces | place: China | collected 2012 ...
CATTGATAATTAATTTACTATTTTATTCTCTATAACATCATAGAAATGATTTTGCAAAGAAAAATAATTAATAATTGAATTGATTATCAATTTGATTCTATTATTTGCCATTTACATATATCTTTATAAAACGAAGAATCGTTGCCGATAGATGACATTTTAGGGAAACAGTCGATAACCATTCGAATGACAGTATATTACATACTGCAGGACTTGTTGATGTATTCATTATCTTTTATATAATATATAGAAAGTAAAAGAAAGAGCGTTTAATGAGATATGTTATTGTCTCTGCAATATGTATTAGTATTGCGATTGTTATTAAAAGTAATAGTCTTATTTTTTTAGTAGGTATTATATTACAGTATTTATTTTTTTTAAACCATCATATGAAAAAAAGAATATGGTGCATAGTTTTATCTATACTCAGTGTTTTGATTTTTCAAAACTGTGTAAATTTATATTATGAAATAAAGACTGATACAACATTAGAAGAGAGTATTCCAAAGGTTGCCTGGATTGCTATGGGATTACAAGATAGTAATAGAGGACCTGGTTGGTATAATGGTTATCCCCGAATTGTATATTCTCAAAGTCGTGCAAACACACAATTAGCAGCTGAAAAGAGTATAGATTCTATTAAAGATTCAATTCAAAAGTTTATTAAAAATCCGAGATATGCTATATCATTTTTTGGAAAGAAAACAATATCACAATGGAATAATCCAAGTTTTCAATGCTTTTGGATACAAGATAAAATAGAGAATGAAAATGTAGGATCATATCTAATAAATGAAGCATCACCACTTAGAAAAATTCAAGAGTCTTTTATGGATGGTTATGAATTTCTTGTGTATTCGATGGCTCTTATCTGTGTTTGGATAAAAAGAAAGGATGATGATTTATCATTTATTCAATTAGAACTTATCTTTGTAGGTGGATTTATATTTCATATTATATGGGAGGCTAAGGGACAATATACATTACAGTATTTTATACTATTAATTCCTTATGCTGCTTATGGAATGGAGAGAGTTATCAAGAGAATGAATCTATTATTAACAAGAATAAAAATAAGAAAACATATTATGTAAAGGAGAAAGAACTCAATGTTATTATCTGTTGTTGTTCCTTGTTATAATGAAGAGGAATCATTACCATATTTTATTGAAGAAATAAAAAAAATAGAAGACGTTATTAAAGAAAAATTCAATATAAATTTTGAGTATTTACTGATTGATGATGGAAGTGTTGATAAAACATTAGATATATTAGAGGATTTATCTCATCATTTTGAAAATATAAATTACATATCATTTTCACGCAATTTTGGCAAAGAAGCAGCGATATATGCTGGTTTTGAAAATAGCAAAGGAGATCTGGTTGTTATGATGGATGCTGATTTACAAGATCCCCCAGCTCTGTTACCTGAAATGATCAAACAGATTTTTAATGAAGGGTATGATAGTGTAGCAACAAGGCGTGTAACCAGAAAAGGTGAACCAGTCATTAGATCTTTTTTTGCAAGAATTTTCTACAAGCTGATAAATAAAATTAGTGATTCCGAAATTGTTGATGGTGCAAGAGATTATCGTTTGATGACACGACAATTTGTTGATGCTATTATAGATATGAAAGAATATAATAGGTTCTCTAAAGGTATATTCGGTTGGATTGGCTTTAAAACAAAATGGTTAGAATTTGAAAATGTTGAGCGGATTGCTGGTGAAACAAAATGGTCATTTGGAAAGCTTTTTAAATATTCTTTAGAAGGGATTGTTGCTTTTAGCACAATGCCATTACAAATTGCTTCTCTTATTGGTATTATTTTATTTGTAGTTTCTATTATAATGATTTTGTTTATAGTTGTTAGAACATTGACTTTTGGAGATCCTGTTTCAGGTTGGCCATCACTAGTGTGTATTATCACTTTTATTGGCGGTGTTCAATTGTTATCAATAGGAGTGTTAGGACAGTATTTATCTAAAACATATCTTGAAACAAAGAAAAGGCCAGTATATATTGTAAAAGATACTAATCATAAAAAATAATTTTTATAATATTGTTATAAAGCTTATTACGAACGCTTATTTTACACATGCATTACACATAAATTGATTAGAATATATTCATCTGTCAAAATTAATCTAAGGAGAAGAAAAGTGAAACATTTAAGATTAAAAAAGACTGTTAAGCAGTCATTACAAAGATTGTTGATTTTGATGATTACTATGTGTGTAATATTGACTGTAGTATATGTTAGTTTAATATATATCCATGAGAAAAATACTATTGAAGATATTCAATTGGCTGAACAGCCAGTTATTAATCAGTTGCAGGAAAAACCATCATTATCACAAGATGATATTAGTATCTTAGCAGTTGGAAATAGCGATTTATATAGTGCTTTTAACCCTTTTCAATTATGGAATGAAAAAGGATTTACTTCATTTGTATCTGGTGAGCCAAGTCATGATGTTTTTAGGTCATATATAACTATAAAGGAAACTTTAAAATTTCAAAAACCCAAATTAATTATTTATGAAGTTGATGAAATATTTAATGGAAAAAGATATGATGAAAAAAACACTTTGATACATGTGGCTATGAATACATATCCAATTGCAAAGAGATTTGAACCATGGAAGAATTTAGATTCATCAGATTTTAAGAAATATGAGAATTATGATTATAATTATGTTGCTCGCGTTACTTATAAAGGATATCTCTACAAAACAAAAACAGTGAGGCGTCAAACAAATGGACCTTATATGAAGAAAACAGAAGAGATAGCAAATATTAAAAAAACTGAACTGAAATACTTAAAAGAGATTATTGATTTAGCCAAAACGAATCAGATTCCTCTATTATTTCTAGCTGTTCCATCAGCAAAATCTTGGACGAGTGAAAAACATAATGCAATTCAGCAGGTTTCAGAGCAATATGATATTCCTTTTCTTGATTTAAATATAGTTGATAATGGATTAACTATGAATTGGCAGACTGATTCACGTGATGGCGGAACTCATTTGAATTATAAAGGAGCGACAAAAGTTACAAAATATCTTGGGGATTATATAAGTGAAAATTATAAAATACCAGATTATAGAAATGAAAAAATCATGGAACAATGGAATGTAGATTATAAAAAGTTTGTAAAAATGACAAAGGAATAGTCAATAATAATAAAAATGATTGAAAATTTTATTATTTTTAAGTAATATATGGTATAATATCTAAAATATGTCTTGGAGGGAAAGTATGAACGAGAGTCGAATTTGTATAGCGTTAGATTTTCAAAATAAAGAAGAAGTGAAGAAATTCTTAGATAAGTTTGAAAATGAAAAACTTTATGTAAAAGTTGGAATGGAACTTTTCTATGGTGAAGGAATTGAAATGATTAAACTCATTAAAGAAAGAGGACATAAAATTTTCTTGGATTTAAAATTACATGATATTCCTAACACTGTAAAAAGTGCTATGAAGCAGTTGGCAAAATTAGATGTTGATATGATTAATGTCCATGCTTCAGGTAGCGTTGCGATGATGAAAGCTGCAATTGAAGGTTTAGAAGCAGGTAAAACGGGGGAAAAACGACCATTGTGTATTGCTGTGACTTGCTTAACATCTTTAGACCAAGAAGTTTTGGATAATGAATTATTAATTCATGAACCGCTAGAGGATGTTGTATTGAAATGGGCACAAAATGCGAAAGCAGCAGGATTGGATGGAGTTGTTTGTTCGCCTTTAGAATCAAGAGTTATTCATGATAATTTAGGATTGGACTTTTTAACAGTTACACCGGGTATTCGTTTGGCAAGCGATAGTGTAAATGATCAAAAAAGAGTCACAACACCTGCAATGGCAAGAGAATTAACGTCTAGTTATATTGTTGTAGGAAGAACAATTACGAATGCTGATAATCCAGTAGAAACATATAAAGAAGTTTATAGACAATTTCAAGGAGAATAATATTATGGAAAAACAAATAGCAAAAGATTTATTAGATATTCAGGCAGTCTTTTTAAGACCTAGTAATCCATTTACTTGGGCATCAGGAATCAAATCACCAATTTATTGTGATAATCGATTGACTTTATCATATCCAAAGGTAAGAAAAGATATTGAAAATGGATTGGCAAAGTTAATTCAAAACCATTATCCTGAATGTGAATGCTTAATGGGAACTGCAACTGCAGGAATTGCTCATGCAGCATTAGCAGCAGAAATTCTTGAACTACCAATGGGATATGTTCGTGGTGGTGCGAAATCTCATGGTAGAAATAATCGTATTGAAGGTTTAGTGAAACCAGGAATGAAAGTTGTTGTTGTGGAAGATTTAATCTCAACAGGAGGTTCTTCACTTGAATGTGTTGATGCATTGCAAGAAGCTGGATGTGAAGTGATTGGGATGGTTGCTATTTTTACTTATGGCTTACCAAAAGCGACAGAAAACTTTGCTGCTAAAGATTGTTCATTCTACACACTTACAAATTATGAAACTTTAATAGATGTTGCTGTAGAAAATAATTATATTAAAGAAAGTGAACTAGAAAAGTTAAAAGCTTGGAAAAAGAATCCTAGTGATGAGTCATGGATGCAAAAGTAATTGCATTTTATTAGCAAATGATGTATAAGTATAGAGTCATTTGTACAAAAGGAGGCTAGTACTAATGTTCAAGAGCTTAAAATATGTTCTCAAAGAAAATTTTAGTAACTTATATAGAATTTACTCAATTGCTAAATATGAATTATTAGGTGATATGAGAGATTCAAAATTAGGATTTTTTTGGAATTTTGCTAACCCAACAATTCAAGTTTTAACATATTGGTTAGTATTTGGAGTTATATTGCCTGGAAGATCTGATCAGGATGGTATACCATATCTATGTTGGTTGTTAGGTGGAATAGTTGTATGGTTTTTTATTTCACCTTGTATCACGAATGGGTGTAATGCCATATATGCTAAAAGAGATGTCATTACTAAAATGAAATTTCCAGTAAGCGTATTACCTGCGACAGTAGTTCTAAAAGAATTATTTAATCATATATGCTTAATGTTGATTTTGGTGTTGCTTTTTTTGATATTTGGTTTTTATCCAAATTTTCATTGGTTTGGGCTTATTTATTATTTATTTGCTGGATCGGTTTTTGCAATCTCTTTATCTATGACAACATCAGTTTTAAATATGTTGGCAAGAGATACAAGAAAATTAATTTTAGCTTGTATGCGATTATTATTATATTTAACTCCAGTTCTTTGGAGTGCTCATAAATTAGATAATCATCCTTTTTTGGCATTATTAATGAAGTTTAATCCCATTGATTATATTGTCCAAGGATATAGAGATTGTTTTTTCTTTCATAAAGGGATAATGTCTTTTGGTATTCAAGTGCCTATTTTTTGGGGAATTACGTTCTTCCTCTTAATTATTGGAAGTTATATGATGTATAAATTTAAACATAAATTTATTGACTTAATGTAGAGGTGAGAGTATGCAAACAGAATATGCAATTGAATTTAAACATGTATCAAAAATTTATAATTTAAAATCCAAGGATAAAAACCATAAGGAAAGTAAAAGATTTTATGCTCTAAAAGATATTAATTTTCAAATTCCTAAAGGCGAAGTTGTTGGTGTTTTGGGAACTAATGGTTCTGGTAAATCAACTATGTCAATTATTTTAGCTGGGATTAGCGAAATAGATGACGGTGAAATGATTGTCAATGGTGAGCAATCATTAATTGCTATTAATACAGGGTTAAATATGCAGTTGACTGGAATGGAAAATATTGAACTTAAAGGAGCTCTATTAGGGTTATCTAAAAAAAGAATTGAGGAGATTACTGAAGGGGTTATAGAATTTGCAGAAATTGGTGATTTTTTATATCAACCCGTTAAAAAATATTCGAGTGGTATGAAGTCACGTTTAGGATTTTCTATTAATCTCTGCCTGAATCCAGATATATTAATTGTTGATGAGGCTTTATCAGTTGGTGATAAAGGTTTTGCACAGAAGTGTATTGATAAGATGAATGAACTCAAAGATGACGGAAAAACAATTATTTTTATATCTCATTCACTGACACAAGTTAGAGAATTTTGCCAAAAGGCTATGTGGATTGAAGGTGGGATGCTAAAAGAATATGGTGATATTGAAGAAGTTTGTGATCATTATGCAGAATATGTTGAATATTATAATGCACTAAGTAATCAAGAAAAGAATGCTGAAAGGGATAGAAAATTTGCAAAAAGGATTATTAAAGCAGAGCCTGGTTTTTGGAAGCGTATTTTAGATAAATTGAGATTTGGGAAATAGAAAGTAACTATTTTCCTTTTTTATAGAATAGTTTCATTTACTATATTATTTAAGTTTATATAATATGTTTTAAAAATTGATATTCATTTGTAAAATATCTGTTATAATTGGGCTGTCATTATTTAATAGAAAATAGGTGAGAGAATGTATAAGTTATTAAATGATATTTTTTATGGTAAATATAGAGAAATAAGCAGATATATAATTGTCGGTGGATGTACAACATTGGTCAATTTAATCACATTTACTCTAATGCGTGGATTGTTTAATATTAATGTCAATATAAGTAATATTATTTCTATAATTATCTCTATTTTATTTGCTTATATAACAAATAAAATATTTGTTTTTGAATCACATTGTTTAACAATAAAGGAATTGTTATCTGAACTTTTTAAGTTTTTTGGAGCACGTTTGTTAACTATGGTTATTGAGGTAGGAGGAGTTTTTCTACTATATGATATAATTGGCCAAAATGAGTTTGTTGCAAAAGTAGAAATACAAGTCATAGTTTTAATAGCCAATTATATTATTAGTAAATTTTTTGTGTTTAGTAAATAGGAGGAGAATATATGAAATTATCTATTGTTATTCCTTGTTATAATGAAGAAGAAAATGTTGCTTTGTTCTATAATGAAGCAGTTAATGCTTTGCAAGATATAATATGTGATACAGAGTTTATATTTATAAATGATGGTAGTAAAGATAATACATATAATGAATTGATAAAAATTGTAGATAATACTTCTTATGATGTTAAAATCATACAGTTTTCAAGAAATTTTGGAAAAGAAGCTGCATTATTAGCTGGCTTGGAGAATGCAAAAGGTGATTATGTATCAGTCATTGATGCTGATTTACAACAACGTCCTGCTTATATCCTTGAAATGATTAGCATACTAGATGAAGATACAGATTATGATTGTGTTGCTGCGTATCAGGAGATTCGTAAAGAGGGGAAAGTATTAACTTTTTTTAAGGATTGTTTTTATAGAATTATTAATAAAATGACAGAAGTTGAGTTTGTAAAATCAGCGAGTGATTTTAGAACTTTAAGAAGAAATGTTGTTGATGCAATACTTTCTTTGCATGAAAGATGTAGATTTTCAAAGGGTATATTTTCATGGGTTGGTTTTAATACCTTCTATATGCCTTATAGAGTGGAAGAAAGATTAAATGGGAATTCCAAATGGTCCTTTTGGAAATTATTTGCATATGCTGTAGATGGTATAGTTGCATTTTCTACAATGCCATTAGTAATAGCTTCAATTATTGGAATAATACTATTTATTATATCAATTATTTTTATGTTTGTTATTATAATAAAAACGGTTATATGGGGAGATCCAGTTGCTGGTTTTCCAACTTTAGCATCTTTATTACTTCTAACAGCAGGTATTCAGTTACTATGCATGGGGATTCTTGGGCAGTATTTAGCAAAGAATTACACTGAATCAAAACAACGTCCAATGTATATAATTAAAGAAATTATTGATAAGAAAAAATAATTCTAAAAAAGTTATGGAAATTTTCAAGATATTTATGCCATAATATATATAAGATAAATTCTGTTTAATATTATTGTTTGACTTTAGAATTATTAAAGGGTAGAATGAAAACGATAAAGAGAATAAATTGGAGGTAAATAAATGATTTATGCAGAGATATTAGCTGGTGGAAAAGGTACAAGAATGGGCAATACTGAAATGCCAAAACAGTTCTTAATGCTTGGAAATAAACCTATCTTTATTCATACTGTAGAACAGTTCTTGTTAAATAGAAGAATAGATAAAATTTTGATTTGCTGCCCAGAACAATGGATGGCATATACTAAAGATACTTTAAAGAAATATAGTGTTAATATGGATACAATTTTTGTTATCAAAGGTGGAAATACTCGTAATGAAACTATTTTGAATGGGTGTAATTTCATTGAAGAAAATTTTGGTTTGCATGATGATGATATTATATTGACACATGATGCAGTTAGGCCTTTTATTAATCAAAGAATCATTGATGATAATATTGATGGAACTTTAAAGTATGGTGCTATTGATACTGTTGTAGAGGCATTTGATACTATTGTTCATTCTATTGATGGTAAACTTATCACAGATATTCCATTGCGTGATGAAATGTATCAGGGACAGACACCACAGTCTTTTAATATTAAATTATTAATGAGTCTTTTTCATTCATTAACAAAAGCAGAAAAAGAGATTTTAACTGATGCATGTAAAGCGTTGGTGATAAAAGGAAAAGATGTTCATCTTGTTAAGGGAGAAGTCTATAATATTAAAATTACGACACAACACGACTTAAAAGTTGCCAATGGGCTCATAGAAGGTGATAAATAATGATTAATCAAGCGTATAGATTAATTGCACCTAAGCAAATTAGAACTGATTTTGTTGATTTACCAATTGATGATGAAAATGTTGTAGTAAGACCTACATATTTATCAATTTGTGCAGCAGATCAAAGGTATTATACTGGAAGTAGAGGCCGTGTTGTTATGAAACAGAAACTTCCTATGTCATTAATACATGAGGCGGTTGGTGAAGTTGTTTATGATCCCAAAGGAGAGTATGATGTTGGAACGAATGTTGTTATGATTCCAAATACACCAATGGAAAAAGATGATATTATAAAAGAAAATTATTTACGAACAAGTAAATTTAGAGCTAGTGGCTTTGATGGATTTATGCAAAATGTTGTGAGTATGCGTAGGGATCTTATAATACCTTTTCATGTTGAGTCACGAGTTGCAGTTTTATTAGAACTAACAAGTGTTGTTATGAATGCTGTAGAGAATTTTAAATTAGAAGCACATGAAAGAAAAGATGTTATTGGAATATGGGGCAATGGTAATTTGGGTTTTATATCAGCATTAGTGTTAAAGAAATCATTTCCTGATACAAAAGTAATAGTTTTTGGTGTTGAAGAACATAAAATGGCCTATTTTTCATTCGTCGATGAGACATATCTTATTAATAATATACCAGAGGACTTAAGGGTTGACCATGCATTTGAATGTGTGGGAGGTCGTGCTAGTGAAACGGCAATTAATCAAATTATTGATTATATCAACCCACAAGGATCTATTACATTAATGGGGGTTAGTGAAAAACCAGTAGCAATAAATACAAGAATGGTATTAGAAAAAGGATTAACATTATTAGGAAACAGTAGAAGTAATTATGATGACTTTAAAAAGTCTGTTGAATTAATGGAAAAATATTCAGATGTCTGTGAATATCTTTCAACAATTATTTCTGAAGAAGTTGTTGTACAATCAATTGAGGACATGCATAGGGCATTTGATGATGATCTAAATAATGATTTTAAGACTATTATGAAATGGGAAATTTAAACAATTAATTATAATGCCTCATAGTTAATAATTAACTTTGAGGTGTTTTCTATATGTGTAATAAACATTTAGAGTATTTGAAAGGATGTAATATATGAAGAATTTTTTTACAGAAAAAAAAGACTATTTTTTATATAGTTTTATATTTCTATTGATTATTTTAATAATATTTATACCACTTATGAGAAATAATCAATCCTTAATATATGGTAATGGGGATGCTTTTCATCAACATTTTTTAATTTTTACACATTATATAAATAGTTTAAAAGAATCCTTTACTAATATATTTACTTTTGATTGGAGTATTGGATTGGGTAACGATGTTATAAGTCAATTTGGTTATTATATTATAGGTGATATTTTTTCGTATATAGGTTTATTATTTCCAAGTGATAAGTTAAATTATGCATATTCATTATTAATAATATTGAGAATGTATTTTATTGGATTTTTCTTTTTGTTTTATTGTAAGAATAGTAAAAAAACGTATAAATATGAATTGATTGGTTCTCTTATTTATGTATTCTCCTCATTTGTATTCAATGCAGGAGTTGTTCATCCTTATTTTTTGAATGCTGCTATTATTTTCCCCTTGTATATATTAGCTACTGAGCGATTATTACAAAATAAAAATGTATATTTTTTTTCATTAATAACTTGTATAGCTTTTATAAATAATTTTTATTTTGCATATAAATTAATAATTTTATGTTTTATATATGCTTTAATATATTATTTTGTTGAAGTAACAGAAAAATCTGTTAAGGATTTCTTACTAAAATTAAAAACTGCATTTATATCGTTTTGTGTTGGCGTAATGATGTCTTGTATAATATTATTGCCAGTCATTTGTACCTTTTTAAATGTTCAAAGGGTAGGAGCAGTTGATACAATAATGACTTATGATATGTCATATTATTTAAATCTTCTTAACGGATTAATCACTCCGAGTAATATACATTGGTCAGTTATTGGAACTTCATCTATTTGCCTTATCGCAATTCCCGTATGTTTTATGCACTTTAAAAGCAATAAGAGAATCTGTATATATTTTATTGTTTTATGTGCTATTTTGATGGTTCCTTTTCTAGGTTCAATTATGAATGGTTTTTCTTATCCTACACATAGGTGGTCGTTTGCATTTACCTTTATTGTTTCGCTAATGACTATTAAATTATTTGAAATGAAATTAAATTTATCTAAGAAAGATTATATTGCTATTTTATCTTTTCTGATAATTTATATAGTACTTGCTTTATTACAAAAAAATATGAATGTGTTTGTAATGACTATTTTTGCTTTAATTTTCTTGTTTTTTATTATTCTAAAAAATATGCAGGTTTTAAGGCATAATTTGATAAATTTAATTTTATATATATGTATTTGTATAAATATAATTAACTTAGGTTGTCAAACATATTATCAAACGCAATTTTATAATTTATCATCAACTGATAATCAAGGAATATCACAAGATTTTTTATCATATGATAATTCATTAAAAAGGTATCAAACTGTTGATAATCAAATAGAAGAATTGGATACTGCAGTTAAATACATTATCAATAACGATCAATCATTTTATCGAATTGCTGTTATGAATAATAATATAGCAAATTTATCTTTATTATATAATTACAATTCAACATCTGAATATTTATCACTGACGAATGGAAATATTGCTAATATGAGTTATTCTTTCTACAACAGTGATTACTCAATAAGTAAATCTCTTAAGCAGCTAGATAACCGTACACGCTTTTCAACTCTATTATCTGTGAAATATTATATTGTAGATAAAAAAAATATAAGTATGGTACCTTATGGATATGTGCAATATGCACATTTTGAAGATACATATATTTATCAAAATAAAAATTTTTTACCTGTTTTGTCTGCTTATGATTCTTGGATTAATTCAAATAAATTTGATGAATTAAATGCAGTAGAGAAAGAAATTATGATTATGAATTCAGCTTATGTAGATGAAAATAAAATAGTTAGTGTTAAAAAAAATATTTCACATATTAAATCAGAATGTATTGGATTTAAAGTTGATAAATCATCAGAGTTGAAAATAACTGATAATAAGATTGTCGTTAAAGATCCATCAAAAAAATTGGTTTTGAAGTTGGATAATACCTTTAATAAAGAAGTATATCTAAGTTGGAAAAATTTAAATTTTGAAACCAATAATAAACAATTAGATTATGCAATTAAACTAAAAAGCGGCTCTGCAGTTGTAAAAAAGAAAATAGAAGATAGATACAGATCACAGTATTATGTAAATACTCCTGAAAAGATTTTTAATCTTGGACATGAAATACAAGATAATAAAATTATTATAGAGTTTAGTAAAAACGGAGTGTATTCTTTCACTGATTTATCTTTCTATACTACATCTATGGACAATTATGAGGGGGAAGTCAAAAAGTTAAATAAAGGTGTCAGAAATGTTAAGGTTGAAAAAAATTATGTATCAGCTAATCTCAGTAGAACATCTCCCTCTATAATTCAATTAAATACAGGTTATTCTGTGGGATGGAAAGCATATGTAGACAATAAAGCGGTACCTATTTTTAAATGCAATTTAGGAATGGTTGGTATAGAAGTTCCTGAGGGAGAGCATGATATATATTTTGAATACAATATTCCTTTTATTAAAGTTGGAATAATCATAAGTCTTATGGGCATTATCATTTGGACATATATGGTATATTTAAATAGAAAATCAAAGCGTTGAAAATATTTGTAAGTTTTGTTATACTAATAGCATTTAAGGTAGGAGGAGAATTATGAAGCAATCAGATTATGATATTTCGATAATAGTTCCAGTATATAATGTTGAAAGTTATTTAAGAACGTGCTTAGACTCTTTAATAGTACAAACATACGATTTTAGTAAAATGGAAGTCATTACAATTAATGATGGATCAACAGATGGAAGTTTGAATATTCTTCAAGAATATCATAGTAAATATGAAAATATTATTATATTAGATGAAGAAAATAGTGGATTATCAGAAACAAGAAATAAAGGAATGAGGATAGCAAAGGGAAAGTATATTCTCTTTCTAGATTCTGATGATACTTTAACACCTAATTCAATAGAGAATTTAATTGCTTTTTTTGATAAACATTTCGATGAGGTTGATCTTGTTTCTTATAAAATCATACCAATGCTTAATGGAGAACCTAAGAAATTACATTATAGGTATAATTATTTAACAAAAACAGGTGTTTATGACTTGAGATTTAAAGATAACTGGTATGTTTGTATTACTACAATGAATTATTGTATTAAAAATGAATTTGAAAATAATATTATGTTTGATACAACTCCAGGATTTAGACACGAAGATCAAAAATTTAGTATGGATATTATTAAGAAAAAATTGAAAATTGGATATGTTGCTGAGGCAGAGTATTTATATTTACAACAACCTCAAAGTATTACAAAAACATGGTTTCATGCATATTATTTGTTTGATAAAACAATGAACTTTTGGGAAGAATTTTTTAATCAGTATGATAAAGTTCCTGAATATTTCCAAGCTCTATTTATTAATGATATTAATTGGAAATTTAGATCTGGAATATTGTTGCCATATCATTTTGAAGGTCAAGAATATAATAACCAGGTTAATAGAATAAAAATTCTTTTAAAGAAAACTTGTGATGATGTTTTATTAAATCATCCTGCTGTTGATAAATATCATAAACATTATTTTTTGGATTTAAAAAATCACACTGAGTATATTGTACATACTGCTCCTAATGGTGTTGCTTTGCTGAATGGTCAAACTTTATTATATGCAGATTTCAAAATAGATATCTCTGTGCACAAGCTTAAGATTAAAAATGGCGTTTTGAAAATGTTAGCATATTTAAAATCACCAATTTTTTTACATGCTACTATGCCTCAATTGTATATGATAGTTAATAATGAAAGGGGTAATAAAAAAGAAATCCCATTACGTGAATCTTCATTTAGTTATTATGCAAGTAAAGAAAAATGTGCGAAAGCATATCTATTTGAACTCAATGTATCTTTAATTAATATCGAAAAGATAAAATTTTATATTAAGCTTAATGATGAATTAATTGAAGGATGTTTTATGTTTCCATTAGGTCTTCCGTTATCTGATAAATTACAAAGATATCAATATTATCGTGATAAATATTTCATTGAATATAATAAACTTACAAATGAGTTTTTGATTTCAGAAAATATTTTTCAAAAACGCTTTCCTATTAAAGTTAAGAACTTCTTTTATTTCTTTTTTGGGATGAAAAAGAAATTACTACTACGCTTTTTGGCTGGACTTTATAGGCCCAAAAAAGAAATATGGCTTTATTATGATTGTAAAGGTGTTAAGCGAGATAATGCTTATTTTCAGTTTGTACATGATATTAACCAAAAAGATAATATTAAAAGATACTATGTAAGTAATAATAATAAGAAATTTACTAATGATAATATTGAGAGTAAGTATATCAAAAATGTAATCTATTTTAAATCATTAAAGCATTATATATTTTATTTAAATGCTGATAAAGTAATTACAGCTTTCATTGAGCCAGAAAATTGCTTGCCATTCGGTAAAAAAACATATACTGAGTATTTGGATATAGCAAAAATTCCAGAAATAATCTATCTTCAACATGGTGTTTTACATGCTCATATGCCTTGGAAATATTCTCTTGATAGATTGCTCTTAGATAGAGAAGTGGTTTCTACCCATTTTGAAGTAAGCAATCTTATAAGTAATTATTGTTTTACTCAGGAGCATATTATTGCTGCTGGAATGCCACGTTATGACTATATAGATAATCATATTGAGTCTAAAAAGAAAATACTTTATGCACCTTCTTGGCGTTCATATTTAGTAGGAAAACAAGTAGCATCATATGCTTCTATGGAACATGTTTTTATTGAATCAGAATTTTTTAAAGAGTCTTATTCTTTTTTAAAAAGTCCACAACTAATTGAAATGTTGGAGACATATGATTATGAGTTGAATTTTAAACTTCATCCGATTTTTAAAAAGTATAAGAAATTTTATAAGGATCTAGATAAGAGAATTAAGATTAATGAAGATAACCCAGATAGTGATTATAGAATTTTTATTACTGATTTTTCAAGCTATGTCTTCGATTTTGTTTATTTAAAAAGGGCAATAATTTATTTTGTGCCAGATTATATTAAATTTAAATCAGGAATGAATTTGTATCGAGAAGTAGATTTAAAATTTGAAGATGGGTTAGGAGATTTTTGTCAAACATCTTTTGAGACTTTACAAAGTTTAGAAGAACTTTTAAGAAATAATGGAATGCCTAAGAAACCTTATCTTGATAAAATGAATAATTTCTTTATTTATGATGATTATAATCAGTGTAAAAGGATATATAATGCGTTAATAAATAAAGAATTAGAAATTTAAAATTTTATATTAATTAGAGTTTTGATAATTATGTGGAGGAATTCAAATGCAGTTTATGGATAAAATCAAGAAATGGATAAGGTTTATTATGTTCTATTGTTTTAGTTGTTTGTATTCTCTAAAATATCCTATGAAAGATAATAAAGTTTGTTTTTTATCGGATGTTAGAACAACAATGGGTGGCAATTTAAAATGTGTATATGATTATTTGGAAGATAAAGAATTTGAGCGTGTCATTGAATTTAAGGCAGATAGAAGAGTGCGTAGAACTTTTAAGGATAAATTAAAGTTAATATATAATTTAGCAACTTCACACTATATCTTACTTGATGATTTTTCAAATGCTATTACTTTTATGAAAGTTAGAAAAGGTCAAGAAATTGTTCAGTTATGGCATGGTCCGGGAGCTTTTAAAAAATTTGGGTGGTCACGAGCAAATAATGGAGAAGATATTGGCTCTATCCATCGTGGTTATAAAAAATATACAAAAGCAACTGTAAGTGGGCAAGGAATTAGATGGTGTTATGCAGAAGCATTCTCAATTAGTGAAGATAAAATTAAAGCAACTGGCTTTCCAAGAACTGATGATTTTTTTAATTCACAATATATTGAAAATACAAAGCAACAGTTTTATCTTGAGTATCCTGAATTAAAAAATAAGAAGATAATTTTATTTGCTCCGACATATCGTGGGGTGAAAGTAAAAGATGCTAATTATGATTTTTCACAAATAGATTACTCTAAAATGTATGAAGAGTTTCATGATGAATATGTATTTATCATAAAATGGCATCCAGCATTATATAACAATA
>ERZ773248.1768-NODE-1768-length-15755-cov-2.895796_pt1 | contig 15755 bp, 26 predicted proteins | sample MGYA00580518_ERZ773248 | MGnify/ENA primary metagenome ERZ773248 (study PRJEB29015, sample SAMEA2737762) | human gut metagenome | biome: human gut; feature: human-associated habitat; material: faeces | place: China | collected 2012 ...
TTCGCGCTGCTGTATAAATTCGCCCACTGTGCAGTCAAGCGCGTTCGGGAAAAATTCCACGTTGTATGTACGTTTTACTGTTACTGTCTTTGTGTACTCCATAGCTCAGTCCTCCCTCTTTCCTTTCGGGTGTTTCCGGCCAGTCTGCCCTTTTGGTCGCCTCTTGCATCTGCCTGGGTGCTTTGTTATCCGTCGCGGTTGCTGCGGCTCTGGTTTATGTTCTGGCTGTTTTTTCTTGCTTCCCGCATCCAGGAGCAGCAACGCCCCGCATATGATCAGGACAGCCAGGGCGACCAGCTCTAAAATAAAAATTATTGTTGTCAATAGTTCTTCCTCCTCAATGTCCGCTGCGCAACATGCAAAACAACAGTTCTGTCATTGATCTGCGCCGCGGTCCTGGCCTGCACGGTAAAATAACCGCTAGTTTCCAGTTCTGCGTGTTGTCATCTAACGGGGTCGGATTCTCAAACTCCTCTGTTGCTTTTCGCCATTCCGGTATAGCAACCATTATGCCGAAATAGTCGGAAGATTCCGGGAAGCGCTCTTGCAAATGCTTGTGAAACTTGCTGCCTCTTAAATCCGGTAAAATATCTTTGTAGCACTCCATTGTTGTTACAATATAGTTTTTCTCCCCTAGGAAGTTCAGCCCATTCCCGCTGTAAACATCTTCCTTGCAGCTCTTTACCTCGTAACAGGTAAATATGCCTTTTTCTATTCCGGATATGGACATCTGGTCCCCTGGCGAAAACTGCATAAAATCAACCCGTTTCCCATTTGCGCTCCACGGATCCACGCTTACCTCACTGGCCCAGTGATTTCCAAATTTAGAAAAATACTGGCCGATCAGCAGCTGGCCGAGGAACTTTGTTGTTTCTGCCCTTGTCATTCTCCTGCCCCCTGTCTTCTGCTCCGGATCCCGACGCTGCCATTGTACCCGGCTGCGTTCAAGTCCTTTTTCATTGCCTTAAACTCTTTTTCTACTGCTGCACCGGTCTTTGTGGTGGTCAGCATTACAACGCCGTCAACCAGATCTGCGTCTTTCCCCTGTTCTTTCAGGTATCTCACGGCCTCGATTTTGTTCATCTGCCACACCTCCTACCATTCAAGCGAATCAAAGTTTTTGCTCAGCTTTTCCTGCTGTCTGTCTAATTTTTCAAAGTTTTCCTGCTGCTGCATAAATTCTCGTAAACTTTTCGGCTTTTGTCCGGATGTGCTTTGTTCCATTTTTTTGAGCAGCCTGTCGCTTTTCTCTTCAAACAGTGCCACACATAAGTTTCTTGTCGCTCTTTCATTCAGACATTTCTTGCAAAAAAGCGCGTCCAGGATTTCCTCTTTGGTAAATGTCTTTACAAATTCCTCTGCTTTCATCAGCCTTGCTGTGCCTCCAATGCTTTCCGAGATTCTGCCACTGCTTGGCGATCCACATCATTGTTGTGCTGGTTCTTATCGTGTCCCTTTACCCATATAAACCGGATACTGGTAAATTTCTGCCGTTCCCTCATAAGTTTCCGCCAGAGGTCCCGGTTCTTTTTCATAGCAAAATGGCCGTTCATGGTTTCCACCACATAGTTGCTGTCTGAATACACTTCAACCGGTATCGTTTTATCAGTTATGCTTTTCATGGCTTCCAAAACCGCCTGCATTTCCATGCGGTTGTTAGTTTCTCCTATCGCTCCGCCGGACTTCATGCGAGCCTGGCCTTTATACATCAGCTTGCAGGCCCAACCGCACCCGGAACCAGGGCGACCGTTGCTCAGGGCGGAACCGTCGGTGTAAACGGTTATTTTATCCATTGTCCCGCGTCCTCTTTTCAAGTGCTTCTTTCAGTGCTGCAATAACCGTATAGTCAAGTGGACTAATGCTTTCCGGCTTCTCTGCCTTTCTAAATTGCAGCTTTAACAGTTCGCTTTTCAATGCGCTGCTGATCTTCAATGGTTCCAGCGGGTCGTTTATATTATCCAGTGTCTGGCTCTCCATCTTTTTCAGCGTCTCGTAATGTTCAAACATTTCCAATAACTGAACTGTCGTATTGATTTTGTGATCTTTCAAAATCCCCAGGGTGTCCGCCGCCGCTTCCATTGCGTCAGTAAAAATTTTGTCTTTTACTTTTTCCCTTGTATTTGCTTGCACGTTTTCCTTTAAAATCCCTATCACTGTTCCAAATCTAAAATTACTCATGCTGTTCAATCCTTTCTTTTGCAATCTGGTAATATTCCGGATCCAACTCTATCCCTACAAATTCCCGCCCGGTATTCATGCAGGCCACGCCAGTGCTGCCAGCTCCCATGCAGTTGTCCAGGACTGTCTCTCCTGGGTTCGTGTAGGTCTTGACCAGATATTCCAGCAGGTCCACGGGTTTCTGTGTCGGATGCAGGCGCTTTGCCTTGTCCCCGGTACTGTATTGCAGCACATCCACCGGATACCGGTCTGTGGAGTCGTATGTATAGTTTCTTTCCTCCCGGCCATAACAGCTGCTGCCATCCGATTCCCTGGTTCCGTATGCCGTCGCTGTCTTTCTCTGGTGCCCGTGCGTCATTTGCGGGTTATAGGTCGGCGGCTTCCGGTAAAATATTTCTATGTTTTCATGTGCCCTCAGTGGCATTTTCTTGGCGTTCATAAATCCGCTGGGCTGTGTCTTTCTCCATATCCATTCATAGCGATACATGGCTTTGTTGCTGCCGATCAGCTCTGTGGTAAAAGGTTGTGCGCTAAAAAGTACAATGGCGCCGTTTTCCTTTACCACTCGCCGGTACTGCTCCCACAACTCCTGCAGGTTGATCGGAGTGTCCCACCGGCAGCGTGTTGTGCCATATGGCAGGTCACTCAATACCATGTCAATGCTGCTGTTCGGGATCCGGTTCATAAGTTCCAGGCAGTCGCCACAATACAATGTGCTTTTCATTCGTGCAAACCAGCCTCCTTGTTTCTTATGGCAATATTTAAACGTGCCACTTTCTCGCCGACCGCCGTCAGCTCCGGATTTTTAAATCTTAATTTTTGACGGTTCATTTCCAAATTTGTTGCATTATCTGTCAAAAACAAATTTTCAATACTGCAGTTATCCTTGTTCCCGTCCAGAAACGAAACCATTTTCCCGTCCGGTATAGGTCCGTTGTGTTCTTCCCATACAGCTCTATGCACAAATTCAAACCGCTCCCTCTGTGTTCCTGTTTCTCGTATTTTCCGAATCAGGTAGCCATCCGTTGTATGCGTGTATTCCCCAACTTTTATATGGTTCGGTGGAATTTGTCCCTTTTTAAACATCGTTTCTTTACACTTTTCGTACTGCTCCGGAGACATTGGTTTTCCTTTATTAGCAGGCGTATGTCCGGGTTGAAATTTGCAATCAATCCCGCTCACAATATTGTGATTCTTCTTGTATGCTCTCATTTTTTTAGCTGTAATTGTTCCTGCCCCATACTTTTCATTAACCACCTCTGTCAGTTCTTTTGTGGTTTTGCCATTTGCAATGCTTCTTACAAAATCCTCCATTCCATCAGGATAAACCTTGGAAAAACCTTTTGGCATACCGCCTTTTGTGCCGCTTTTTAATCCGTGGTTTGTTTTGTAAGACTTAATTTTCGCTTCTGTAAATCTCAGATCATACTTGTGTGCAAAAATATTATTCAGATCGGATGTAAGTTGCTTTGTTGTCGTGCCCTCTACGTGAGTGCTTATATACTCCGTTACTTCATCCGGATATCTTTTCATGATTTCTTTACAACCAGCATTTCCGGAATTGCTTTTTCTCCCTTATTCTGGTTGTAACCGTATTCATCCATGTGTTTCATTGCCTGTAACTGGATCTGTGCATTATCGATAATTGTTTTCGCTACCTTGTTGGTTGCCTCTGCTCTTTTGATTTCTTTTTCCAGATTCTCCTCTGTCAGGCTATCGTCGTTAATTCTCTCTAACGCTTCAAACAAATAATTGTTCAGGTCGGTAAGCGTATTTTTCATGGTTTTAACCTCTCTTTTCCTTCCTGGTGCAAAATTCAATGTCTGTACATTCAAACTTGCAGCCATGTTCTATTTTGTGCTGTCTTGTCATATTCTTGTTAATTCTGCAGCTGTATCGATACCGGCACGCCTGGCACCAATATTCTTTGTATATTCCGCAATGCTCGCACTGCCTGCATGGTTCCATTACTTTGCCCTCCAACTCTCCCACGTCATATCAATCCCGACGCATGTCTCTTTCAGGCGGTCCAGGGTTTTCTCTGCGTTCCTGCTGTCTCCGCTCTCCGGCGTCATACGCTGCACCAGCTCCGGGCCGCTGTAATTTGTTGTGATGATCGTTGGCATATATCCCTCATACCTGGCGTTTATAATGGCAAATATCTTGCTCACGCCCCACTCCGTCGGCTGCTCGCTGCCTATATCGTCAATGATCAGGAGTGGTACGTCCTCGTACTGGCTCAGGATGTATGCTTCGTCTACGTCGCTGCCAGCTGCCTTGTAGGTTTCCCGGATCCTGTCCAGCAGGTCAATCATGGTCATGCAGATGCAGGCCGTTCCCTGGCTGATCAGCTGGTTTGCAATAGCCGCTGCCAGGTGGGTTTTTCCGGTACCATACCCGCCTGCCATAAACAGGCCGTTGCGCTCAATCTCCGGCGGTGTTATGTGGTTGCGATCATTCTTAACCGGACGCATACGCTGGAAGTTGTCGGCATACTTCTTTGCCTGGGTGTATGCCTGGCGGCGTCCCTGGGTGTCCTGGACAAAATTCTCAAAACGTCTGTTCTGGAATCTTGCTTTCATGCCGCTGCGCTCCATCATGCTGCGGAACCGTTGCATTTCTTCCTCCCTGGCTTTCTGCTCCGCCTCAGCTGCCTTGCGAGCCTCTTCCTTTGCGTCCCAGTCTTTCCAGAAGTCCTGCGCCTTGCTGCATGTACAGCGCTCCGGGCGACTCTTCCACACGATCACATGCCGCGGCGCTACCGGGCTAACCAGGCCGTAATATTCCAGCTTTCTGCCACAATACTTGCAGCTTACTGTTTCCGGTACCGGCTCCGGCACGCTGTACCCCTCTCTCAGGGCTTCCGCGGTGCTTATGCTGTACTTGTCCGGCTTAGTAGTCTCCGGCTGTGTGGAACCCTGCTGTATGGCTTCCTGCGGCATTGCTGCCATTGTTGCTGTGCTCATTTACGTTTACCTCCTCGCTTACGTCCTCCCAGCGTCCTTGATTTAACCAGGTCAGCGGCATAGGCACATACCCGCGTTTCCAGTCGCTGCTCTGCTTGCTTACCTCAATGGCGTGGAGTATATGCTCAGTCATTTCCTCGTCTGGCTTGATCAGCTTCCACTTCTTCCAGCACGCCGGTTTTGCTCTCTTCCGCACTGCCGGAAAGGCGTCCCAAAATCTGCAAAAGCTCTTTTCCAGCGGTGTCTTGGCTGTTTTCCAGTCAGGACTCTGCTGTCTTTTACCTGGCTTTGCCTCTTCCTCGTTGTCAAGTTCCTCCGGTTCCGGGGCGGTCTGTTGCTCGGCAACGACCGTATGTTTTTTAGTATCAGGTATCAGAGAATCCGGTATCAGAGAATCAGCATGGCTTTTCTTGTGCTGTTCTTGTGTTTGCACTGTGCTTGTACCGTGCATGTATTGTGTTTTTGTGTTTTCCTGCTCTTTTTCGGTCTGATAAGTCCGGAGGTCTTGGCTGTTTTCAGCTGTTCCCGTGCGCCCTTTTACGTGGATTCCTGCCACAACGCCTAGGCCCATATCCTCGCCATCTGGTGCAGGTATTACGCTCGCCTGCTCTTTGCAGTGTGGATTCTGGTGTTTCAAGAAGTTTGTTACCTGTATGTATTGCTCTCCTGCGATCTCGTATCGCTGTATAAATCCGTTATCATTCAGCTGCTGCAGCATGGTGTCAACATCATCTGCAGTCACATCATCATAGCCCAGCAGCTCCTTTTTTATTCGTTTGGGGCGGTCCTGTAAACGTCCCTCACGGTCTGCCAGGCACCACAAGCCTATAAATAATAGGCGGGTCAATGCTGGCAGTTCTCCCAGGATTTCATTATCAAAAAATCCAGGCTTAATGTTCCTTGCTCTTGCCATTGTTCAGACCTCCTTTAGCACAAGTATACTTCTTTGCCTGTCAGGGCCTGCACGCGCCGCTTAAAGTCTGCGGCCTGGCTGTTGTCATTGCTCAGGTGTAACAGGTAAACCTGCTGCAGCCTGCTTAAATCAAACGATTCCAGCGTTTTTATAACTGTTTCAATGCTCATGTGCGAGCCTATGGTTCTTTTGGCTCTGGCAGCATGTATGCGGCCCTCTTTTACGTTCTGCTCCATTGTCTCAGGGTCGTAATTGGCTTCCATCATTATGTGAGTCAAGCCTATAAAGGTATATTTGATGTAAACCGTATCAGTAAAGTAAAGTACCTTTTCCCCGGTCACTGTGCTCCGGATCAGGAAGCCCAGCGGCTCCGGTACGTCGTGCTCAACATCAAAGGGAAGTACCTCAAATGTGCCTGCATGGAAGCTTTCCAGTGCTCGCACCGTGCAAATTCGGTGCCCGGTTAGGTTTGCCATGTCTGCTGTTCCCTGGCTGGTGTAAATATTCACGCCCATGCGAGCCAGGGCCTTTGCAGCTTTCACATGATCCCCGTGGCCATGTGTCACAAGACAGCCACTCAACTGTGACACCTTATAACCACATCCGGCTTGTATCTGTGCCAGCGGGATCCCCGCATCCAACAACAAACTGCTTTGCCCGTCGCTTATGTAATAGGCGTTGCCGCTGCTGCCGGATGCAATAGGGTTAATCAGCATTAAAACGTCGGTCCTGCTGCGCGGGTTGCTGTGCTACGCGCTGCCGTGGTGTTACGTGCAGGCTGTGGCTGCGCCTGCGGCTTTGCTGGGCTTCCCAGGTCAAGAGCCTGCTGTCCTCCGTCGTCGGTCAAAAAGGCCGGCTGTGCGGGCTTCTGCGGTGTCTCCTGGGCTTCCGTATCAATAACAACCTGGTTGGCTTCCGCGTCGATCACTTCCTGGGTTTCCATCTGTGCCAGTCTGATCTCCTGCATACGCATGTACTCATAGGCGTCGTCAATCTTTTTCGGGTCCCTTGGCATGTTCTTGGCACTGTAAACCTCACGCTTTACGGTCTTGAGACACATTTCTTCAAACCAGCCCTCTGTTTCAACTTCCACTTTCTGGCCTTTCTCCCAGGCTGTTTTCTTACCTCCCCAAAACTCTCCGGAAGCCTTTTCCGGCTTACGTTTTAAAATATCTTTCAGGGTCATGATGATCAGCTTGTTCTTGGTCGGCTCCGTATACTCAATATAGCCAAATCCTCCAACGATCTCCCCGCGGTCAAATGCGTTGTTAATCTCAAAATCATAGCTTTCAACGCGGTTTTCTCTGTTCTTTTTCAGTGGCTTAAAGGTGTCTGTGCTGTAAACCAGCTCTACGGTAACGGATACCGGCTTTTCCAGCGCGTACTTTTCAGCAATATACTGGATTCCGTTATATCCAGGCATCAGGTTGACCACGTACATCTTTGTGCCGGTTCTGGCTACGCGATTGTTATCTTTAAACGGGATAGCGCTCAGGTGGTTGTCCTGCATCATATCCAGTCCCATGCGAGCATAGTGCACAACATCCAGTGCCAGGGCGTTCAGGTCTACCGTGTTCCAGTTGATCGGATCCGGATTGTCCCACTTGTGATCCTTGTTATTTTCGTTCTTGCTTACGCGCTTCTCCTCAGCCATCTTTAATGCTCTGTCAGTTGCGATAAAATATCCCTGGATCAGCTGTCTCTGGTAATCAGTTACCTGGATGCTTCCGGCCACATTGCTGCCGAACTCCTTTAAAACCTTGTTTGTAAATGCCTCGCTGTTGCTCAGGCTCTCCGTTTTCTGTACTGTCATTTCGTTTGCCATGTTCTACTCCTCCATATTCTTAAATAAATCGTCAAAGGTCATTTGTCCGGGTATCGGTTTCTTTTCATCTTCCTCAGCTTGTGCCTTTGCAGCGCACTGGCAACCATACCCTTTTTCTACTGCTTCCGCGCTGGTCAGGAGTCTGCCGCACCGCTTACACCTGCGGGCACGGATTGTAAAAATTTCGCCGTCCATTAGTTGCCTTTCGGCACTTTCATTACAAACACCCGGGCTTTTACATTCCCGTGGAAAGTGTCTGCAATTTTTCCGGAACCAGGTACTACTTTCTCATAGGTGTCTGCCAGCTCTCTCAGTGCGGTAATGATCAGCGGCACCTCGTTAGGATCCAACGGTCCGATTTCTGTGTTTAATGTGTTTACCCAGTAATTCATGCCCTTGGCAAGTTCCTTGTTAAATTCGTCAAAGTCCTGGGTTTCCATGGCCTTTTTCATACCATTCATTAAAAACTGTGGGTGTACTCTTGTCATTCTCACTTGTCTCCTCTCTCAAATCTCAGTGTCTTGTCTGGTTCGGATACCACCAGGCGGATAACCTGTGTCTGTGTCGGTGTCAGCTTTGTAACAGACTCTGCATTGTCCACAAAGACCGGAAGCTCTACGCCGTAATACTCGGCCAACGTGTCAATCAGTTCCAGGCCTGCATTGATACGCGCTGCGTTGTTCGCACTCTTAAATGGCACCAGGCCGGTTTTACAAGGTACCAGGGCCTCACAATCGTCTGCAATGCCGCCGTTCTGCTGTTCGATAAACAACCGGAAACGCAAGGTTTTAAAGCGGCTGTTGATTTTCTCGTCCAGGAGCTTTGTTTTCGCTTTTACAAACTGCTCGCAAAGGTAAATGCCTTTCTGAAGCTGCTCATATTTCGCTGCCAGTTCCTCCTCTTTCTTTTCCAGCTGGGCGATTCTCTCGTCCTGTTTTTTAACCATAGCCAGCTGTGCCTTTTTGCTCTGTTCAGCTTCCAGGCTCTCGTCCAGTTCTTTCAGCTGTCCGCTCAGCACATTGTCTGCCTCAGCAGCTGCCGCTCTGGCATCTTTCAGCTTTTCCTGCAGGCTCTCAATCTGCTCTGTAAACTGTCTGTACTCGGCTGTGTCCTTATAGTCCGTTGTTGCAAGTACCGCTTTTTCAGCTGTTGCCAGGTTCTGTGCTGTTTCTGCTTTCTTCTCTTTCAGTTCCACCAGGCGAGCGTCCAGGGCTTCAATTTCGTCCTGCTCTTTCTTAATCATTCCGCTGCTGCACTCTGTCATGCCGCGCTTGTTGATTGTTTCCAGGTTCTGTGCCTTGGCTGTATTGAAGTTTTCCTTTGCTTCCTCAATTTGTTCTGCCGGAAGCTGCTGGCCGCATGTCGGGCAAATCTCCGAGCCGGTCCATTCCTTTTCATTTTCCTCATTCCACTCTGCCAGGAGCTGCTCTCTTCTGCGGTTCAGGCGCTGGATTTCGTTTTCATGCTCGCGCTTGTCCTGCTCGGCGTGCATGATGTCTGTGTCAATAGTGCTTGCCATATAGCGGAGATTGCTGATCCGCTCATAGGTTCCTTTGTTTGCCTCAGATTCCGCTCTCACATGTTTTGCCTCTCTGGCAGCTCTCTGGCTTTCCAGTTCTGCGATCTGCTGTCGGATGGTTGTTGTCGCTCCGGATTCTCTGGCAGCTCTCTGGCTTTCCAGTTCCCGGCGCTTCTCTTTAATCTCTGCCATGGTGTTGTCAATGATCTGTGCATCCAGTCCCGTAACATCCGGCTTTGCTTTCTCTGCCTCGTCAATACGCTGCGGAATGTCGCCCAGTTCTTTGTCTGTCAGGTTCTTTTCCTTTGCAGCAATGGCTCTGTATTCGTCCACTGTGTAAAAGTTTTCTGTCTTGCCAGGCTTGCGGAGCATTTCCGGAAGTTCTCTCAACAGATTGCCCTGGCTCTCAATAACCTCATTAAAATCTGCGTCCCCACACACCTGTAACAGGATTTTGCGGCGGTCTGCCACTTTCATGTTTTCTAAAAAGTAGTTGTAAGAGGTCAGCATCTTTGCCAGTTCTTCGTCATGGTAAATTTCCAGCAGATTCTTTTTAAACTGGGTTTCGCTTACCGGTACCCCGTCCATGCTGTAATCTGTTGTGTGCCCGGATAACACTGGCTGCGGGTTCCCTTTAATGGTCTTGTAAACTTCGTGGTAATCTTTTTTCAGTACCATTTCTGAACCGTCTGCCAGTTCCACGGTCATTTCCACGCTATGGTGCAGGTTATGGCTGCCGGTGGTTTTTGGTGTGTAGTTCTTTTCAGTGGTGCTCGGCTTGCCGTACATCAGCCAGGTAAAAGCGTTGTATACGGTGCTCTTACCGGTTCCGTTGTCGCCATAGATCGCGCTGCTTTCGCCCTGCGGGTCAATTTCCAGTTCTTTCACGCCCTGGAAGTTTTCCAACTTCATTTTTAAGATTTTCATACTCCTAACGCCTCCTTATATGCTTTCATGGCCATTGTCATATTTTTCAACTGCTTGTGCAGCGTTTCAAAAGTCTCCGGCTCAATGCCTGTAAACTCAATGCCGTCTCCAACATAGGCATTGCCTACAAAAAGGATGTTTCCCATAATCGGGGAGCGGTGCTTGTCCGTTTCGTACAGGTAACAACCGATCAGGTTCGGCTGCAAACCGTTTCTAAATAAAAATTCTTCATCCACCAACATGCTCACGCACTTGCTGTTTTCTCTCAATACCGTGGTTGTGTGTCCCAGCTCTCTGTAAAGTCTCTTCGGCATAACGCTCTCGATCATGTCGCACCCGTCTCCGATCAGCTCGCACAACTGTCTGTTCTGTGTTTCCAGTCTGCCCTCCGGAAAATCGTGCACTGTGACCTCCAAATCCATGCTAACCTTAATAATTTTGCTCATTTACGATTCCTTTCTCTCATGCTATAATAAGCACAAGCGGTTATTTGATAACTGCGGGTTTCATGCCTCGGACGCTTTGGTCGGTGTCACCGGGGCATTTTCTTTGCACAATTCCATAAAAGCAAGGCTAAAAACTTCCCAGCTCAACGCTGCCTTTGCTTCCTGGATCAGCTGCTCTCTGTAATATGGTTTGCGACGTTCTCCGTTCGCATCCCCGTATCTGCCTATTATGTACTGCAGCTTTCTGTCTGCGCGTTCCTGCGCTTTCTGCTCAATACTCTCCTCCATTGTCCTCAATAGCTTCTGCCTCCTGTCTTGCTTCTCCCAGGCCAATTTCACGCCCCCATAAAAACATCATTGCCAGTGCCGGAAATACTAAAACCTCGCCGCCCAGGCCTCCGGTTCTGCTGTCGATCACTGCAAACACCATAAGCCCGATCTTTACCAGCGCGCCCCCGGTCAGGATCATTGCTCCCAGGTTAATGCCTGCCGCAATACATCTTTCCAGCTTTACACGGCGCTTGATGGCTTCCTTTCTTGGTGCCAGCCTTTCCTCAACCACAAAAACCTCTGTTTCTCTGTGCATTACTGTTTTTCTTGTCATGTTGCTCCTCCTTATACATCCAGCAGCGTTTTCTGCTCCGGTTCCTCAGCTTCTGCTTTTGGCGCTGCCTTTCCGATGATCGTCTTGGCTCTGTCCTTAAATGCCTCAATCTCTTCCAGTGGTACGTTTACCGCTGTGACCATTCCCTGGCTTGTGTTGTCCGGGCTTACCACTGCAATATCCACAATGTCGCCAACCTCAACCGGTGCCGGTGTGTAAAATGTGTACTCTCTTCCGGATGGCTGTCCGGCTCTTAAATATTTGAGCTTAATTACGTTTGTTTTCTCCATCTTCCTTTCCTCCTGCTTTTCTGTATTTCATAAATGCCTGCCAGTCGTCGCTTAATACCAGCGCCGCGGCCTCGCATATAATGACATGTTTTACAAGTTCCAGGCTGTCCAGCTGTGCGTTTTCAGCTCCTGCAAATCCCTTTTTCTTTGTGTACCCGATCAGGGTATCAACTGCCTGCTTCAATGCTTCCGGGTTGCTTTCCTGGTGCTCTAAAAACTTCCATGTGTTATCTGCCATCAATACATCCTTTCTTCCAGGTACCTCCTGGATACTCGGCCGGCTGTTACAATCTTGCCTTTTGCTTCCAGCTCTTTATTTAGCTGTCGCATAATCTTGTATGCGTGGCTTTCTGATATATCCAGCATGGCTGCCACGTCTGCCACTCTCAAAAACTTAGGTGGTTCTTTCGTAGCTGCTGCCGTTCTTCCCATGCTCCTGCACCTCTTTTCTCAATCCGGATACCCTTTGCGGGCTTCAATCTTTTCTATGGCGGCCAGCATTTCGTCAACCTTTTGCCGGGCCTCTGTAAACCGTCTTTTTATTTCCGGTACCATTTCAAGCTCCTCCGGTGTTATTACCCCGTCCTCAACAATCTCTGCAAATTCTGTGAGGGCGTCTTGCATGTCGTCCATGTGTCTCCTCATTCGGAGCACGCATCTTTCTGGCGGCATGTCGCTGATCTCTGCGATTCTGTCTTTTCCTAACGGGCACTCATTAGCACAATACCAGGCTCTCAATTCCGGCTCCGCGTATGCGTCAGCCATAAGTGCCACAACCGTGTTTGGGGTTTTTGTTATGTCCAGCTCGTACTTTTTCAGACTGTCCTCTGTAACCCCTGGCAAGTAGTCAACAGCTCCGGCTCTCGTCAAGAGCTTTTCGTTGTACTTTGCCGCTTTCAGTCGTGCCTGGCAGTACCTGTTGCTCCCCGCTTTTGTTACTCGGCTTTGCATTTATTTTTTTCCTCCATGTGGCAAAATATAATTGTAAAATAACCTATCTTTCCATTTTGGAAGATTTTTCTTTAAAAAAAAGCACTTCGACCGGCAGTTTAAAAAAATCTGCCAGCGCCTTTGCTTCCTCTAAGGAAAATTTAAGGTCGCCGAGTTCCTTTTTACAGTAGCAAGCCTCCTGAACGCCTATAACGTCGGCACATTCCTTTAAACGGATACCGCGTTCGGTTCGTATCTTGCGTAAATCTTCGTACATCTGTTTCACTCCTTTCTTCCATTTTGGAAACTTTATGGTTATAATATATCTTCTGTTTTGGAAAATGTCAATAGATAATTTTCTATTTTAGAAAAAAATGTTAATGTGGTTACTTTCCACGGTGGAAAGTGATATAATCCAACCAGAAAGGAGGGGTCTACTATCAATAACATCAAAGTATTACGACAAGAGCGCGGTTGGACTCAGGCTGAATTAGGTCAGCGCCTTAAAGTAAAAGATTCAGCAATTTCCAAATATGAAAACGGCTCCTTGCAGCTATCCGGCGATCTACTTGTTCAGCTGGCGGATATCTTTGGGGTTTCTACTGACTACATCTTAGGTCGCACAAAATACCGCACTTACGAGGGCACTTCCTTTGAGGTTCCAAAAATAATCGATCTGCTCAGTCGCGGGGATATGGAAATGATATCCAACTGGGCGGAACTCTCTCCGGAAAATCAGGCTCGTATTGCGGACTATGCCAAAATTCTGCAAAAGGCAGAAGCGGCAGACAAAAATAAAAAATAGGAGGTTTTTATGAAAAGCAAACATTTGTTTACCCCCCCCCATAAAATAACAGCACTTTTTCTGTCTGGTGTCCTTGTTCTCTCATGTTCTAGTTGCTCTGGCGTGCAATCTAGTTTAGCATCAGAAGCGCAACAGCAAACAGAAGTTCCTCATTCCTCCGCCGGTTCACAAGAAGATCTATCTGCAACAGAGCAAAATCTAGTATCTATTTCCTCTGGTTCTGTTTATGACTCTGTCACATCACTGGATCAGGATCTTACCTTGCAGGAATCTGATAGCTGCTTATATGTCACACGGGATATAGCTTCCAGCGAAAGCAATGCCGATATTCGTCGCTTTTTCTGGGACTTGCTGCATGTAGTTCAAATTTCTGACATATGGGATTCATATTCAAGCATGTCATTTACTTTTATGTCTGGCGACAATCTTGCAAACATTGGCATCTCTGGATTTTCTGGCTTAACCTCATTTAACGCCACCCATATAAATGTTATTCAGGATCAGGAGCTTTCTAAATTATTCGAACAGTTTTATACGGATATCCTTGGTGCTCGTGATTTATCAATAGTGCAAGAAAAAAAGCTGTACGAAATGGCTCAGGAATATGGTACACCCGGCTACACACTGCCTACTGAATACCGTGCCGGTTACTTGTGGACTATAGGTTGTTTTCCGTATGGCACTGGTTACACCGTGAACGACAGCGCAATATCTGTGCAAGTTCCTACGCAAGATACGCAAAAATGTGGGGCTTCTGCTGTTCAGGAATTAAACTCAGCATTGGACGTTTTTAATCAGCTATGCAATAACGATCCTTTGGCTATGCCATACGAAAAAGTTTCTGTTCAATACCTGGATTCTCAAAGTTCTACCACTTTATGGGACTGGTGCTCAGAAAAATCTGGTACTTCTTGGCAAACTACAAAAAATAGCTGCGGTAGCCCATCTTTTTACGGCGGGCTTAAATCATCTTCAAAATAACGGGGTACAAATCAAAAAACGGAATTGCTTACGGCCACCGGTCTGTTGCTCAGCAACGACCATATATGTTTTAGAATCAGTAATAGGGAATCAGGAATCAGGAATCAGCACGGCTTTTCTTGTGCTTGCACTGTACTTGCACCGTGCTTTAATTTTTAACATGGAGGTTCGTATGGAAAATTTAGAAATGCTTACGGGCACCTTTCCGGTTGCTCCGGATCAGCTGGCGCATGATCTGGCCGTCGCAAAGCTCATTAAAAGCGGCGCGGTACCGGCCTCAGCTTCCGGCTATACTTATTATGGTGCCTATATTAAATATTTACGGGAATTTGAAACGGTCATAGCCAACCGCATCCCGGAGGAGTCTGAAAATGTCAGTGGCTAAAGATCCCAAAACCGGCAAGTGGTACAGCAAATTCAGGTACACCGACTGGACCGGTAAAAGGGTGCAAAAGAAAAAAACGGGCTTCATAACCAAACGGGAAGCCCAGGAGTGGGAACGCGAATTTCTTACAAAAGCGGCTGCATCTTGTGACATGTCGTTCGCTTCCCTGGTAGAGTTGTATATGGCAGATTGTAAAACCAGGCTGCGCGCCACCACCTGGGAAAATAAACAGCACCTTATTACAAAAAAACTGCTGCCCTATTTCGGCAGCACGCCAATAAACCAGATCACGCCGCTCATGATACGCAACTGGCAAAACGCGCTTATGGAGCTGCGGCAGCCAAATGGTAAACCGTACTCAAAAACATACCTCAAAACTATCAACAACCAGGTTGCTGCTATTCTTAACTATGCCGTCAAATACTACGGCCTCCCAGGCAGTCCGGCGGCAGTTGCTGGCAGCATGGGAAAATCAAAAGCGGATACAATGCTGTTCTGGACCGAGGACGAGTTCAAAACTTTCATTCAGGCTATAGACAAGCCAACGCCATACTGCGCTTTTAACGTCCTGTTTTATACTGGCATCCGTGAGGGGGAGTTGCTGGCGCTCAGCTTGTCCGACTTCGACTTCACTAATCAGGTGCTGCATATCACAAAAAACTTTGCAGTGGCCAATGGCCGGGAAGTCATATACGAGCCAAAAACTCCAAAAAGCAAGCGCGATATTACTTTGCCGGATTTCCTCTGCGCCATTGTTCAGGACTATGCCGGCCGGCTTCTGGAATACGATCCGGACGACCGCCTGTTCCCATTTACAAAAAGCTGGGTAAACTCCCAGCTCCGTGCCGGCTGTAAAAAATCCGGCGTCAAGAAAATTCGTGTGCATGATTTCCGTCATTCTCACGCCAGCCTGCTCATTCACATGGGCTTTCCTATCCTGGCCGTGTCGGAGCGCCTGGGGCACGAAAAGGTACAAACCACCCTGG
>ERZ773248.1776-NODE-1776-length-15627-cov-5.524274_pt1 | contig 15627 bp, 20 predicted proteins | sample MGYA00580518_ERZ773248 | MGnify/ENA primary metagenome ERZ773248 (study PRJEB29015, sample SAMEA2737762) | human gut metagenome | biome: human gut; feature: human-associated habitat; material: faeces | place: China | collected 2012 ...
TGACCGCACAAAAAATGATATGGTTATGGATATGCCCTTTGTCTATGTGGGTAGTTAAGACGTATTCATGCTGTCCCTTTGTTACCGCGTCGGCAAGCTGCTTTCCGATAGCGTGGGCTTTCTCATAGTCTACTTCTCCCGGCTCAAAGGACTGTATCAAATGGTGGGCGAGATTGTTCCCTTTCTCTATGGCTTGTGCAAGCGTAAATCCGAACTCAATGTCTGCCGTTTCATAGCTGCACCCAAAGGAGGACACAAGCATTTTCCCGTCTGTTTTATCCGGGTTTTGGATATAGTCAAGGGCTTTGCTCAACGTGCTTTTAATAGGCTTAATCTTTGTAACCGCCATATCTCCGCAAGCACCCCCTTTATTTCCTCTATGTCCTCTTGGTAGACGCTGCCTGTCGCATTGACACGCTTTGCAATCTGATTGACGTTGACCCCGATTTTCTGTATCTCCGCTGTCATGGCTTTTATGTCGCTATGGTCTGTCTGAATGATATACCCGTCAATGGCAATCTTGCGAAGATACGCCGCCATGTTCCGGGTGGGGACGAGCTTCATTTTCTGTTCAATCAATGCCCTTTCTTCCTCTGTTACATAGAATTTGATTTGTATTTTTCTTTTGCGTCCGTTCATGCAATCGCTCCTTTCCATTCCGAGGGTTTGGGACACTTCCCAACAAGCAATTTTCAACCGACGCACCGCAGGACGGGAGGGCGAAAATACGGAAAAGGGTACTCTTTTCCTATGCTTGCTAAGAAAGTTTTTTCCTCACTTACCACTACAACGAAACTTCCAGTATGCCAAAAAAGTGCAAAAGAAAAACGCCGCAATCCTGCGACGCTTCAATCACTTTATGCAGACAAAAACGAGGGAACTTTATTCCCCTGTCCTGTCGTTGTTGGCTTCCTCTATGCCTTTTGCAGTAGCAGACATGATTTTTAAGTCCGTTTCGCTCATAGTGTCAAGCATGGTATCGAGCTGACGGCGGCGTGTGGACTTCTCCTGTTCCCGTTCCGGGAAAAAGAACTGGTCTACTGATACGTCAAGCAGGGTTACAAGCTCATACAAAATCTGTAAACTTGGGTGCTGCCCGCTGTTCTCAATGGACGCGATATATCGGGGCGCAATATTCAGCGTGTCGGCTAACTGATTGCGTGATATTCCCTTTGCTTTTCTTGCTGCTTTAATGGCTTGTCCGAAAGCCTTAAAATCAAATTTCTCTTTACTCTGCTTCATAATCATTTCACCCAGTTACATTTTACCGTTCACCTTTCTTTCAAGATATGAGTACACATATCATAGTATTGATAGTAATAGAGCATAAAACATGCAGAGTAAGGTTGCTATCACTCATACTGCCATATATAATATCTAATGACATCGAAAATTAAAGAAATTGATTAGAAATAGATTTTTGTTTGATAATCTTAAATCAGATATTTACAAGGGAGGTATATTTATGGCGCAGAGTATTTTAATTGTAGACGATGAAAAAGAAATTGTATCAATGCTGTATTGCTATTTCAGCAAACTTGGATATACGGTATATACTGCAACAGCAGGAAATGTTGCATTAAAAGAAGTAGAAAAAAAACCTGACATTATTTTGTTAGACGTTAATATGCCAGATATTGATGGATTTACTGTTTGTGAAAGAATACGGGATTATGTTTCATGCCCTATAATTTTTTTAACAGCACGCATTGAAGATAGTGATAAAATAAAAGGATTTTCTATTGGCGCAGACGACTATGTAATAAAACCATTTTCTGTTGATGAATTAGAAGCTCGCATTGCAGCACATCTTCGCAGAGAAAAAAGACACAATACATCTTCAAAGGTGCAATTTGATGAAGATATGGTTATAGATTATTCCTCACGTATTGTGTTTTATCATAATAAGGATATGGCTTTTACCAAAAAAGAATTTGATATAATATCTTTCCTTTCGCAAAACAAAGGAATTGTTTTTGACCGGGAAACTATTTATGAAAAAGTTTGGGGATTAGACGGCATTGGTGATAATACAGTTGTTACAGAACATATCAGACGTATTAGGGCAAAATTTTTATCTTTAGGCGATAGACCTTACATTGAAACTGTTTGGGGGTGCGGATATAAATGGAAAAATTAAAGAGAAGCAGATGGTTCAATCGGTTAAATAGCATGAGTATTAGAATGTCCTTTGTTCTTTATGCTTTGTTTTCGTTGTTGATTGGAATAATTATTTGTATATTTTTAATTTCAATGGTTGACAGATACAGAATAAATTTAAACTATAAGTATGAAAATATGTCAACAAGGTATGATATACCGGAAAATGGCTCATTTACCGCCACTTATAGTAATGACCAAACAAAATATACAATATTTGACACGAAAGGAAACGAGATATGCAAGTTCAATGTTGATTATCAAAAAGAACGCCCAGTACACGAATATGTCTATCCGAACCATGTTTCATATATCGAAGTTTTACCTAATTTTACAAGCCGGGATAGGCTTATTGACAGTGCTTTAGGTTCATTAAATATTGCAATTATTCCTATCGTATTATCTATTAGTATGATATGTTGTGTAACATTTTTTTATAAAAAAAATTATCAAAACCCATTAAGCTATTAACTAATGCGTATCATAAAATTGAAGCAAATGACTTAGATTTTACATTATCATATCCATTAAATGATGAAATGGGGAAACTCTGTCACGCCTTTGAAAAAATGAAAGATTGTTTGTCGAAAAATAATGAAACTATGTTTAGACAATTTGCTGAACAGCGCCGTTTGAATGCTGCTTTTTCACATGACTTACGCACTCCTTTGACTTTACTAAAGGGTCATGCTACTATGTTGCTTTCCTTTATTCCCAAAGGCTTAGTATCACAAGAAGAAATATTAGACGAAATATCAGTAATGTCAAAAAATATTTCACGTCTTGAAAAATATGTAAATGCTATGACGAACTTATACAGGTTAGAGGATATTGATATTCCACGACAACAGATTACATTTCATTCACTTATTGATAATTTTAATAACACAGCGGAAGCACTTTGTTATGACAAACATTTTTCAATTACTGCAAGCGGTGATAATATAACCTTGTTTATCAATTTAGATACAGTCATGCAGATTTATGAAAATTTACTCTCTAATAGTATTAGATATGCAAAAAGTGATATTGCTATTAGCGTAGTAATAGAGAATAATAATTTGGTTATATCTGTTTCAGACGATGGTTGCGGGTTTAAAAATATTGAGATTGAAAAAGCAACATTACCATTTTATAAATCATCGAAAGATATATCTACTGAACATTTGGGGTTAGGGCTGAATATTAGTAAGATTTTAAGTGAAAGACATGGTGGAAATATCCAAATTGCTAATAATAAAGCAGGGGGAGCATGTGTTACAGTGAAAATAAATTGCAATGAAAGTTGATTGAAAATAGACATTTTATTGCTATTATAAATTTAAAAGAAAGGAGATAATGACAAATGAAAAAAATAATATGTATGTTTCTAACTTTATTGCTATTGGTGTGTATTGTTGGGTGTAGTCAAACAAAGGACAGTGATATTCATGTAGTACAAGATTATTCCGAAGAATATGAGGTTTCTCCTTATGGAAGTGAAGAAGCACTTGACACTTTGGACGATTTGAAGATTTCAATGAGTGCAGAAAAGGATTTAGACTTAAAGCACCTTTCATTTCTAATAGAAAATACTTCTGATAAAGAATACCGATATTCACCAAATTATTTTGAAATAGAAACTGAACAATCCGGCACTTGGTATCAACTTGAACAGCTTGATGACCCTTCAAAGAGCAATGAAAAGGATTGTTTTATTAAGCCTAACGAACGATTAACATTAGAAATTGATGTTAAAAGTTTTTATGGAGAATTGCCTGCTGGACACTATCGTTTGATTAAACAATTTGCGTTCTTTGAAAGTGAAAGAGATTGGGATTACGATACATATAATTTATCTTGCGAATTTACGATAAGGTAAAAATTCTCTACTTCATAAGCATGAAATAAAAAAAACCGCTTATGAAATAGAAAGTTCTCATGCCATTTTAACGGCGGTTTTGAAATAACAATCAAAACCGTCGTTTTCTTTTGAAAATCTAAAACAGAGGGCATATTAAAATCCTGCTATTCGGGGACACGACGGTATCAAGGAGGTATCGCCATGTCCTTTTTTCTATACCCTAATGGGTTACTATCAAAAAAAGCCATTATCCACCGACGGGGTATTCCGGCTATGTAGATGAACTATCAAATCAATTAAATACTGCTGTTATTTCCTATGCGTCTGTCTGCATTTTGCAGGCAGGCGCATTTCGCATTTTACAGAAGATTTTTCAAAAACTTTGCCCTCTTTTTGGCAAAGCAAAAAGTCGCCTGTATTATCCCGCGAAAAGGGGAGGTACTACCGCCTTTCGGCAGAAAGGAGGTGAACACCATGACACCTAATCGCAGGGAATTTGAAAAGCAATGTGCGTTTCAAAAGTTCTGTAAATCAGTACTTCACAATGAAGCGTGCAACACCCATGAGGAAATTCGTCGGCGCAGAGTTCGGGAGGTTACTTTTTCCAACCTTGCCTTGCATGAGGAACGGCAGCTTTATACCGTCGATAAGTATTTTCAAGACGAAAAAGCAGAGCCGTCCTATCAAATGGCAGGAAAAGAAATAACCCCAAAACTGCTACTTGAAGCTATCCGGGCTTTACCCGAAGAACGGCGCAAAATTGTACTGCTGTATTACTTTGAGGGATTGACTGATATAGAAATCGCAAAGCAGCTCAATATCTCAAGAAGTACGGTACAGTATCGCCGGACAAGCTCCTTTGAGCAGTTAAAAAAATATTTGGAGGAAAACGCTGATGAATGGATTGAATGGTAAACCGACCGAGTACCCGGAAAATGCCCTTGTTCCTTATCCTGTTATTTTGGCGGCGAGCAAAGGCGACCCGGACGCAATGAAGATTGTATTGCAGCATTTCAGCGGCTACATAGCAAGTCTTTCCATGCGAAAGCTCTATGATGAGCGAGGAAATGTTTATTTTGGAGTAGACGAAGAAATACGCGAAAGGCTGCAAGCAAAACTAATGAGGGCAATCCTCACATTTAGGGCTGAATAAACCAACAAGGTATTGGAACGCTTCCCCCTTTTCCGTTCCATATCGCAGAACAGCCCTCTGCTCTTTGACAAAGAAAGCGGTGCAATAGAACGGCGACGCAGTATAAGGCAAATCAGATACATTCGATGTATGGGGAGCCGTTGGGCTGATACGCCATGACCGAAAGGAGGGACAAAACGAGCGAAAACTATCAGCGTTCCAAAGCAGATTTAGCAACTCTGTCGCCACAATCCATATATCGGTATAATGATACTCCTTTACCGCCGTAGTCCGAGCGTTAGAAGCGTCGCAGACAACGGGTAGAGCTGCATGAGAACCATGCGGAAGTGAAATTCTTGTGAGGTTTGCTAAAACCGTCTGATGAGCCTTTATAATTTTACAATAGTTTTATAGTTCAAGAAAGGGGAGAGAATAAATGAATAATGAAACACAGGTACAGATATAAAATAAGTTTTGTTTAACGATTGATGAAGCAGTAATTTATTTTAATATTGGAGAAAAGAAATTAAGAAAACTTGTTTCAGATAATTTGGACTCCGGTTTTATTATTCAAAATGGAGTGAAGTTTCTTATCAAAAGGAAACGATTTGAAGATTTTCTGAATGACCTGACAGCAATTTAATAAATATAGGATAATCAGTAGCCATATCGGATAGGCTATATAGTCTTTCCGCTTTGAGTGCTGCTTGATAAAAGGATAGAAAAAGGGCTTTGCTTATGATATAATTTAATATATCGTGGCGAGGCTCTTTTTGTACGAAAGGAGCATAGACATGAGCGGAAAAAGACGAGATAGCAAAAATCGTATTCTTCGCAATGGAGAGAGCCAACGCCGGGACGGACGATATGCGTTCAAATATATTGATACAACAGGTAAACCGCAGTTTGTTTATAGTTGGAAATTAGAAAAGACAGATAAGACACCACAGGGAAAGCGCGACGACCTTTCATTAAGGGAAAAGGAAAAGCAGATAATGAAAGCGATTGATGATGAAATCGTCCCGCGTGGTGGGGAAATGACCGTTTTAGAACTGGTAAAGAAATATCTTTTACAAAAAACGGGAGTACGGCATAACACAGAAGCAAATTACAATTTTGTTCTCAATATTATTAAGAAAGAGGACTTTGGTAAAAAGCGGATAGATAAAGTGAAACTGTCCGACGCAAAATGTTGGCTGATAAAGTTACAGCAGGACGGGCGCGGGTATAGCTCTATTCATTCTATCAGAGGTGTTGTAAGACCAGCTTTTCAAATGGCGGTAGATGATGATTTGATACGCAAAAATCCGTTTGAATTTCAGCTTGCTACGGTTGTTGTAAACGACAGCGTAACAAGAGAAGCAATTACAAGAAAGCAAGAACGAGCATTTCTTGAATTTGTGGCAAATGATAAGCACTTTTGCAGATATTATGAGGGGATTTTTATCTTATTCAAAACAGGGCTTCGTATTTCAGATGCTGATGGTAAAATAAGTCTAAATCAACAGAAACCCAGTAAACATGCGGGGTTGAGGCGATTTGGTCCTGAAAAATTCTTGCAACGAAACAACGAATTTATGAAGGAAAGGCCGATCTTTTATAAAAAACCAATTAAAACAGAGAAAGATTTCAGTACATGGCTGAGATGTTTTTACTATACCACGAAAGCGGTGATAACTGAATATATTTATTTTTAGGACTGAATTAGCTCGCACGGACATTAGTTCCGGCTGTCTGGTTCAGTCCTCTTTTTTATTTGAGATCAAAGAAAGGTGATAAAGAATATGGCAAAGATTATATCCGTAGTCAACCAGAAAGGCGGAACTGGAAAATCCGCATGTGCAGCAAATCTTGGTGTAGGGTTGGCTCTTATGAATAAGAAGGTGTTAGTCGTGGATGCTGATCCGCAGTCAGATGTGTCTGCTGGATTTGGATTCCGTGACTGCGATAATAGTAATGAAACATTAACAACGCTGATGGAAATGGTGTTGAGTGATGAAGATATTCCGGAAGACTGCTTTATCCAGCATACAGAGGAAGGTATTGATATTATATGTTCCAATATTGGATTGGCAGGAACAGAGGTACAGCTTGTGAATGCAATGAGCCGTGAGTTTGTCCTGAAACAAATATTAAACAGGGTAAAAGATCGGTACGATGCAATTTTGATAGATTGTATGCCATCTTTGGGTATGATCACCATCAATGCCCTGGCAGCGTCAGATGAAGTGTTGATTCCGGTAGAAGCATCCTATCTTCCAATCAAGGGACTGCAGCAGCTCTTAAAGACAATCGGAAAAGTCAGAAGACAGATCAACCCGAAACTGCAGATTGCCGGTATCCTTTTCAGTATGGTGGATGCCCATACAAATGATGCCAGAAACAACATGGAATTGCTTCATAATGCCTATGGAAATCAGATTCATGTGTTTGACAATTATATCCCATTTTCTGTCAGGATGAAAGAAGCGGTCAGAGAGGGACAGAGTATTTTTAAATACGAACCAAAAGGTAAAGTTGCGAAAGCATATATGAGTTTTACGGAGGAGGTTCTTGAACATGGCAGGTAAAAAGAAATCAACGCCAATCCCGTTACAGTCATTAGATGCCCTGTTCGGAACGACAAGTGACGAACAGGCAGGCATCCAACAGATTGCTCTGGATAATCTGCATCCTTTCTCAAATCATCCGTTTAAGGTTCTGGATGATGATAAGATGACTGAGTTGTCTGAGAGCGTAAGGACACATGGAGTTTTGGTGCCTGGTATCGTAAGAATAAAGGATACCGGCGGTTATGAAATAATAGCGGGGCACCGCCGCAAGAGGGCGTGTGAGATCGCTGGCTTGAAAACCATGCCAGTTATTATTAAGGACCTGACAGATGATGAATCGACGGTGATTATGGTTGATTCAAACATTCAGCGTGAAGAATTGTTAATAAGTGAAAAGGCATTTGCCTATAAGCTGAAATATGATGCATTGAAACGTCAGGGCAAACGAAGTGATTTAACTTCTTGCCAAGTTGGCAAGAAGTTGGCGGCAGATGAAGTTAGTCAGAATACCGGAGATAGTACCAGACAGATTTTGAGATATATCCATCTGACAGAATTGATTCCGGAAATGTTATGTCTGGCAGATAACAAAAAGATTCCTTTTAATACTGCGGTAGAATTATCTTACTTAAAATCGGAAGAACAGAAACTATTACTCCAATATATGAATAATCATGCCATGGTACCTTCAATGAAGCAGGCACAGGAGTTAAAACAGATGTCAAAGGAACAGACACTGACATATCTTGAGATTGATCAGATTTGTATGAAAGAGAAAACAGAGAAATTCCAAGTGCAAATTCCTGCAAAGAAATTGAAGGAGTATTTCCCAGAGACATATACAAAGAATCAGATGGAGGAGATAATCTTTATGTTACTTGAGTCATGGGTAGAAAGAGAAGGTAAAAATGAATAGTGAAGATACAGTAAAAAGATTGCAGAAATATCAGAGAAATATTGAAAAGATTAAAAGGAGCAAAAAGATGACGATTGAGGATGTGATTAAAAAAGCACTGATACCGATGGTTTCTATGGCATTCTGGCTCTGGATGGTAAAAACGATTATGGGAGTGACCGGGAATACAAATTTATTTATGTTCCTGTTCCTTGCAGGGCTTCCGTTTGGAATACATAAAATGTGTATCATTTTAATCCCCAGAGGCTATGATGTTGGGGGGACTGTTGGAATGATCGCATTGAGTGTTATTGTGGGTGGTTTATTGGGAAGCCTTATGATCCCATATTATATTGTGAGGGCAGTCTGTGTGACCATCCGGTATATAGTAAAAAGATAATGAATAGTAGATTTGAGGCAGGCTTGCGAAAAAACAAATTCGTAAGCCTGCTTTTTTTTGTGCGATAAAGCAGGCAATTCAGGGGGAATCCCCTTTTGCATAAAGAAAAAGACGGAGGAAAACGAACATGAGAGAGCGAATCAAGAACAAACAGATTACGAAAGAAATCAGAGGGCAGCTTCCGGTTATTACACCGGTTATGTTCCGGGAAAGGGGCTGTTCTTATTGCCCTTATTATGCAGGAAGTTATGAAAAATTTCCAAGATGCATGATGGCATCCTGTGCCTGGGATGATGAAGAAGAACATTTCCATCCGGTTCTTCGCCAGATGCTTCCGGAATTTAAAAGGAAGATGGAGAAAGCAGAAGAGAAATATCTGGAATTAAAAACTGCCTATGAACTGCTTATGAGTATGTTTGAGGCTGAAATGGCACAGGAGGAACTGGAAAAGGATGAATGTTACGACTGTTGTTATGCCAAGTGTGGTCCATGTATCGGGCTGTGCTACAAAACACTGAAAGGATAGGAGGATGCGAGGTAATGAATACAGCAATTATTTCCGGAAGACTGGTTCGTGATCCGGGCTATAACGAGACACAGAATGAGAAAGGTCTTCATAAGATTGCCAAGTTTGTACTGGCAGTCAGAAGGAATTACTCAGACGATGTCAGTTTCATTCCGGTGAAAGCCTTTGCAAAAAAAGCGGAGTTTGTCCGTGATTATCTGGTGCAGGGGACAAAGGTGATGGTAGAGGGTGAAATCGTAACCGGCAGTTACGATAATAAAGAGACCGGCAAAAAGGTATATACGACAGAACTTTTTGCAGACCGTATCGAGTTTGCCGGTGCAAAAGTACAGGAGAAAATGCCGGAGCCGATGGAAGGGGATGGTTTTCTGAACATCCCGGAATCTATGGAAGAAGAAATGCCGTTTCGATAGGAGGATAAGCCAATGGTAATGTTAAATAAAGAGTACATGATCAACCACATGAGAAATGAAAATGGTTCCATCAATATCAAAAATGTAGTATTGGCGGCTGCCTGTGAAGCAACCGAGCTGTTCCAGTGCCTGATTGTAATGGACAGCAACTTTACAGATTGGAGCCGTTTTGTTGACCGTCTGGAGAAGAACGTGGAGAAACAGGACTATGAAAAAGTCCATGAACTCTGCCAGACCATGTATGCCATGAGGCATCTGTCAGAAGAACTGGAAGGGTTGTATCTGGTAAGGGATGATGCAGAGCTTTGTTCCCTGTATTATCAGATTTTTGTGGGAATGCTGGATTTGACTGTTTTCTCAACAGAGGCAATGGTCGATCTGAATGGAGGGAAGCATGATGAGTAATCAGGATTATATGCCGGTAGAGTGCCTGCTGGTGCCAAAGGCATTGTTTAAGGATGCGAGATATTGCTCTTTATCCACTACGGCAAAGGTATTATACAGCCTTATGCTTGACCGGCTGAGATATGCAGCACAAAACAAATGGATTGACCAGAAAGGGAGACCGTATGTGATCTATCCCAAAAGTGAAATGATCAGGGATCTGAATAGCACCAGGTACCGGGTGGATTATGCTGTTTCGGAACTGGAAAGTATGGGAAACATGGTTCGGGTTGTTAAAGACAATGGCAGACCGAACCGTTTCTATATAAATGATATTTCAAAGATGAATGAGGAGGAAAAGACTATGATGACAATCAATGATTTAATGACAATGGTAGGCCCGGAGGAGGCAGAAGAAATCATGGACAAGATGGTGACAGCTGCCAGGGAAATTGTGGATGACCTTATGAAAAAAGGCTACATCGAGATTATAAGGGAAGGCTGTCCGGAGGGAGGGCCTCTGGAGGATGGTGTACCGCCAATTGATCTGGGAGAGGGCGAGTTTAATCCGGAAGATTTAAGTCCGATGGAATTCAGATGCTACTGTGATGAGAACGGTAACCTGGATGATGAGGCAATCGAAGATGATGCCAGTGAATTTGGTATGGATCTGGCTTTCGGTGTCATTGAATTACTGGAAAGTGATCCGGATAGAATTGAGGCAATCCGCCAGTATTTCAACCATGTTTACAAGATGGAATCCATGAAGAGATTTATGGCTGTCGTAGAGACAACGGCTGTGATCTGCGGAAATTCCCCGGAATGGATCGAAGATATGCACGCCTGCAACAAAGGTGCCAGACGAATCTATCTGAAGGAACTGGTGAGTGTGTTCAACATGTACCTGAATATGTTCAAGAACAAAGAGATGGAATAATGAGGATGAAAAAATGGATTATGAATACTTCCGGGTAGAAGAATCCGAGCAGTTTTCATTTTTCCGTATTCCCAAGGCACTGTTTACAGAAAAGGAATTTGAAGGTCTGTCCACGGATGCAAAGCTTCTGTATGGTATCCTGCTGGACAGGATCAACCTTTCAAAGAAAAATGGCTGGGTGGATGCTGACGGTTATGTGTATATCATCTACACGGTAGCTGAACTTCAGGAAGTGCTGCACATGTCACACACAACGGTCACAAAGCTTCTCAGGGAGCTTGACAGTGTACATGGCATCGGTCTGATCGAACGGTATCGACAGGGCTGCAACCGTCCATCGGTGATATATGTGAAGAACTTCGTAAAACGCATCCGGGCAAAACCGGCAGTTTATTATCCTTCTGGAACGCAAGAAATTTGCTGTCCGGAACGCAAGAATCTGGCAGTCCGGAATGCAAAAAACTTGCTGTCTGGAACGCAAAAAAATGGAAGTCCGGAGTGCAAGAATTTTGCCACAAATAATACTGATATAAATAAGACTGATAAGAATGATACTGACAGGAGTAAGAGCCGCTCTTCGGAAAAGGAAAGCACCTGTCTGTACGGACGGTTTGGAAATGTCCGGCTTTCCGTGGAAGAAAACCGGGAGCTGCGGAAACTGTATCCGTATGACTTCCAGAGGATGATTGACCAGCTTTCTGCTTATATGAAATCCACTGGAAAAACCTATCAGGATCATTTCGCAACGATTCTTCTCTGGGCAGGAAGGGAAGAACTGAAAACCGGTTCTGGAAGATATGACTTTGAGGAAGGAGAGAGTCTATGACAGATAGCAGGAATGTGGCTGATTTTCTTGGGGAAGACGGATGCCTCCGGTGTGGTGTATGCGGGAAACGGAAACAGCTGAGGATTAATTTTATGGGAAGGGACCGTGTAGTGGGCTGCCTGTGTGACTGCGAGGCTCAGGTAAGAAAAGAAAAAGAAGAGCAGCTCCGCAGGGAAGAAGCCCAGAGGGAGCTTTACCAGAGAAAATCGGTAGGACTTAGAGACCGGAGGTTCTGGGAATGGCGATTTGAAAATGATAATGGGTCAAATGATAAGATGCTCATTGCCAGGCAGTATGCAAAAAACTGGGAGAAGATGAAAAAAGAAAATGTAGGGCTTCTCCTGATGGGTCCGGTGGGGACTGGGAAGAGTTTTTTTGCCGGGTGTATTGCCAATGCCCTTCTGGAACAGGGGGAGCGGGTGATGATGACGAACTTCTCACGTATCCTGAATGAAATGACAAACTATCAGGCAGATAAAAACCAGATTGTGCAGAATCTGGTGGATTACCCGCTTCTGATTATTGATGACCTGGGGATAGAACGTAATTCAGAGTTTGCCCTGGAGCAGATCTATAACGTGATTGACAGCAGGTACTGTAAAATGAAGCCTCTCATCATCACAACAAATCTTGGGTTGAATGATATGAAAGATGAATCGCTGGATGTAGCCCATAAGCGGATTTACAGCAGAATATTGGAGATGTGTGTGCCTGTCTATTGTGGCGGGGCAGACAAAAGAAGGGAAGAAGGAACGGAAAAGCTCGGTCGGATGCAGAGTCTGATCAGAGTCTGATCGGTTCTTTTTTGATGAAAGGGGTGATACCAATGGTCTTAGGTTGGGACAGCAAGTAATACGCTGAAAGGAGGGAAATTCATGCAGGAAGAAGTAACACAGAAAACGGTGACTTTTTGTGTGCGTACCACAAAAATGACGGCAGATGTGCTGAAAAAAGTGATTGCCGCATATCTACGGCATCAGAAACAGAAAAGTGCTGAGAAGAAAGCACAGAAAAATCAGCCGAAACAGGGGAAAATCACGGTGAAAGAGCTGGCAAAGCAGAATGCCGGGATGACGAACATTGAGATCACACCCAAGAACATCAAGTCTTTTGAACGGTATGCCAGAAAATACGGGATCAATTATGCCCTGAAAAAGGATAAGACCAAAGATCCGCCGGTTTATATGGTGTTCTTTAAGGGACGTGACCAGGATGCGATCACCGCAGCTTTCCGTGAATTTTCCCAGAAAGAGATCCAGAAGGCGAACCGCCCTTCCATCCACAAACGTCTGGCAGCATACAGGGGTATCGTTGCAGGGAAGACGAAGGGCAAAGCCAGGAATAAGCATCAGGAGGTATCCCGGTGAGAAAGCTTACAGCCGGTGGTATGACCAACAAGCTGAAAGCAAAAGCCAGAGTTACGCTGTCCGCTTTGGATATGAAAAAGCTTATTCTCACCAATCTTCCGTACCTGTTCATCTTTTTGTTTGCAGACAGGGCATCCTGTTTGTACCGGGCAAGTCCCGGGGCAGATGTGGGAAACAAACTATTATATGCCATGGAACACGCTGACCGGATTTTGACCGGGTTCCTGCCAAGTCTTTACTACATGGATGTTCTGGTGGGAGCCGGGATTGCGGCAGTTGTGAAGATTCTGGTCTGGCAGAAACAGGCAGATGCAAAAAAACTCCGAAAAGGAGTGGAGTATGGTTCTGCCAGGTGGGGAACAGCGGAAGACATCAAACCATTTATGGCAGATGATTTCTGGATGAACATTCCGCTGACGGCAACGGAATCCATTACCATGGAGAGCCGTCCGAAGAACCCCAAGTATGCCAGAAATAAAAACATCTGCGTCATCGGCGGTTCCGGTAGTGGTAAAACAAGGTTTTTTGTAAAAGTCTCTATCATGATGATGAACTGTTCCATGGTCATCACAGACCCGAAGGGAACACTGATCGAAGAATGCGGGAAGATGTTAGACAAAGGACCGCCAAAGAGAGACAAGCATGGAAATGTTGTGAAAGATAAATCCGGAAAGGTGGTGCATGAACCTTATGTAATCAAGGTCTTAAATACCATTAACTTCTCCAAATCGCTCCACTACAATCCGTTTGCCTATTTAAAATCCGAAAAGGATATCCTGAAACTGGTGACGGTTATCATTGCCAACACCAAGGGAGAAGGGGAAAAGGCAACCGAGGATTTCTGGGTCAAAGCAGAAAAACTGCTGTATACGGCACTGATTGCCCTGATCTGGTATGAAGGGGACGAGGATGAGAAGAACATGAACACCCTGATCGACCTTCTGAATGAGAGTGAGACCAGGGAGGATGACGAGAATTACAAAAATCCAGTGGATATGCTGTTTGAGGATCTGGAAAAAAGGAATCCGGAACACTTTGCGGTACGCCAGTATAAGAAATACAAGCTGGCGGCAGGTAAGACAGCAAAATCCATCCTGATCAGCTGCGGTGCCAGACTGGCTCCGTTTGATATTACCGAGCTTCGGGAGATCATGAGCTATGATGAGATGGAACTGGATAAGGTGGGAGACAGGAAGACGGCGCTGTTTCTGATTATGTCAGATACAGATACTACCTTTAACTTTGTGATCGCTATGCTGCAGTCCCAGCTTTTCAACCTGCTTTGTGATAAGGCAGATGATAAATATGGCGGCAGGCTGCCGGTCCATGTGCGGGTTATCTGCGATGAGTTTGCCAACATCGGGCAGATTCCACAGTTTGATAAGCTGATTGCCACTATCCGAAGCAGGGAAATCTCTGCTTCTATTATTTTGCAGTCACAGAGCCAGCTGAAGGCAATGTACAAGGATAGTGCGGACACAATTCTGGGGAATTGTGACACGATGCTGTTCCTTGGGGGCAAGGAAAAGACCACCCTGAAAGAGATGAGTGAGCTTCTGGGAAAGGAGACGATTGACCTTTACAACACCTCGGAAACACGCAGCAACCAGAAGTCGTTCGGGCTGAATTACCAGAAAACCGGGAAACAGCTGATGACGGAGGATGAGATCGCAGTCATGGACGGCGGGAAATGCATCCTGCAGATCCGTGGTGTCCGTCCGTTCTATTCGGACAAATACGATATAACCAAACACCCCAATTACCGGCTCCTTGCGGATTACAGTGAGAAGAACCGGTTTAAGGTGGAAAAAGAACTGGATCCGAAGTACTCACCGAAACCTGATGATGAGGTGGAAGTGATGGAAATGGATCTTTCAGGAGACGGGAATGAGCAGGAAAATAATGAGGAAAGGAATAACTAACAGGGTGCGCCGGTATTGTTACCGGCGTTTTTCATTCCCGGTTACACCCGGCAAAGTTAGTTTTGGTGATTTATATGGCATTTTTTACCAGTGCAATTACTACTCTTAAGACCCTGGTCGTAGCAATCGGGGCGGGTCTTGGCGTATGGGGTGTCATCAACCTTCTGGAAGGTTATGGCAACGACAACCCCGGCGCAAAGAGCCAGGGAATCAAACAGTTCATGGCTAATTAAAGGGAACAAAAAGAAAGGAAAAACCAATCCAGACGGT
>ERZ773248.1777-NODE-1777-length-15610-cov-3.961813_pt1 | contig 15610 bp, 12 predicted proteins | sample MGYA00580518_ERZ773248 | MGnify/ENA primary metagenome ERZ773248 (study PRJEB29015, sample SAMEA2737762) | human gut metagenome | biome: human gut; feature: human-associated habitat; material: faeces | place: China | collected 2012 ...
TTAAAACCTTTATCAAGCTCGTAAATGCGCTGGATGTTTCGGCGGACGAGCTGATCGGTCTGGAAACCAAGTCGGGACGCGATTATTATGCGCAAAAGCTGTCCGAACAGATGCAGTCGCTGACGCAGGAGGAGACCGCCGCAGTGCTCTCCATTCTGGAAACGACGATACAACAAGTGAAAAAGCTGAGAAATGAAACGACCTGACTGTAAAAATCAGGTCGTTTTTTCGTGACAAGAGAAGGGGAAAGTGATATACTCGAATTATGCTGATAGCGTAAAATACAGCATATAAGCATAATGAAATTAAGAGTACATTTCGAGGTCGACATATGGATGCAATCGGTTTAGTTTTCGCTGGCGGGGGTGGGAAAGGCGCGTATCAGATAGGCGTATGGAGAGCTGTCCGCGAATTACAGCTTGAACAGCATATCGCAGTGGCGGCAGGAACTTCGGTCGGCGCGTTGAACGCTGCACTGTTTTTGAAGGGAGATCTGGCATTTGCAGAGCAACTGTGGGGCAGTATTTCAACGGCCGAGCTTCTGCCGTTAGAACAATTTGCGGATGACTCGCTGTTCTCCAACGATGGATTACAGTCCTTTGTACATCGGGTCGTCATGGCGCCGGACCGCGCGGATGCGCTGGTATGCTATGCGACCTGCAAGAAACTGGACGACGGAACGCTTCGATACTATGATATAACGCATATGATCGATCCGTCCTATCGAAAAAGGGTGCTGCTCGCGTCATCGGCGCTGCCGGGTATCTATCCGTCGGTTGAAATAGACGGCGAAATGTTCGTGGACGGCGGCGCGAACGGCGATAATGTGCCGGTGTATCCGGTCTATCACGAGGGTATGCGGCAAATCATAGTCGTCCACCTGTCGCAGAGCGATGCACCGGAGAATGGCAGGTGGGACGGTGCGGACATTTATGACATCTATCCCAGTGAGGATTTAGGAGGATTTCTGACAGGTACGGTGGATTTTTCGCCGGAACGAGCGGGCGAGCGCATGGCGATCGGCTATCGGGATGCGATGGCCGCACTTCGTCCCTTGTCTGCCTGTTTTCAGCAGGACTGGGAGGAGGAGCCTTTGCTCGATACAATCACTCCGGACGAAAAAAAAGAGGTACCCCAGAACGATAAAGGAGAGAAACAACCCGTGAAAAAGATTGAATTTGAACAGGAACAGGTTCGCGAGCAGTACGAAGCGCGTCTGGCGGAGCTGAAGAAAATTGCAGACTCGCCGAGGCTGAACGGCGAGGTCATGTGGGACGCAACCGCGAGAAAATATTCGGATGTTGTAAACCGTGTTTCGGTAATGCTTCAGCAGGCGGAGCTGAAGGACGAGGTCTCCGAACGGCTGACCAAGCAGCTGAACGCTTTTCTCAAAAAGTGCGAGAAGCCGGAATTTCATATTGCACTCGTCGGTGCGATCAAGGCGGGCAAGTCGTCGCTCATCAACGCCATTCTGGGAGAAGAGCTTGCCTCGACCGAGGTAACGCCGGAGACAGCCGCGCTGACAAAGTTCCGCGGCAGCCACGTAACCGATCAGATCATGATCACGTTTTATTCTGCGACAGACTGGGATAAACTCTGGCACAGCGTGCAGGACGCCGGTTCTTCCAAGTTTCTCGAAGAGTTTGAAGCGCTCCATGCGGCACAGGAAAAGGATAACTGGGTTGGACACGAGCCGGTTGTTATCGAGTCGGGCAGCAGAGAAGAGCTGAAAGAGGAAATTCGCAAGTGGACTTCCTCCCGCTCGGCAACGCACTATTTCGTAAAGGAAGTCGAGGTTGCGCTCAAGGATCTGCCGCTCCCCGAGGGCGTTGTCCTTGTTGACACGCCGGGTCTGAATGACGCGGTAGAATACCGTTCCAACATCACGAAGGACTATATTGACCGCGCGAATGCCGTTTTTGTCTGCGTCAAGGCAGACCGCCTGTCCGGTCAGGAGCTGGCGACGATTTACGGTGTGTTCTCCAATGCGCGCTACAATCCGGAGAAAATTTACATTATCGCGACGCAGCAGGATTCGCTCAATAATCCGGTGGGAGACTGGAGCAAGCAGCGTCTTGTCTGGCTGGATTTCCTCAAGGAACCGGCGTGCTACGGCGAACAGGCGCTTGCAGAGCGCAACCTGATTTCGACATCGGGCTACTTCTATACGCTTCTGCACGACATGGAGCATTTGAGCATGGATCGTCAGTATCAGCTTTTCGCCTCTGCGATGAAGTTCCAGTGCATGCCGGATAAGATTGCGGAGCACTATGACGAGCTGCTCGATTTCACGGGGATTGACCATCTCAAGCGCAGAATGGACAGCGAAATCCTTGAAAAGTACCGCGAGCTGCTGCGTGAGGACATCAAGAACGGCTATACGCAGGTGAAGGATCGCGTGGGTACGCTGATGGAGCAGGTGCGCAGCCGCCAGAAGGAAATCATCGAGATGGCAAGCAAGGACATCGAAGAAATCCGCAGAAAAGAGGCGGAGAACGAGAAGAAGCTCCGTGAAGCGGAGAACGAGCAGAAGGAACTGGATGAGCTGTACAAGACCATCAAGAAGAGTACCTCTCAGCAGAAAAAGCAGGTTGCCGAGGCTATTCGCGCACTGGGAGGCAGACGATGATGGATCTTATTGGCATGCCGTTCCCGACGACGATACCTGTGCTGCCCGGCTGGCTAATCAAGCTGGCGAAGGCGATGTTTAAGCCATCTAAGAGCAGGGAGACACCGCAGGATGTTGCGGAGCGTCAGCGTTGGCGGCGGGAATTTACCGATTATGTGCAGAAACAGGCGACGGCAACTGAACAGCAGGTGGCCGCACAGCTTCGCACCTTTGCGGAGCAGCTGATGGCACTCAGTCAGAATGAGCTGGCCCGCTACCATATCAGTGCGGTGCCTTTTGTCCATCAGGTGGAATTGCTGAGCATGCAGATTCCCGGAACAATCGCGTCCGAGGTGTCGCGGCGCATGACGGACTCGGATATAGCATATCAGAAGCTGTGCCGTATGATGCCGGGTGCAGAAAAAGAAAAGGCAACACAGGACTTCATGCGGGAGATTATCCATCAAGGCGTTGAAAAATGCAGCAGTCTGGCACAGCAGGTGCTCGATCAGCTAGAGGAAGATTTGACTGCGGCGTTACAGGAAAAGCTGGAGCAGTCGCAGCAGCAGCTCGAGCGCACGAAGCAGGAACTGTCCGCGCTTGCCGAAGCGGCAGGGGACGGACAGCAGCAGGAGAAGCTCAAGGCACAGGCGGAGTTGCGCTGTGCGGCGTGTGATTTGACGGAAGAACTGTTTGACAGAGAAGAGGATTGAATATGGGATTGCTTTCGAGTTTTTGTCGTGCCGTTGGGCGTGCTGTCGGTAGGGGTGTCGAAACTGTTGGTAAAATTATTCACAGTGAAAAAATTCAGGAAGTCGGACGTGATATTCAAAATGCCTGCCGCAAAACGGCCTCGGATACAGGCAGACAGCATGAATACGATCAGGATACGGCGACGGAACGCGAAACACGGCAGATTGCGGATATTCTGTCGAGCTTTTCGCTTGGCCTAAACAGTCAGGCTGGTTCAATCGAAGTTATGGCGCAGCAGGCTGTGAAGCAGTATTTTGATAATCTGACTGCTGCAATCCAAGGTGTGATGGGCAATAACGCGATGGTGCGCACGCTGAAATCGCAGAAGAACATCATCAGCTCCAACATTCCGGGCAAGCTGCGTGATGTGCTGGCGAAGCGGGTTGCACTGACGGACAGCGAGTGCAGCAGAATTCTGAAGATGCCGGCCGGAACAGAGAAAGAAAAGGCAATGAATGATTTCGGGCACAAGGTTATTCAGGAAGGTCTGGACGCACTGGAAAAGAGCGTATCCAAATCGCTGGATACTGTTTCGGATATGATTGCGGAGGAGCTGGATGGCATGGCAAAGCAGCAGAGGCTGGATTTGGAGAACTTTGCAGCGCAGCTTCAGGATGTACTGAAGCACCAGGGCAACAGCACCAGCGACAGGGAAAACGGCATGCTTGCTCCGGCAGAACGGCTGTCCGCAAGCGAAATGGTTTTGGATTTACTGGAGGAAGCGTAAGTGGCTGGTTTTTGGAATGCGATAGGACTGCCGAATGCGGCGGATATTCAAAATTTAACCGAGCTGTGCCGTCAGCAAGCGCAGCGCATTGAGACGCTGGAGAATGAGGTGCGGCAGCTGCGGGAAATCGAGCAGACACAGGCAGAACAGGATAATGCTCGAGAGGACGAGCGGGAGCAGGCCATTCGGCAGGCGGTGCAGGACGGCTTTGCACAGCAGAAGGAAGCATTGGAAGAGTGGCGTGAAGAGCAGACCAAGAAGAATGCGGTCGTTCTGAGGAAAAACACAATGCTGCACCAGCAGACACAGGAAAAGCTGACGGAATCAGCGAAAAATCAAGATGAACTGCTGCGGATTTTGATCGTGAATTCGCTAGGGGATGAGATCGAAAAGGATATTGCAGAACCGAAAGCCAAATCCGGCAGGAAGAAATAAAGCCAAAGCAGTAGTATACAGACAGCGGCACAGCCTTGCATTTGTGGACTGTGCCGCTGTTTTTTTGCAATGATGAAAATACGATTTTACCGAAGAATTTTCCTGTGTTCAGACACGAGCATCCCAGACTTTCCAGCAGATTTACAGATACGTTTGACCAAACTTATCATGCCTGCTCTTATATGGACCGGTGCCTTTCTTTGTGAGGCAGGAGGCTTGAGGGTTACAAACGCCTTGCAATTTTAACCAAAACTCGTTATAATAATATACAACATTATCAAACACTGTAAAATTTCAGGGAAGATATTTGTACGAAATGAATATATAGAGATAACAGTTATTGGTTCTATCGGAGAGCAGGTTTATAGATGATATTAACAAGAGCGCAAATCGTATTACAGACGGATCTCGAGAAACGCTTGACCAGCAGTATTGGTTCGCTGCTGCAGGGTGCATTGATGCAGCATATTGATCCGGCTTATGGAGAAGTACTGCATCGCTCAGAGCTGAAACCGTACAGCCAGTACATATCATTTGGAGCATCGGGAGCAATATGGACAGTGCAGACGCTGACGGAAGAAGCAGAAACGCAGATTGTTCAGCCGCTTCTGTCAGGCAGTTTTACATCGTTGCGCTTAGAGCATAAAGATTTGGAATTGCCGATTTTATCTAAAACGGTAACGCATCTGACGGAAGAAGAACTGATGCAGCAAACATTCTTTGCGGAATGTTCAAGAAAGGTGCGGCTGTGTTTTATAACGCCGTGTTCCTTCAAAAGTCAGGGCGTATATCAAATCTTTCCGTCCATTCGGCTGATATTTCAAAGTCTTGTGAACAGATATGATGCGATGAGTGAGAAAAACTCAGTATTTTACCCAGAGCTGCTCGAAGATTTAGAACAGCATACCATGATTACGGAATATCGCTTGCAAAGCAGACTGTTTGGCGTAGAAGGCATATCAATTCCGTCGTATCAGGGGCATATAACACTCAGAATGTCCGGACCGCAGCAGATGGTCAATCTAATGCACATGCTGCTGCACTTTGGAACATATTCGGGTATAGGAATTAAGACAGCGATGGGTATGGGCGGCCTTCAAATAGAAGAGAGGAAGCGGACGAATGAGAACAGAACTGTATAAAATCACGACCGGCAGTCTGCTGCACGATGTTGGCAAGGTGGTGCATCGCACTGGCGATAGTCACAGCCATGCAGAGAGTGGATATGCCTTTCTGAAAGAGCAGACAGGGTTGGACGACGCAGAAATTTTGCAGCAGGTGAGGTTTCACCATGCCGCTGGATTGAAAAATGCCGGTCTGGCGCAGAATTCGCTGGCGTACATCACCTATATTGCAGACAATATCGCTTCGGCAGCGGATCGACGAACGGCGGATGCGCAGGGATATGGTTTCTCGCGTGATCTGCCGCTGGACAGCATTTTCAACCTGCTGAACGGTAATGATGAGCATATGAAATACGCTCCGAAGGTGCTGGACGGCAGTATCAATTATCCGGCACTGCGTTCGATCAAATATGATGAAACGTTTTACAGCAGATGCCTGGACAATATTCGAGATAGTGTAAAGGGCATAGATCATAACGAGGCTTATATCAATTCGCTGCTCGAAGTGCTGGAGGCCAATCTGACATATGTTCCGTCGTCAACCTCCAGAGAAGAGGTTGCAGATATTTCGTTGTTCGACCACAGCAAGCTGACTGCGGCACTCGGGTGCTGCATCTGGGAATATCTCAATGCACAGGGAGTGACAGACTATCGGGAGCGGCTGTTTACACAGGCAGCATCGTTCTATCAGGAAAAGGCGTTCCTCCTGTACAGCATTGATATCTCCGGCATACAGGATTTTATTTATTCCATTGCGGATGACGGTGCGCTGAAAGCGCTGCGCGCACGCTCGTTCTATCTGGAGCTGTTGATGGAGCACCTGGTAGATACAATTCTGAGACGCATCGGTGTTTCTCGTGCGAACTGTATTTACTGCGGCGGCGGACATGCATATCTGCTGCTGGCGAATACGGAGCAGACGATAAAAACGCTTACAGCATTTGAAAGCGACATTAACGGCTGGTTCCTTGATATGTTTGGCACCGCGCTTTATGCAGCGGGCGGATATGCACCATGCTCGGCAAATGATCTGAAAAATGAGCCGGACGGTACTTATAAACTGATATTCCGCGAAGTCTCTAATCAGATATCTGTCCGGAAGCTTAAACGATATACGGCGGCGCAGCTGCTCCGCATGAACCATCGTACTTTACAGGATGATATGCGTGAATGCAGAATATGCCACCGTACTGACCGGCTGGGTGAAAACGGCAAGTGCCTGATCTGCGAAGGCATTGAACGCTTCTCTAAAGCAATTCAGACCAGAGACTTTTTTACTGTGACAAAGACGGCTGATAGTGAGCGACTGCTCCCGCTGCCGGATGGATGTTATCTCGTAGCCGATACAGAAAATACACTGCGTCAGCGAATGAAGTCCGATGAAGGATATATGCGGTCTTACTGCAAGAATAGATTTTATACCGGCTCAGATATCGCTGCAAAATTATGGGTCGGAGATTATCAGAATGGCGACAGTTTTCATGATCTGGCGCAGGATGCAGGCGGTATTCGGCGCTTAGCGGTACTGCGTGCAGACATCGATAACCTGGGACAGGCATTTGTCAGCGGATTTGAGAGTGAAAAATATGGTCAGAAATATGTGACACTTTCCCGCACTGCGACCTTCTCCCGCAAGCTGGCGCTGTTCTTCAAGCTCCATGTAAATACACTGCTCCAGGAGGGAGAGTATTCTCTTCATGTTAACGATGAAGCAGGCCCGCGCAAGGCGACAATTGTTTATTCCGGCGGTGATGACGTATTTATCATCGGTGCATGGGATGACATCATTGGCTTTGCTGTGGATCTGAATGACAGCTTGAGTGATTATGCGCAGGGAACATTGACGATTTCGGCGGGTATCGGCATTTATCCGGAAAAGTATCCGGTAGCGGCAATGGCGCGGCAGACCGGTGAACTGGAAGATGCATCGAAGGCATACCCGGGCAAAAATGCAGTTACATTGTTCGACGAGAGCGGAACGCACAGCTGGGATGAGTTCATCAATGCGGTGCTTGCAGAGAAATACGAGCTGATCCGCGACTTTTTCCAGACCATGCAGGATTATGGCAAGAGTTTCCTTTATCGACTGCTGGATCTGATGCGCAGCCGCGATGAAAAAATCAATCTGGCACGCTATGCTTATCTGCTGGCAAGGATGGAACCGGGAGAAAAGGCGCCGGATGAAAGCAAAAAACTGTACCAGGAATTTTCTCAGAAAATGTACCAGTGGATGCTGGATGAAAAAGCATGTAAACAGGCGATTACGGCACTCTACATTTATGTATATACCATTCGGGAAACCGCGGAGGGTGAGTGAATATGAAAATCAATAAACAGAATTATGTTGATGAGGCGGAACGCGTCATTAAGGGATTGATCAGAACAGACAAGTTCGGCAATTCGAAGCTGGATCTTACGACGTCTAAAATTCGAAATATTCTTTCCATGGTGTCGGAGCTGTATACAGATGCACAGCACAGCCGTGAAGATAAGCTGGATGCAGATATGGTGAGCCGTGTACAGTATCTGAAGATGCGTATTGCGTATGAGGCAGGACGTGAGCGTTCGGTAAAGGATTTTGTTCTGGCAGCCGGCCTGCTCGATTATGCGGGCGAAATCGGCAGCAGCCGTCAGAATTTGATTTTGTTTTGTAACTACATGGAGGCGCTGGTAGCCTATCATAAATTCCACGGCGGACGCGATTAAGAGAGGGGATACATACGATGTTTGCAAAAGTTGAAATTACAGGTACGTTGGAAGTATTAACAGGCATGCACATCGGCGGTTCGTCTGCATTTGCGGCAATCGGCGCAGTAGACTCTCCGATTGTACGCGATACACTGAGCGATATGCCGATGATTCCAGGCAGCAGTCTCAAGGGCAAGCTGCGCACGCTGCTGGCGCAGAAGTACAATACGAACATTTCGCAGTCGTACGACGATGATGCTCCGGAAATCCTGCGCCTGTTTGGCAGCGCAAAGAAAACCGCAGTCAAGCGCAGCCGTCTGCTGTTTCGTGACATGGTCTTAGACAACATGGAGGAGCTGCGCGGATATGGACTGCACTCGGCAACCGAAGTAAAATTTGAAAACAACATCAATCGCGTAACTGCGATCGCTAATCCTCGTCAGATCGAACGCGCGATCCGCGGCACGAAATTCGCACTTAATATCGTTTATGATATGCAGAACGAGACTGAGGCAGCTGCTGACATGAAACTGCTTGCCGAGGCGATGCAGCTGCTGGAATTTGACTATCTGGGCGGACATGGCTCGCGCGGCTATGGCAAGGTGAAAATTTCCGGCATTCAGCTTCGACCGGTAGTGGGAGAGGTAAGTGATGCTCTGCTCGAGCAGTGCAGAGCGGCTTTCAAGGGAGTGTAAGCCATGAAATTTGCGGTTTATAAACTGAATTTTGCCGCAGGAGTCCATTTGGGTACTGGCACACTTGCAAGCGGGGCAAATACCCTGCCGGCAGATACACTGTTTTCAGCGCTGTGCATGGAAGCGGCGCAGCAGGGGGAGAAGAGCATAAAGACGCTGGTCGATGCGGTCAGGCAGAACCGACTGCGCATTGGCGATCTGTTTCCGTTTATCGGAGAGGAACTCTACCTGCCGAAACCGCTCGTGCCGGTTCAAAGGGAAAACGAGGGCAATTCCATCGTAAAGAAGAGCTTCAAGAAGCTGAAATATATCCCGGTATCTCAGCTGGATACCTATTTGCAGGGTAAAATCGACCCGGTAGCTGCGGTAGAAAAGCTGAAAACACTGGGTGCTTTTGAGGTGCGGACAATGGCGGCGTCACGCTCCACGGAAAAGCTGGAGACTGGCGAAACGCTGCCGTACAGCGTAGGCGTTTATCGCTTTGGTCAGGGAAACGGTCTGTATACGATAGCAGGGGCGGAGGATACGCAGACTCAGAATAAGTTTGAGCAGCTGTTAAACGCCTTATCCTACAGCGGTATCGGCGGCAAGCGCAGCGCCGGTCTGGGTCGCTTTACGGTGCAGAAATGCGAGGTGCCGCAGGTGCTGCTGAAGCGGCTGCAGGGTAAGAATACGCCGTGCGTCAGTCTTTCTGTCTGCATGGCGGCAGATGAAGAACTGGAAAATGCTATGGAAGGGGCGCAGTATCTTCTGCTTCGCCGCTCCGGCTTTGTGTCCTCGACTGAATACGCAGAGGAGCAGCGGCGCAAACGGGATATGTACATGTTCTGTGCCGGCTCCTGCTTCAGAAAACATTTTTCGGGTGATGTATTCGATGTGTCGAATGGCGGCAGGCATGCGGTCTATCGTTATGCCGCTCCGCTGTGGATGGAGATATAGCTATGGGAAAAGAATTGCAACACTATACGATCACGCTCCACACAGAGGGACCGGTATTTATCGGCAGTGGTCGCACGATCGGGAAAAAGGAATATATTTACGACAGATACGCGAACAAAGTGCATATCCCGAATATGGAGAAAATGTTTGCATATTTTATGAAACGTGGCCTGCTCGCGTTGTATGAAGAATACCTGCTGAACGGTAAAATCGACTTTGTTTACTGGCTGAAGGATAACCGTATCACCGAGCGGGAGTTTATGCCGTGGATCGCGTACACGATGGACAGCGGCGATGCGGTGATCGAGCAGAAGAGCAAAAAAGAGATACTCACTTCGGTCAAGGATGCCTATGGCTGTCCGTATGTGCCGGGCAGCAGCCTGAAGGGCGCACTGCGCACTGTACTGCTCGGCGCAGTAGTCATCCGAAAAAACGAGGCATTTGCTGAAGAACGGAAAAGAATGCTGGATATAAACATGAAGGACAGCCCAAAATTTGTAACGCGGAATTTGCAGAACAATGCGGCGCAGACAGAACAGCATATGTTCAACCGGCTGAAGCGCAACGACAAACGAAAAGCGGATGCGGTCAATGACATCATGTGCGGACTGCGCATTGGAGACAGTGAGCCGCTCAGCGTGGATGATCTGACGCTGTGTCAGAAAATCGACGTCACGAAGGATGGCCATGAACAGTCGCTCCCGATTTTCCGCGAGTGCATCAAACCCCAAACGGACATTCGCTTTCCGATGACGATCAATCCGGAATATTTTCCGTATTCGCCCAAACAGATTGTGCAGGCGGCAACGATTTTTGCTCAGAACTATGACAAGTGCTTTTTAGAGAAATTTCCCTTGAACGGGATCAGCGGCGGTGGTAATCTATATTTAGGCGGTGGCTGCGGTTATGTATCCAAAACGGTATCTTACCCGCTTCTGGGCGAGAACGGCGTGAAGCGGGTCAGTGAGATTATCGATTCGACACTGAATCGAGATGCAAAAATCAAGCATAAACACCGTGAGGATAAGAACAAGGGCGTTTCGCCGCATATGCTGAAATGCACTCAGTATGACGGCAGATTGTACGAAATGGGTGCATGCACCTTGTCAATTCAATAAATTTCCGCCGCAAGGTATTTCAAAGGGGATTTATATGCGTTATGCAGTTGATATAGCGCAAATTTGAAACAATTTTGTCGGTTAAAAAAGCGAACGCAAGATATTTTCGGGAAGAAACCGCTCGAAAATATTTTGCGCCGCAAACCGGCGAAAAACTCCTTGTGTGACGGGGGATTTTAAGGACAGGATTAAAAACAACTAATCCCCGTAAGGGGACGGAAACCTTTTTAAAATCCGTATTTACTCACATATGGAGATCTAATTAAAAACAACTAATCCCCGTAAGGGGACGGAAACATCAATATTATATTCTCTTAAATCTTGACTAAGTATTAAAAACAACTAATCCCCGTAAGGGGACGGAAACCCTTCGGCAGTTACATAATCGTTGATGTGGTCAGTATTAAAAACAACTAATCCCCGTAAGGGGACGGAAACTCGTCGTTGCTGCAACGATCATACGCCTGTTCTTCATTAAAAACAACTAATCCCCGTAAGGGGACGGAAACTTAAAATCGCCTTGCCACGCCTTGGTCAGTCCGTTGTATTAAAAACTACTAATCCCTATAAGGGGACGGAAACTCGTCGCAATTTTCAGCGACTCATCAGGGAATTTATTAATTAAAAACAACTAATCCCCGTAAGGGGACGGAAACACTTTTGCACCGCTTGCGTTGCGTGTTCCGCGTTCCCATTAAAAACAACTAATCCCCGTAAGGGGACGGAAACTCTGTTGCGCCAATACGAGCATCAACCAATTCAACATTAAAAACAACTAATCCCCGTAAGGGGACGGAAACTCATTACCTCCACTCTGTCCAGAAACAACCCTCGCCATTAAAAACAACTAATCCCCGAAAGGGGACGGAAACGCAGGCGTGCACTTTTCTACCATTCGAATGCCTACGGATTAAAAACAACTAATCCCCGTAAGGGGACGGAAACTCTTTCTTACGCCTCGGTGTGTTGATGGTTTGTATTAAAAACAACTAATCCCCGTAAGGGGACGGAAACCGCCGGAACTCGGGAAAATACTGTCCCTCGAAAACATTAAAAACAACTAATCCCCATAAGGGGACGGAAACGGTTGAACCGGTCTACGATTAAGGCGTACAGGAGCATTAAAAACAACTAATCCCCGTAAGGGGACGGAAACTGCTCGAGCGTTTCGTTATACTCGGTAATTGCATATTAAAAACAACTAATCCCCGTAAGGGGACGGAAACCAACAATCAAATGAAATTCAGCCGGAGCATTTTGGGCCGGATATAGAAGAAGGGACGAAAAATAATGTCTTATGTTTTGTTTACGCCTGTTGGCGGTCATGACCCGATTGCAAGTTTTCATGATGGTGCGGTGCTGCATATATGCCGCGTATATCGCCCGGAAAAAGTTTACCTGTATTTATCGCACGAAATGCTCGAACGCAGCAGACAGGATGACCGCTATCGCTTGAGCTTAGAAAAGCTGCAGCAGCAGCTGGGCTGTAAAATGGAAATCCATCAGATTGAACGAGATGAACTGACGCAGGTTCAGCTGTTCGATACCTTTTATACGGATTTCGATCAGCTGCTTCGGGAAATTCACAATGAAAACCCGGGCAGTACACTGCTTGTCAACCTATCTTCCGGTACACCGGCGATGAAGAGCGCACTGAATGTTATTTCTGTTCTGGCGCAGTATCCGATGCAGGCAGTTCAGGTATCGACCCCCAACAGACGGGAAAATCCGAAGGATGAGGATCCGAAAGACTACGATGTTGAGACGTTCTGGGAGTGCAATCAGGATAATGAAGCGGATTTTAATAATCGCTGTCATGAAGTGAAGGGTGAGCATCTGCTTGTCAAGATAAAAAAAGAAAGCATCCGGCGATTGCTGGATGCTTATGATTACAAGGCAGCACTGCTGCTCGCACAGGATATTGCGGATTTCATCCCGGAGAATACAATGAGTATGCTCCGTGCGGCGGAATGCCGTTTACAGCTTGATCAGCGTGGCTACGCCAAGGCAATGCAGGGCATTGATCATAAATTTCAGCCGATTGAAATGGGCGATCAGCGTCAGCTGTTTGAATACGTACTGAGCCTGCAGATTAAAATGCAGCAGGGCAATTATTCGGATTTTCTGCGCGGATTGACTCCGGTAGTACTGGACTTGTTTGAAATGTGTCTAAAAGATCAGCTGAAGATTACTCCGGAGCAGTTTTGCTATAAAACAAATATCGGTGCATATCGAATTAGCGCCGATGTCATGCAAAAGAGTGAAGTCGGTAAAAAGATTATGCATGCACTGCGACAGGGATTTGGAGATTTGAATATTAAGGAAGAGTTTATTGGATCTATGCCGATAATGAAAATCTTTGAGCAGATGTCGAGTAACACCGAACTGGTGGATGACCTGCATCGAATGAGAGCTGTGGAGAGCGACGTTCGAAATGTAGCGGCACATGAAATCGTGTCTGTTACTGACGACTGGATTTTCCGTAAGACAAAAATGCATGCAGAGGATATTATGAAGCTGCTGAAACGGCTGGTTATTTACGCAGGCGTAAAGGCAAAAAACGAGTATTGGAATTCTTATTCGGATATGAACCGAGTAATAGCAGAAAATCTGTGATTTAGGATATGGAGAGCATAAAGAGATCAGCAGTTCGCAGGCTGCTGGTCTCTTTATTTCTGTTAGGATGTGACTTTAGCTTGAATTGCCATCCATCCGCATGACCAAACGTAACCGTCAAACCTCCTGCACCTCCTGCCACGTGAGATAATAGAAGTAGCGGGAAGTTTCGGAACGAGCCGAAACGTTCCGGCACTGTTTCGGGAGGGATGGCAATGACATCAACAGAATTAAAACATCAGGCACAGATTGCAAAGTGTGCATAAATCGCTACGAGAGCTCCATCTGCACGGAATTTTAGCTCCACTCTGCCGCATTAGGATACCAAAGCCTTTATAAGGTTAAGGCTAATCAATTAATGTTCTGTTCAAACTTTGCTTCCTCCTCTGCGAGCATTATAACGACCCGCTCGCCCCTGATGCCGTATCACGATACGCAGACACCGGCTGTTCAGCAAGAAAGGACATGACAAGCTCTGAAGGCGGCTTTCTCTGGACGATACGCAGACATTCTTACCGTTCGCCGCGTAAATCGGAGTGAGAGCGGCATCTGTACGGAGTTTCAGCGACACTTTCACGCAGTAGAGCGACATAGTGGATAGCGCTTGCCACAGCGCAGATAAAAGCGGCTGCCTCGTCGGAGAAACCACGCCGCCCTCACGGACTTTCAGCTCCACTTTCACGGATTAAAGCCCCACTAAGCATAACAGCGCGCCGGACTGGGAGGACCGGCACGCTGTCAGGTTAATTTGTTCCGTATTCGAAAACTGGGATATTATTGCATTCTGCTGAACTAGTTATGCATCCGTCTTATTATCCTTCAGAGAAGTTGCTCGAAGCCCCTTGCGTTCGCGCATCGAGACACGGCCTTCCACCATAATCTCATACGAATTATGGAATACGGTCCATAATCGCTTCAGAGACTGGGCTGTCGGACTCTGGATTCGGGTCAATTCGGGTATACCAGCTTTCGGGCTGGTACTGAGCGCAAAAGAGCATTGAACGTTTACAGCGAGCTTCTACGATTTTCAGCAGATCATACGCTTCTTGCGGGGTAAGCGGACGAATCATCCATTCGTCCAGAATCAGCAAATCCACTCCTGCCGGATTTCGTCCGTCAGCACTCCCTTTGCCGTCTTGATGAAATCCACGCCGATGCGCGGACGGCACTTGCTGATATACCACTCCGGTTTTGCCAGCTGATCTTCATCGAGGTCAAACAGCAGGCTGCGGTTGTGGTCAAACATCGGCGCCGCAGTCTTGACTTCTATCGTCTGATTGTCGAACAGGAAACCGAAATTGCCGAGGTGGCGATCGGTATTCAAAATCAGCGCATCGAGCACGAACATGTGCCGAAGCACATCCTCCGCCCCGAATTCCTCATACAATTTCAGCAGTCCCGATACACTATTCGGGCGGTCGGGAAAATCGCTGATTTTCGCAAGGCCGTGCGCCTCATCCGTGAATAGACGGCATTTAGAAATCAGTTTATGGTAATAAAAGTCCAAATCATATCGAACCGCCGCCGGATAAACCTGCTCCGCAAGCTGACACGCAAGAAACTCGGACAGCGGCTCAATCTCATAAGTATCGCTGCCGCTTTTGTACAGATAGATGCCATCACTCTCGCGCACCCAGCATTTCGCATAATAGCCGTCCGTGCCGAACTCCGGCGAAGTGGAGGACAGCGCTTCTTCGCTGATTACGCCGCTGAACGCCGCCTGCGCGATGAGCGCATCAAACTCGTTCCGGTAAAGCGAAACCTTATCCCAGCAGAGTGTTTCCGACTCCTCCTTCACCCAAAACGTATCGTTGAGCGACAGCGCATGCGTCACACGCAGAAAGCCCTCCAGACCGACACAGCCGTACTGCTCGAGAAGCTGCTCCATATGTTTGCGTCGTTTGGGC
>ERZ773248.1778-NODE-1778-length-15601-cov-4.039817_pt1 | contig 15601 bp, 17 predicted proteins | sample MGYA00580518_ERZ773248 | MGnify/ENA primary metagenome ERZ773248 (study PRJEB29015, sample SAMEA2737762) | human gut metagenome | biome: human gut; feature: human-associated habitat; material: faeces | place: China | collected 2012 ...
ATCAGATTCATTAAAAAATGTCCGAAAAAGTGTCTTAATTTATGAGACCATTATACTATGCCATAAAGCATGACAAAAAAAAGTTAGCATTTTCTCTAAATAATAATCATTTTCCATAAGGAGTTATTACAAATGAAAGAACGAGTATTTATTAAAAAAAATATCTTTACTAGCGTAATGTTTGGAGCTGTTTTTCTTTTTGTTCTTTTTGAAAGTATCTTTTATAGAGATAATCTATCAGGAATTGCTTTTCTAATATCCATACCAATTTTTATATTGTCACTAATAAAAATTATTATTGATATATCAGAAGATATAAATGATAAAATCACCTCATTTTTAAGCAATGTTGAAAATTATCCAACATACTATGATGATTTTTCATGGGAATATCTGGAACAAATAAACGCATGTAGTGATAATACTTTTAAGGACACAATTGAAAACATTATATCCGATAAACCCAATTTGAATCATTTAAAAGATGATTTATTTAATTACTATCAATCAAGAAAATACAGAGAGACTATACGTTCCTGTAGAAGATTCTTTTTATACATATATTATACCTTACTTATGATAGTACTTCTACTTCTGTTACTGCACACAGAATTATACCATCTTCTTAGCAATAGTCCGTTCTTTTCATCTATAAATATGAATTTATTTACCTTATGGTCTTTAATAATTCTACTCTTTGAAATAATGATGAAAAATATAGTAGAAGATATTATATCAGTTATTATTCAAAAATTCATCGGAATTAATCTTGAATATTATTAAAGTATTGTCATTTGATTGTCACTAGACGTAGAAAGAGCCAAGAAAGCCCGTAAAATAGGCATTTCTTGGCTCTAATATATTATTCAAACTCGTTTCAAAAAATCTTATATTCTAGTTTTTCACGTATTGTTTTTATCTTTTTTCAATCCAAACTACGTTTTTTATTTATTTTATCCTTTTATTTATTTTTTTGTACTCAAAATGTACTCATTTATCAGTCTGAAAACACATCAAATAATTCATCAAAGCACATTTTGATATGCGGAAAGTGAACAATAAAAAGTTTATCTTTATTTTGCTCTGTAACAGTATTAAAAAGATAGTACTGTGGTTTTCCATCCTGATCATAATCTAATGTATAAATCTCTATCTTCCGTTTTTCTCCATCTAAAATCCAGTATTCATCAATTTCCTGTTGTCTATATAACTCCTTTTTCTCAATATGATCATAATGCTCTGTAGATGGAGAGATAACTTCCACTACAAGCCTTGGAATATCAAAAAAAGACGACTTCCTTTTATTATAAACACGACAACTGATGGATGCATCTGGAACAACCGTCACTTCGTTTTCTTTTAGATTACATTTATATTGAATATTATTAGAATAAACACAACACGCATGATCTTTTAACTGCCTGCGTACACTGGTAACAAAGTTTTCAATAATTTTTGAGTGTTCTCTTAGATTATTCATCACATACTCCCATTAGCTTTTAAAAATTGTACTATTACAACCACCGTACTTTCCAACTGCTATAATATTTAGAATAGTCTATATTAATTAGATAATTCAGCCAAATCTTTTTGCGACAGTCCTTTAGCTTCTCTTGCTGTAGTGATTTTACCTATCAATTGTACTTGAAAGTTAATTTGTTCACGCTCCTCTTGAGATACATAATCATCATCATGGAACATTTCATCAAAATTTTTATATTTTTTCATAATGCCCCCCCTTCCTACTTTTATAACATAAGTTTAGGAAAATTAAAATATATTTTTTTCTTCTTATCCCCAAAATCACAACTGATAGCTGCATCTGAAATTACGATTATTTCTTTTTCGTCTATATTTCACTTAGTATTGAATATTATCGGGATAAACACAACATATATCGTCTTTCAACTGCCTGCTCGCAACACAGACAAAATTGTCAATAATTTTGGAACGTTCTTTCATACCATCCATTTCAAATACCGACATTTAGAGAATTATACTATTGCAGTTCCATTTTCCGCCTGCTATAATTACGTCATGAGTGCTACCCAATATAACGGTAGGCGGTTAGTCCTTCACCAGAGGGACTGTGACCCTCTGATTACATAGAAACCTACAAAGGAATCCACTGGAAAGGAGGGCTAAGCCAATGAGTATTTTAGATTTTATCGCAGTAGTTAGCTTCGGCTTAACCTGCTTCAGTATCGGATACACATTCGGTAAAGATAATCATAAATCACAAAAATAGCCGCCCCAGTCTGGTAAACTAAGCGGCAATTTTTGTCTAAGTCTATATTGGACTAACCATCTATCGGTAGCATTCTTTCTATGATTATATTATCATGTCTTAGTAGAAATGTCAAAATCTTTCTAATTAACCCCTGCTCTATCTCTCCCTAGTATCTATGTCAAACTTCTCATCTACAAATTACCTTTGTTTTTCAACGTATATCTTCTTCAGTTCCATCAATAAGAACCTCATAAGTCGTATCCAATACTTTTTTAATAGCCTGCAATTGACTGGCTTGAATATGTTGCACACACCGTTCTATTTTTACCAAGCATTCTCTCGTCATATCACATCCCTCTATTTGCAAAAGACGGACTAAATCCGTTTGCCCTAACCGGCGTTTCTTTCTGATTTTACGAAGGTTTATTCCTATTTGAATATCTTGTTTAATCTTCTGTTCCATGCCACCCTCCTAAATGGACTAATTTCAGTCCATTTAGTATTTATATTAGTAGATACCTATGATATAATGGGACTGAAACAAGTCCACTTTACAAAATAAAGGAGTTTTACTATGAAGATAGAAGACCGACGTAATGCTACCATTAAGCAAAATCGAAACATTCTCATAAAATTCAAAAAATGTATGGAACAGTATGAAAAATATATCTCGCAAAATTCATACAAAAAAAAGATTTCTCAAAGAATTTATTTAGCAGAACATACAGGGCTGTCTTTGGCGCAAGTCGATAGATATCGAATCTTTTTAAATAGATGTATCCCACAAATCCAGAACTTGATGCTTAAGGGTTTTCTTCCGCTCAGCGCCATTGATTATATAGGATATAAATCTACATCTGAACAAGAAAATATTTACCATAGCCTCAAAGAAATAGAAGCAGAAACTGTTGATGGCTATATTCCTCGTAATCGTATTATCGAGATTACTCAATCCAAAGTTAGCATCACTACCGCCGAAAAAGGAAAAAGGTTTGTAGAAAGTGTTATTTACCGTCTAACTCCAGATAGGGGCTACCGAGATGCCCATATTAACTCTAAATTAACAATGGACAAAAAATGTGATGCTCTTGCCTACACAACTTCTGACCAAAAAGTGGTTTTTCAATTTAAGTATCACGCTACCGAAACATTTAAAGAGGGAGCTTGTGCCGTAAAAGAGGTTGCCGAAGCTCGCAAACTCTATGATTCAGACATTGCAATTGCCGTAACAAACACAAGCTTTAGTCCAAAGGCAAGATTAGAAGCTAAAGAAAAAAATGTAATTCTTTGGGATGGCGAATATCTAAAGAGAACACTTGGATGGGATGGTTGTATATGATATGACTGTCATGTTTTATTTTTTATAATTTAATATCCTTAGAAAAAAGAAAGTGTAATGATTGATGATGTATCCATACAAAATCTTACCAGATGAAACCGAAATTGTTCATTCAAATCTTATCCTAGAAGACGATATACAAAAAGTAATCGTCCATTTTGAACGTCCTACTGAGAATGGTTTTAACTCTGCCCGTTGTTCCTTACCAAATTATACTTGGATTTTTAATCATGGCTTCTCTGCCAATAACATTTTGTTTTTTGAACGACTTCTGCACAACAACGAGCAGGAACTCTATAGGCTTGCCTGTAAAAAATCACATGACGAAAGAAAATAGAACTATATCAATCTGCGTATGAAAAATCACATGCTGAACCACTAAAAAAAGTGCATAAGATTTCAAGGGATAATATCCTCACCTGCGAGGACATTATCCCTGTTTTTGATAATGTAACTACCGTTCGTATTCTTTTTGTTTCCTGCGAGAATTCTCTCGTTCTTCATCCTGCTCGTCCATTAACATTTCCACTTTTGTCTTCTGCTCTTTTTGATTTTGCTCTGCTTCCATTTCTCGTCCAGTCATGCTCTGAATTCGTTCCAATGTTTTCATGCAATATTCAAAGTCTTTTAGTTCATGTTCCAAACATTCTATTGCCAATTGTAATTTTTGTTTCTTCCTTTGACACTGTTCTAATTTTTGTGTGTATTCCAACATTTTCTCGGGATTTTTCACTTTATATTTTTCCATTAGTGTTTCATAGCGTTCAAGAGCCTTTTTATCCTGTTCATAATCTGTCTGCATATAGATAGCATCATTTGAATGTAATTCCATGCGATATTTGATTTTTTCATACTCGGAAGGCAGTTGATATACCGTTTTTACTTTTTTTATTATTGTGTCAAGATGTCCCACTTGCTCTTTAGTGTTATAGAAATCCGCCCATACCTTTCTAGACGCTATCTGCACATCCTGTAATGTGGCATATCCTGTCACTTCCAGAAAATGCAAACTATATAACCCTTCCTGTATCTCCAACAGTACTTCTTCTTTTATCGTAGCATCCAGTTGGTCTTTCTTCTTTAAATACTCAATAATATCATGCTCTGCTACCGACCGTTTAACAAACAGAATCTCTCCATCTGACGAAAGCGTTTTTCTCCATTTGGAATGGAGACGTTGAATATCAATTTCTCCATACTGATAGGATGTGTTGTATGGAATTTCATTTATTTCTTCACGTGATAACTCTGTATTTATTTCATTAAGAACTATTTGCTGCTGTTTTCGTTCTGCTTCTTTCTTATCAATACGTTCTGTCAATTGCTCTCGTGTATACGCTCCATCTTCAGATAACGAAGAATCCCTTACTCCCTTACTTGCTTCGGTGGGTATAAAAGTAACATACGTCAGCCAATCACCATTTTTCTTTTTGTCTCGAATTGTATATCCATATTCTCGAAGAAGAGATAACAAATGTTCATAAGAAAAAGCATCGGGTAATAATCGGTCGATATCTCGTCGTACAATTTCTTGATACGATAATTTTTTCTGTTTCCACTGTTCATAAGATTGTGTATGACGGTAATTTCCAATATCATCTCTACGATACATTTCCTGTTTTCTCTTTTGAAGTAACTTATTCTTGCGGTCGGTAGGCTCATAATATCGTGTCTTTCCATCAGCATCTTGATATTTGATTAAATTCATGTTTTTTGTATTGTCCAAGACCTGTAATCCATACTCTTCGCACAGCCTGTCCGAAACACTTCGTATCTGTCGTTTTGTTTGATGGCAGTCATTCCATTTTTTTCCGTTATTGTTCCACGCACAAATAGCAAAATGATTATGTGTCTTTCCAGTATTTGTATGAGTAGAAATAACAACCGGAAAATCCGGAAATATTTCATTTGCTACTAAAGGAGAAATAGATTCTCCAAAATTCTGCCACATATGATATAAAACGATTTCTTTTCCGCTTTTGCTTCTTGGTGCTTCTCTTCGATATCTGCCACGTCCATTTGCAATCGTAATATCCATAGAACGTAGAATATCAGATGGGTACGCACAGTTGATGAAAGTATTTAATGTATGGTAAACAATTTCACCTTTTTTATCATTTATTGTATAAGCAATATGGCTTTGTATATTTCCGTTTTTCTGTTTCCACTCATCAATATTTCTGACACTTTCTATCTTATCATTCATAATATATTTGATAGTGCCAGAAACATTTCCTACAATGGGATGAATATGAGTAATCGCCATTTAAAAATCACTTCCTTTTACAATTGCAGTTAATTCATCAAATTGTTCCAAGAGTTCTTGATAGTGAGATAACAATGACAAAACTTCAATCCCATTCGTACTAAACTCTGTATTCGCAATATAAGCAAGCTGATTAATATTTGAACCGATTTTGTTTAATTCATAAATCACTTTTTCATAATTTTTATCGTCTGCCTTTCTTGCCTGTCCAAACAAAATCAAATCTCGTATGTATGCAGATTTTGTCATGCCTAGAGCATTAGCTTTATCATTAAGTAATTGTAATTCTTCATCAAATAAGTAGACTTTAAATGTCCGTTTTCGGTATCTATGATTTTCGCTCATGATTGTTCCTTTCTTTTTCAAGCAATACTGAAATAAATTCTTTTGGTAAAATGAACTATATGTTTGTTATGAACAAATTAGGGGGGGTATTAGGGGGAACCCCCAGTGTAAACGACTAACAAGCGGATTAATACTACAACGAAGTGGGAGCATTAATCCCCTGCTTGCTAATGATAAATTTTGAGTATCTTTCCCATTTTGCCAACGCACAAAATTGACTACCCTATCTTCTTTTTCGTGTTCAACTTTTTTGAATTGAAGCACAAAAAAACAAATTTTATTTCAAGTTCCAAATACCAAAATCAACAACGTAACACCACATACGTTGGTGGATATATTCCTTCTATTTTGCGGTGTTCTCCCCCAACCTTTACGGTGTTGCGTTCTTCTTTTTTATGGCATCTTCCACATCCACGAGCTACCTCTTTTTACAGATTTAACACCTAATTCTTGTTTTACATTTTCTATAGTTCTTTTGGATACTCCTAACGTTCTAGCCTGTGTAAAAACAGATGAAGCAGGCACTTCTTGCCCATCACTTAAAATATTTTGGAGAAAGTCTATTGCTATCTTATGTTTATCCGCATTAGCCCCTCCCGACAACAATTCATCCGCTGAAACATCAAATTCTCCCATCCATCTGAAACCATTTTCGTCAAGTCTAAAAGCCATCGTTTCCCCTTCTTTTTCAAGATTATTCTTAATCTGTACAATAGCACGGATATTGCTGTCATTTGGTACTCTGCCGACCAAAAGAACGCTCCTTGCAATTGCGAAAAAATCAATAGAACCGATTCCTCGATAAGCCGCCTTTGTTCCACTGCCTTTATTCATATGACCCACTAAAACCACTGCACAACCTGTCCTTTCAGCCATCGCACTTAATTTTTTGGTCATCTCCCTTGCCTCATTTGCCCGATTCATATCCACTCTGTCTCCAAGATATGCTTGCAGAGGATCTAAAATTAATAATTTTGCATTTTGCTCTCTAATTGCAATTTCTAACCGTTCATCATCCATATACAAACTCTGCTCCGTATCATCTATCACTTTAATTTTAGAACAGTCTGCATTTGCACTGAGCAATCTCGGTTTTACTGTATCTGCTAATCCGTCCTCTGCTGTTTGATAAATTACATTCATTGGCTCAGATATCTCCATGCTTTCATCAAACCCTTTGCCTTGTGATAACTGTGCTGCCAACTGCAAAACAAATGTTGTTTTCCCTTCTCCTGGGTCTCCTTGTACAATTGTTAATTTACCAAATGGTATATATGGCTTCCACAGCCACTTTATTTCTTCTGCCTGCACTTCATCCATGCTGATAATTTTCACTTTATTTCCCATTTTGTTCTTCCTTTCTCTTGCTCTATGCCATACCATTGTGATAAAATTAATTGAGAATTTATTTTTACCTATTAGGTATGGCTCTTGTATCTCTTAATACAAGGGCTATTTTTTTGTAATAAAATTGTCATTAAGTATCACATCAAGTTGCTCTAATAAAGCTTTAATTTCCTTCAAAAGGCCTTCTAAGTGTTCTTTTGGAATTTCCTCTATTTGTTCTCTTAAACGTCTAATTTCAATGCTCAACCGGTCGCTTTGATACTTCCCTGCGTTTATCTCTACTTTTTGGTATAAAAGAGATTCCCTATAGTATTCTCCTTTCGGCATCCCACTCACTTTAACCCGTGCTTCTATGGCTTGTTTTTCCTCCAAAGATACTCGGAACGAAATCATCTGATTTCGTCTTCTCTTTTTTATCCCACTCACTATAAATTCTCCATATATTCATTTTGTAGTTTTTCTGCTAATTTTTTTTGCTTATCTGGATATAAATGTCCATATACACTTAATGTTATGTTAGGAGATTGATGTCCTAAACGTCTCGACACTTCCAATACTGGCACTCCCATATGTATCAAATGAGATGCATGACTATGTCTTAAGTCATGGATCCTAATTTTTTTTACACCACTATTTTTAATTCCTCTTTGCATCTCATGCTCCAAAAAGTATTTGGTTATCTCAAAAACTCTATCCTCTCGTTGCGGTTTATACATACTACTTATATAGTCCTCCAAATCTGCCATTAAAAATTGAGGAACAGATATAGACCTTTTGCTATTTGGTGTCTTGGGGTCTGTGATAACATCCCGCTTCCCAATTCTTTGATATGACTTTGTTATACTAATCATATTTTGGTCAAAATCAATATCCCCTATTGTTAAAGCAAGTAACTCTCCCAAACGCATCCCCGTCCAATATAGAACTTTAAAAGCAATATAAGACTGTCTCTTATCAATCAATGCATCATTAAATTTAGTAAACTCCTCTTGTGTCCAAAACTGCATCTCCTCTGCATGACTTTTTCCGATGCTTCCTGCTTTACGTGCTGGATTATTTGGCAAATTGTAATATTTTTCCGCGTAATTAAAAATCGCAGATAATTGATTATTTATGGTTTTTATATACGTCGGTTTATAGTTTTGCTTTAACAATTCATTTTGCCATTTTCTAACGTCAACTGGCGTTATTTCATTGATTTTTTTCGGTGCAAAATACGGTAAAATCTTGATATCTATGATATACCGTTTGGTTTGCATCGTATGTTCTCTTAAGCGATTGCTCATATCTTGATAGTATACATCAATAAAATCACCAAATAGCATGTTAATATCACTTTGTTGTGTAAGCAAAAATTTTTGTAACCACTCCTCCGCCTCTTTTTTCGTGCAAAAGCCACGCTTTGTTGATTTTTTGCGAATCCCTCTCCAATCTGTAAATCGATACTGTATCATCCATTTACCTGTTTTGGGGTCTTTTTTAGCGCTTGATGCCATATTCTAATCTCCCCCCTTACTTACCATATCCATACCATTTCTCTTCCAAGTAACGCCGTGGGCATTTACCCGATACTGTAATAAAGCCTTTTTTGTCTAGTTCGTTGTTAAGGCGTCTGATAATCTTGTAAGCCTGTCCTGTAGACACTCCGAGCGTCTCGGAGAGTTCATTTGCTGTTACATAATTTCTTTCTTTTGTCATCATTCTGCTTTTCCTTTCTTTTTAAACATATCCATGTTATCATTTATGTATATAATATTTTATTTTCTATTATATACTTTTTGTATATTGTTCGCTTTTTTATTTTTTGCGAACAACATATGTTACTTTTTGTATTTTATAGAACTTTTTTGTTCTCGTCAACCCTATTTTTCATTTTTTATAAGGAGATTTACACCCATGAAAGTTGGAAAAAAAATAAAATTAGCTCGTACATTAAAAGAACTAACACAAAAAGAATTATCTCATTTAGTAAATTTGTCCTATGATCGAGTCAGACAATATGAATCAGATGTTCGAACTCCACGTGAAAATCAATTAAAGGCCTTTTCTGATGCTTTGGGCTTTCCTCTATATTTTTTTACCGATCATAAAATGGATAATTATAACGATATATATCAAATTCTATTTGAACTAGAAAGTGAATATGGCGTAGCTATTCGAAAGACTGAATTTGGGCATTATGTACTCGAATTTGGTGATACACATTTAGACAATATGCTAAAGATTTGGTATTCTAAACAGCAAGAAAAAGAAATAGGTAAAATATCTGAAAAAAATTATGAATTATGGAAAGGTACTTATCCATTAAGTCATGCTGATGATTGCAAGAAAAAAATAAGAGATTACCAAGAAAACCTGAAACAGGAAGAAACTTTATCCTCTATTGAAGCAGCCTCTCCATCGAATGATAATTCCCTTAAAATAATTTTAAATTTAATTACAGACAAATTTAGTCGCTGTAAAAATATGGATGAAGTTGCAGAAGCTATTCAAGACATTAAAAACATAACCCCATAACAGCGAATTAGGATTGCAGAAAAAACATTATCCACTAATATGTACTACAGATAACATGGAGGAATTTATGCAAATTTCTGAACAATATATTGAATCAATACATTTTAATAAATTGAAAAATTTAAAAGATTTAACCCTTAATTTTTCTGACACAAGATTAACAGCAATTATGGGGGCTAATGGTGCTGGAAAATCTACTATATTACACGCATTAGCCTGTTGTTACAAGCCTCTTGAGGGAGAGACAAGAGAAGATTACAAATTTAGTTACTTCTTTACCCCCAATCCCTATGCATTGTGGAATGACAGCAAATTTGAAGTCATTCACTCATATAAACTGAGAGGTGAACCAAAACGAAATACTATTTCTTTTGCTAAGGATGAACGTTGGACTCCACATTATAACCGTAGACCAGAAAGGCATATAAAATATTTTGGTATAGAAACATGTGTTCCAGCAATCGAGCAGGAGCATACCAATTCATTTATAAATTTCGCTAGAGATGAAGCATTAAGGGATAGTAGTAAAATCATTTCATCCACTGGTTATGTTCTAAATATTGCTTATGATAATCTCAAATATTTAAAATCAAAAAAAGGTAAAACCTATCTTAGTGTATCAAGTGAACAAAACGGAACATACGTTTCTTTAAGTATGGGAGCTGGCGAACAACGTGTTTTCAAAATTCTTAGTGCACTATACTCTGTCCCCAAATATTCGTTAATATTAATAGACGAAGTTGATTTGCTTTTACATACTAATGCTTTACGTAGACTAATTAAAAAAATGTATGAAATAGCTAATGACAGCAAACGGCAGTTACAAATTATTTTTACCACACATTCCATTTTAATGAATGAACTACGAGACTATGTTGGTATTCAATACATTACTCAGACTTCACAAAAAACTCTTGTTAGCAATTATATCTCTTCAGATTCTATTCAAGATTTAATGGGTAAATCAGAAAAACCCATTAAAATATATGTGGAAGATGATTTATCCAAAACAATTATCTCTCAGATTTGCCATGCAATGAATTGCAAAAGATATGTTGATATTTATACTTTTGGACCTGCAAGTAACTCTTTTACTATACTTTCAGGCTTTGAATTAGATAATAAACTAAGTGAAAATATTATTGCTGTTCTTGATGGCGATGTATATAAAACAAACGAAGAAAAGCTAAGGCAAATAAAAGAAAAAATAACTGGACAAGCATTTGATACTGAACGTAATAATGTTTTATCGCATATAATTCAATACAATTTACCAAATAATTATAAACCAGAAAAGTGGATACGCGAAATGATAATAACCACTCCCGCTGAAATCATACCAAACACTAATGAGATAAAACAAGTATTAACAAATATACATAGCGTCGACGATGACCATAAATATATAAATGACGCCATTGAAAACCTTGATTATGATAAAGCTATTGGTCTATCAAAAATAATCGAACTTGCTTCAAAATCTGAAAAATGGAATGATTATGTACAACCTGTAATAGCATGGCTTCAACAGCACATAGAGCATATATAATTGATTTTGTACTCAAACTGTACTCAATCACCAAAAAAGAACCTAGAATCCCTTAATTTTTCAAGGTTTCTAGGTTCTTTCTTTCTATTCAAACTCGCAAAGTTCTATTTGCTTTGTAGTTCTTCCCCGTTATTTCAGCTTTAGAACAGTTCGTTTTTGAACTGTTTTGCATATATTCTCTACCTTTTCATTTAATTCTATTGTCATTTTATTGTCAGCAATATGCTATATATCAAAATCAACTAATAGTCTTAAATGCTATAATACTTATACAACATTTCAATTCCCCTACAGTCAGGAAGTTGTAGAGAACAATATCTTATTACCCTACCTTGGCTTGCCTATAAAATAGGCCACCTTTGATAAGTAATAAAAGGAACATTACTGTTGTCGCATATGGTTCTTTCGCCATAGCCAAAAACAAAACAGCAATTATACTGATTCCTACAGATAAGTCAGTAATCATCTTTTTTCCCTTTTCGAGTTTGAAATAGACCATCAGCATTTTCACGATTCCTATTGTCGCTAAACTGATATACAATGCCCAATATATTTTGATAATGAGAGTATTGTTATTTACATACCCAAGGAGATTTACCGAGTAAATATAACTATTAATTGGCTTGGGATATAGCGGCAGAAATATCAACATCAGAGAAAGCAAGTCAACAATCCCCAATAATAAGTCGCATAAACTATTGAGATTTGATTTGTTTTCTTTTTCTGCTATGAAAATCAATTGATCTCCAGATAACAAATCATCAATGGATACAGAAAAATATCTAGATATTTCTTTTAACGAATCTATACTTGGGTACCCTCTTCCAGATTCCCATTTTGAAATAGCAGTTCTAGAAACAAATAATGCCTCGGCTAATTCTTCTTGTGTCAAACCTCGGATTTTTCTTAATTCCTGAAGTTTTTCATGAAATTCCAAAATCTGCACCTCCCATTCCAATTCTATTTTTCCTTTATTACCAACATAACTGTCGCTTTATAAATCAAAACCAATCCGGTACTTAGTAGTACACCGCCTACGATATCCGTGAACCAATGCACTCCGGCAATCAATCTCCCAATCACCATGAATCCCGAAAAAGCTAGTGATACAATTGTTATGATTCTTTTCGCCACATCACCAGACAACCTGCGCTGGATTTGTTCAATAAAAACTGGCATCACACTCAATACCAATAATGTAGTTGAAGATGGATAAGATGCCTCCATTCTTCCTTCTATTAAAATTGGTCTGTAATTGATTGGTATAATTTCGAAAATCACATATGCCAAGATCACAACAGCAAAATATACCCCTAAGATCATAATATCTGCATCAACCTTGAAAATACTTCTTCTTTTAATCAACTGAATCAACCCAACACCCGCGAAAACCAAACATACAACGATAGGTACCAGGCCCATCCAATCAGTAATTGTATAAATCACCTTATTCACCCCTATCAAATGGTGAAACCAGCAATTGAATGTTGCAAATCCAATACTGGTTTCATTTTGACCAACAGATTGCACATCCACCATCTGAATCAGCGCTGTCCATAACACAAACATTGCAAGGAATACACTTCCAAGTAATAAACATCTTTTTTCGTTCTTTTTCATCATTTTACATCCTTTCTGATTTGGTTTGTCTTTCTAACACCTTCACCTTATCCAAAAGCATAAAACAATGAAAGAAACGTTCTTTCACATATGTGACACGATTCGTGTCACTCCCTCAAATGCTTATTTTTCAATATATTCTTCTGATTTTCTATCGCTGCAAATTCAAATATGTTGCTTACATTATACTTCATCAAAAAAAGAAATGGAAGTTTTTTGTGCTAGAGTTTCTGCTTACATCTTGTAACGCACATTTCCACAAATTCTATTTTACCTTTCCTTGTATCACATTACTTATAGAGCATTCACCTAATTCTCAAAGGCCTGCCAAAGCTATTTTCTCTCTTCGCCTATATAAATCTATTCTCTCTGATTTACAATTCCAAAAACAATGTCTAGACTTTGCTTTTTTAGCATAGATTTTATTTTTTCATCCCTTTATCTACCATCTCTATCTCTCCATATAATCAAGTGTTTTTTCAATAAATTCAATACTTTTTGATACCTATCGTTGAATGGAACTAAGGTTATGGAGTGATCTTTACCTCATACAGGGCAGATATATAGTAATAATGGGTACACCAAATAAAACGTCATCACTATCCGTTCTAAATGGCCTCGATGTATACCCATCCCTATATGGCAGCTCACCTCTCATGTCCAACAGGATCATCCTCCTTGCGGCGGGTCCCCACTTCCTTCGTTCTGCCTATCCATAACCAGGGTGCCAGCTTAGCTATTCATCAGGGTCATGCCCTCTGGAGAAAATTCCTGCCGGCTACCAGCTCATTCTTTGTACTTTCATTACTGATCCAAGCACTCCGATTACAGCACCTTTCGGTGGACGCTTCCTGTAATCATTATGGTTGTTTCTTGGTTATTGAATTACGCAGCCTTTAACTGCACTCCTGGATGCCGTATATCTTCCAGCATCTTTGATGCATCATAGCTGACTCCCTTTGTAAGGATCACATGGAATACTCTTATCAGCTTACAAGCTACAGCTATCAGTGACTGCATCTTTTTTAATGGATTCTTTTCCCTGGTAATGTAATACCTGTGGATTTCTTTGAATTCTTCATTCTTTTCAACTACCGATATAGCAGCCTCGAAAAGAAGATATCTGAGTCGCTTGCGCCCTCTTTTGCTTATCTTGGTCTTTCCATTGTGCTTACCGGAACTATCTGCCACCAGTTCTAATCCTGCCAGTTTCTGAAGTTCTTTCGTGTTATCCAACTTCTGCTATGAAACCACCTACCGTTGTTATTCCTATGCCTTTTATTTCAAGCAACTTATTCGCATACTTGATCTGCTGGCACAGTTCTTTGATCAGGTCATTGATCCTCTCAAGACGTTTTGTCTGGAGTTCATAATCCTCTATCAGATCCTGAATCTCCATTCGGGCTTCTCTAAGACCTATTTTTAATCCGATGCTTCTCATTGCTGCATTCAAGATCTGCATTGCCTTCTTATGCCCATTCCCACGGAGTTTGGCATCTTTCCATATCTTTATAATACCTTCCACTCCAAGCTTTACTATCTCCTCAGGAGTTGGTGCCTGTTTTAATACCAGCAGTCCTCCCTTGGCATCTATGTGTGTATAAATCCCCTTATATTCCGGGAAATACACTGCAATCCATTTCTGCAGACGGTTCTTTACCCTGGTCAGTTCTTCTACAAGCACAAACCGGCGGTTTGAAGCATTCCGCAGTTCTGCATACACACCTGTCGGCATATATGAATAAAAATACCGTCCATCCTTTACAAGTCCCGCAATAACCCGCGGATCTTTTCTGTCATTTTTAGATGGACTGTTGTCATCTAACTCTTTGGGCTTATGCACATGGTGCGGATTTACCATTACAAACTTTATGTTCTTTTCCCCCATGAACTGCCCAAGATCAAACCAGTAATGACCTGTTGGCTCAATTCCTACCAGTGCCTCTTCAAGTTCACTTTTCTTCATCAGCTCCACTATTGTATTGTAAAAGCTGTTGAATCCCTCCATAGAGTTTGAAAACGGTACAGGCTTTCTGGTAAGCTCGATGCCTCTCCAGTTAAAAGCCCTGAAATAATGCTTTTCACTTCCAACATCAATACCAACGATCATTGTCGTTTCTTTTACTTGCTCAATCTTCTTGTTTTGTGTAGAATTCATTTGTAGATACCTTCCTTATTCTGTTCATTTGCTAACTGGCCGGTCAGCAATGACAGTTTAACTTAGGTATCTATTTTTGTAAAATTATTTACTCTCTACACTTTGAATTATACAGGAAGCTATTCGTCTCTTCTTGGTTTTTTGTTTTGCATTTGCCTGTTCCAAATGTTTTGCCACTTCTATTGCTTCCTTGACCTTATTTTCTCCCAAAACAGCTACAACCCGATCCA
>ERZ773248.1780-NODE-1780-length-15593-cov-8.833183_pt1 | contig 15593 bp, 19 predicted proteins | sample MGYA00580518_ERZ773248 | MGnify/ENA primary metagenome ERZ773248 (study PRJEB29015, sample SAMEA2737762) | human gut metagenome | biome: human gut; feature: human-associated habitat; material: faeces | place: China | collected 2012 ...
TGATGGGGATCAGCGGTAAAGTCAGACGTATGGATTCCATGATGATCGAATCCAACATCCGCAAACTTAGCCGGATGGAGCTGATATACACCTGTATCGCAAAGCTGGCGATGTACGTGAATAAAATCAATGTCTCTGCTCTGCCTGACGATTGAAAACATTATATTGATCCGAATGACTTTAACAAAGTGATCTATCATCAGCGAAGTACTGATACAGATGAGCGCATGAAGCAGTTCTTAACGGATGCAGATAAACTTCTTGCCTTGTGTGAGTCTGATTACAATGATTCAACAGAGTATGATCTGTTTGTCAGATGTCTATCGGAACAGACTATTGTTGAAAATGAAAGCCGAAGACTTCGCATGAAAGAAGACGGCGGCATGAAATCAACCATGCTACAGAATCCTTCTGACCCTGAAGCAACTTTCAGGAATAAAGCAGGAAAAGAGCATCGAGGATATGCTGCCAATCTTGAAGAATCTGTTGGAACTAATGGTTCTGTTGTAACAGAGTACCAGTATGAGCAAAACAACCATAGTGACAGTCAATTTATCCAGGAGCACCTTGAGCAAATGGATAAACAGAAAGAACGGACTGTTATAGCCACGGATGGGGCATATAGTGGGATAGAAAACACACAACTTGCAGCTGATAAAAATGTAGAACTGATTACCACAAGTCTGACAGGGAAGCCGGCTCCGGATATCCTTGCGGATTTTGAATTCAACGAAGAGGGAACAAAAGTCCTCCGGTGTCCTGCAGGTCATGAACCGAAAAGCTGTTCTTATATGAACCAAAGCAATCAGTGTGCCGTTTCCTTTCGGCATGAGCAGTGTGTCAGCTGTCCATATCGGGATCAATGCAAGCCGAAGATCTTTAAGCGGGTTGCAAAAATAGTAACATCCAAAGCAGCACATGAACGCGCGAAAATCCAACGGAACATGAACAGCGAAGAATTCAAAAATTATGCAAGGCTTCGTAATGGGGTGGAAACTGTTCCATCAAATATACGCAGAAATTACCATTTGGAAAAGATACCTCGTGGGAAACAGCGAGGCAAGTTCTTTTTTGGTTCTAAGATAGCAGCATTGAATTTCCGAAAACTCTTGAATTATGTGAAGGGTTTAGGACATTATGCTCAAAATCCGGTAATTGTATAAAATCAAGGAAGGGAATACCCGCATAAATCCACGAGAAACCCGGCATCACACTACAAAATATGAATTTTTCAAGGTACTATAGAAATAGGAGCAAAGTTCTTTATGGTTTTGACCCCAACATCATATTATATGACTATGAATCAATGGGAAATATGTATCGTATAACAAAATTCATTATATATCCCAAAAACAAATATGCCATTGACAAGTATGGAAACAATCCTATCGAAGTAAATGAACTTGGTTTTATTGATTTTTTATACGAAATACGTGAGAACACATCATCAAAATATCGAGAAAAAGCACACCAGGAATATACAGATTGGTTTGAGCTCAATGTTACATTTGACATTGACAAACAAGTCATATCGAAAAGACACCGAAGTTATGCATATGACGTACCGGCAGCGGATATAGACAGCATGGTATGTGATGATGAAAATAATACGTACTTATTTGTTGAATACAAGGAAAACAACAATTTCGGAAAATCTAAGAATAATGGACATAACAGTTTTGTCTATAATAACATATCTCAAAAAACATTATCATTATCGGAAGAAAAATCCAACGCATTGAATAATAAAGCTATTGCTGATTTAGGAGATGGATGTAAAGAACCTATTCCTGTGTTAGCAGTGGAATATAACTTAGAACATGATATATTCTCTCTTTACGCCTTTAATGAATGTGCAAAGAAACATGTGCATTTAGGTACGATGACAAAAGAAGAATATTTTAATTATATAAAGGAACCGAAAAACTTTAGGAAAAAAGATGCAAATATGACATCATCAGAAGCTGAACTCGATAAAACTGAATTAAATCCAGAGCGATTGATTGGTCGTGTATGCCCTAAATGCGGAAAGAAATTAGAATTAAAAACCGGTATATATGGAAAATTTTATGGTTGTACAGGATTCAAAACAAATAGATGTCGATACACAGAAAAGTATATTGAGACTACATAAATTCGAAAATAATTGAGGAACTCTCATTAAAATATATAAAAGACTAGCATTAGCTAGTCTTTTTTAGTTTGCATTTATTTTTTCAAAGTGTATAGTAAAACTATACAACATCTATTTTTCTAATTCCAATAGTTCCTGATAAGTTCTATAATGCCCAGAGTATTCTTTTAAATAAGAAATTGGATTTTTTAAATAATAATTTTTTACAAATGATCTATACTTTTTAGGAACATTTTGTTCAATCCAAATCATTGCGTCTTTTTTGGGAAGTTTATTAATAGTTTTATGATATAGCTTCACCTTACCGTCAATGCTATTTATTATATCATAAATTTCGTTTCTATATTGATTTGCAATTTCTAAATAATTTTTTGGAAGTTTAGAGATCATATCATCTATCTTTCCATCCTCAATAGCTCTCATAATGGCATTAGGGTTAACCAAGCCCTTAATCAGTTTTTGAATGTCTGCGTAATCATTATATTTTATTTTAACTTTGAAGCCGTCTATGTTTAATACAAATCCCTCTGCTTCATATGCTTTTTTTATCGTCCAGACGATTTAAGATATCTGTTAATGATGATTGAACCATCCTCGTTGTAGGAAGGGAATAGGCACTTCCTATTCGGATCACATCTTCGTAAGTATATTCCTTTCCAGTTTTATTATCTCGTATTCCTATTAAATACAGCCCTACCTTCATGTATGTAACCACATGGGAATCAATTTTAGGAAAGATATGTTCATAAATAAAGGTGTTATTAGGATAATCCGACATCATCAGAAGATAGTTGTTGTTGTTTTCTATATGAAAGATACTATTTCTGACAGGAACGGATTTTTTGGGATGATTACATGATGAACCAGAGAGTACTAGTTTACCATTATAAATGCCAGCAGAAATCATAGAACCATCAAGTTTTTCTGTATATTCGATTGTTTTAGCATTCTTAATTCTTTCTTCAACTACGTCCAACTGTGTTTCTGGACATTCCATTAGGTTCATAAATTTTCGAAACGGTGCCAGTACCAAAACCTCATTCCTAGCATCAACTGTTACACCTCTGCATTCCATATACAATCCATCATAAACAGAGAAAAATTTATCAAATTTGATAAAATCTCCTTTTTCATCAATAGCCCTGTAATAGGGCACATAGTGAGCAGTAATAAAATCTTCATATTGCCATAGTGTAATTCCTGAAAACATATTGCTAATTGATTCATCACCAAGCTCATTTAACCATCTATTTACACAGGTATGGTTAACCTGTTCACATATAGGCTCATATGAACATTCTTTTTTAAATTTGTTTTCATACATTCGTTTTACTTCTATAATAAGGTTTAAAAACGGGTTCCATGATATACTCATATTTTTCTCCTTTATACTTTTGTATTAATAATATGTGTTTTTTATAACAAAAAAAGCGGCTGGTATACAGCTTTAGAATATTCTGCGAATAAGTTCACATAAAGCCAAATAGAAAGAGATGATCCAAGAAATAAATGTGACTATCCAAGAAATCAACATAATTGAAATTACATTTGGATTTGTAAGGTGTCTAATAACTCCTAATGTGATGCCAGATACATTTGCAGCTATCAGGCAGGTAATAAATGAAGTAACCAGAATAATTTCTTTTTTCGTCATAACAAATTTCCTCCAATTATCTATCCTTTCTTGCTGAGAGGACTACCACCTCTTAGTGTATCGTAGGTGGTAGGTGAATCAGTTTGAACAAGAAACATAGGTAACCATAAGATATAATTAATCACAACCGCATCATATTATTGTAAAATCAGTTTACATTTTAATCCTTTCAAACCATAATCTTTATGGAATATTTTACAGGAGGTGATGATGTGTACCAAACTACTGGTATCGTTTTAAAATCAGATTCTGAGCTGGCTTTATATTGCAAAGAAATGTGTTCTGCAGCAAAATTATTTAAAAATACAGTTATCTTTCGGTGCCGTCAATTACTTTCTGCGAACTATAAAAACTATTCCGATTTACAAGTCCATGAACAGGAGGTTTTAAATGAATTTAAATTAACAGAAGAACGGTTCAAACCGATCGGTTCCAAATATTATCTACCAGGATACTTACACTTTGATTATTTATTTAAAGTGACAGAGAATCCGGATTATTACAATAAATTACCGATGCAATCCAATCAGCAGATTATCAAAGGAGTTCTGGCTGATTTTAAAGGCTATTTTAAAGCAGTAAAATCTTATAAAAAGAATCCAAAAGCCTTTACTGGAAAACCCAAGCTTCCTACATATTGCAAGGCAGACAAAATAAGCTTTGATATCACAAACCAGGACTGCGTGGTAAAGACAGGTAAGGATGGAATTTCCTATCTGAAGCTGCCTAAGACGAAACTTACAGTAAATCTGGGTAAATTAGTAATTAATAAATTAAAAGAGGTGACAATCAAACCATTTTACAATACGTATAAGATCTGTATCATATCGGAAGAACCTGACATAGAACCTGTGGAACTGGACTACGAGAACTATCTTTCAGTTGATTTAGGAATTGATAACTTTATAACTTCAAGCAATAACTGTGGACTGACACCATTTATTGTTAAGGGTAATATTATCAAGAGTTATAATCAATGGTTTAACAAGAAGGTTTCTTATTTACAAAGCCTGCTGCCATATGGCCAGCATTCCAGTCATCAGATACAGCAGTTGTGGAAGAAACGATATCATAAGATAGCCGATTTTTATAACAAAACCGCTCATTATGTCATAAAGTATTGCATGGACCATGAGATAGGGAATCTTGTGATAGGCAAAAATACTTATTGGAAGCAAAACATTAACCTTGGAAAGCAAAACAACCAGAACTTTTGCTATATTTCACACGCTTCTTTTATAAAAAAAGTATGTGAAATGGCTTCAAAATTTGGGATTCGAGTTATCTTAAATGAGGAAAGCTATACTTCAAAAGCCAGTTTCTTGGACAATGATAAGTTCCCTGTTTATGGTGAAGTTAATCATCCGGATTTTAGCGGAAGACGGATTCATCGCGGTTTATATCAAAGTAAAAAAGGCATTTTAATCAATGCCGATGTGAATGGAGCTTCTAATATACTAAAAAAAGCAGTTCCCACTGCTTTTGATAAAACATTAAATTACACTTACCTATATCAGACAGTAAATACAATACATGTAAACCCGTAACAGGGCATAGTGACTGTATGGACCAGTCAAAAGAGCTTTTATCTTACGCAGGAAGTTTCATTCCGCAGACCGTAAGAGCTGTTTACAGCGTAATAAAAGTATCTTGAAATCATTAAACTACCTGGTGTTTAGAAGCAAACTCATCTTTGATGAGGTTCGAACTTCGTTAAAACGAAGTTGCAAACTTGTTCAAAGAACAAGGTTCGAATTCAGATGAAATCGGATTTGCAGAAACCACTACTTCTAAACGCTAGTGTAAGTAGTGGTAGTTCATTGATAAAATTAATATGGCGATTTAATTTAACCCATAACAAGACAATCCAATTAACAATCAGTGGTGGATTCATTCTTGTTGCTAATTTGTTGTTCTGTGAGATGATAGAAAAAGAGCCTGATGGCTCTTTTAAATATCAAGTTTGGAGAGAATACTTCCAAGAGAAGTGGTTGCCTCAGGAACATGATGAGGTTTATGTTTTGACTGTAAGCAATCCGTGCGAAGTTCCTTTTGACATTTGTCTGCAATGTGGTTTACCGTATCATAGAAATCAGGTGAGACATTGCTGGGTGCCCATTCTAATGTTGTCATAATACAGGACAAAATAGTTTCTAATTCTTTCTTTGTAAAGTCCATAAATAACCTCCACATTTCTTTGATATCAATAGTATGTAAATTTAATAGAAGCCATAATCGTTACAGATTGGATTTCGTAGACAATAAGGAATACAAAAAGAGCCATGAAGGCTCCTTTTAGGCAAGATAATCAATGATTGTACCATTAGGTTTAACCGGTTCTGAAAACCTATGATTAAAGTTATAGGTCGACAGTGCTGACGTCATCCGATGCTCTATTGCCATGCGTTCAACGGAATAATAATCTGGTAGTTCACACGTTTCAGTAGCAGTAGGTAAGACCTCTTTTAACTGTTCCTTATTAGTCTCACACATTTCATCCATGTCAGAAATGGTAATTGTTATATTCATTTACATACCTCCATTTATCCTATTTGAAAATAATATGCAAACTAAATAAGTAGGATAAATATTATTCTGGTTATGAAAATGACATCATAAAAGAAAGAACAAATGATAGATATGAGTCTATTGAAATATATAACGAATGGAGAAATAAAATGGATACAAAAAATATAACTAGAACAGACCGACATAGGGCGGCAAAAAAAAGACCAGAAGGATTGGTAAAAATCATCCCACTAGGTGGTCTTTCACAAATTGGTATGAATATGACAGTACTCGAATCGGGTAAGGATATTATTGTCATTGATTGCGGAATGGCTTTCCCAACAGATGACATGCCTGGTATTGACCGTATTATCCCTGATATTACATACCTTAAAAATAATATCGACAAAATTAAAGGTTTCGTAATTACACATGGACATGAAGATCATATTGGTGCAATTCCATATATCATTCAGGATATTCCAACAACCATTTACGGAACTAAATTAACAATTGAGCTGATTAAAGATAGGCTGACAAGAGAAGGATTACCTGCTGCCAAAACTAAGATTGTAGAATATGGAAAAAGCATTGCACTTGGATACTTTAAAGTGGAATTCATTAAGACGAATCATAGCATTCAGGATGCCGCTGCCTTGGCTATTTCAACACCAGCTGGCAAAGTACTACATACAGGCGACTTTAAAATTGATTACACACCGGTATTCGGAGACCAGATCAATCTAAGCCGTTTTGCGGAATTAGGCCAGGAGAGTATTTTAGCCGTGTTATCGGACTCTACAAACGCAACAAAACCAGGAACAACAATGTCTGAAAAAACAGTAGGAGAAACCTTTAATACTATTTTTGCGAAGCATGAAGTTAACAGGCTTATTATCGGTACATATGCGTCTAATGTTGACAGGGTCCAACAAATCATCAATACGGCAGCAAGATATAAAAGAAAAGTCGTCATTGACGGTAGAAGCATGAAAAACACAATTTCAATTGCCAGTAAATTAGGATATATCAATATACCAGAAGATACACTGATTGATATAGAAAACGCCTATAAATACCCAGACAATCAGATTGTCATTGCCGCTACCGGTTCGCAAGGAGAATCCATGGCCTCATTATCAAGAATGAGCACGGGTGAACATAGATATGTGGATATTACACCAAATGACGTGGTCGTACTGAGCGCAACTCCCATTCCAGGAAACGAAAGAGCAGTAGCCAATGTCATAAACCGTCTATCTGAAAGACATGCAGAAGTAATCTTCCAGGATGCCCATGTCTCTGGCCATGCCTGCCAGGAAGAAATCAAACTTATATACTCCCTGCTGCAGCCAAGATATTCAATCCCAGTACATGGAGATTACAAACAAAGATACTCTGCAAAAGAAACAATTGACAGCCTTAATATTAAGGATAACCGAACCATCATGTTAAAAGATGGAGACATCCTGACACTATCACAGAAAAGGGCTAAGATATCAGGTCCTGTACAGCATGGAGAAATCATGATTGACTTATTAGGAGCGAAAGACATTGGTGGAAAAGCTTTAAAGGATCGAATTAAACTGTCAAACGGAGGAATTGTCATCATCAGTATTTCTGTTGATGGAAAAACAAAGAACTGGCTTCCAAAACCATCCATAACATCACTTGGAGTATCAAGATCGGAAATATCAGACAGGCTGTTTATTGAATTAAGGTCGGAAGTGGATAAATTCATGAAAAAACATCCTATCAAGTCAGAGAGTGAATATAAGGCACTCAGGAATAAGATTAATTCATATATAGCAGATTTCATCCATATGAAGACCAGGATGGATACGATTGTTTTCACAACAATAACAGAAATATAAAGGAAAAACAAATATGAAAGAGACGGAATGGAGGAGTTGGTATGCAATTATTTTATGGAATTCTAATTGGAATGGCTATATGGCAGGTTGTTGCAATCATCCTTTTTTCGATTGATGAAGATAACATGATTTTTAAGAACATATTGGGTGGTCCTCCGTTACTGATATTGTACATTTTATTCTACCCGATTAGAAAATATAATCTATTAGGCCTCTTCAGATATCATAGATGCCACCGGATTGTAAATGGAAAAGTAGAAGATAACGAAAATTATTACTGTACGGAACATGACCGAAGGCTCAATAAGAGATTCGATAAAAAGGAATGGTATATATCGAATGTAAATTATGTAAAGAAGAAAATAATTAAGAGGGATGGGCTGGTTTACTGGAAAAAAGCGAAACAAAATGAGGCATAAGCCTCATTTTTTAGTAGGAAAAAGAGGCAAACGCCTCTTAACTTAACAAGCCAGTAAGAACAAACGAAAAATGAGTTCCTTCATAATCCCACAAATCAAATGAATTACTATTTGGATGGAATATAATATGGTCAAGCTGTGGATTAGCTTGTGTATTGTTGATGAGATTGGATTCTTCTACCGTCAAAACTCCATTTCTTTCGTTAATGAAATTTGTAATTTCCCATGAATACATAATTGTTCTCCTTTCTAATACGTAACTCATAGCTCCAATTTCTTCTATAAAAACATTATGGACTTATTTTTTCAAAATAATCCTTTCGCTTGTTTTTTAAGATTTATTGCATATTATACATATAATCGAAAAACAGAGAAAGGAGATATATGAGGATAGAATTTTGCTGCCTGAGTGAAAAAACATTCAGAATCAGACTTGGCATAATCTGTATTGAATTCAAATCAAAATTACAACAAATCCGTTTTCCAAATGATTTTAGAAAAGTAGTGAATGCTGTTTTTGAAATTAAAAATAGCCGCGCTAAAGTTATTACAGAAAGAGAGGCTGATTATGTTATTTCAATTTACCGATATTTACCAGGTATATCATTGTCAAACAGTCATAGCAGAGAATCAATTGAAAAAATAAAAGCTGTAATGACGGAGATTTCTAAAAAACATGAAGTAGCTATTATACTTTCCTATGATGAATCAAATGAAGAAGTAAAAGAACTCTGCAGCTACGCAGAAAGCCAAAATATTAAAGTTTACGATAGAAATAGAGGGAATCTAATATGAATAATATTGTCATGACTGTATATGGTGCCAAGCCGATGTCCTATAAAGAGCGTCTTAGATATGCAGGGAAAGCTTTTACACATAATTACACAAAGGAGAAAAACATCGGATATCTAATTAAATTTAATAATGCACTTGGATTTAAGAAACTGGAATATGATGATGAAAAGTATATGACTGAGATTAAAAGCCCGGATGGCTATAGAAGTCCATATTCGCTTCTGCTCATAAACCGATATTTTTTTAATAAAGAAAATGAAATCATGACGTTTGTCATTCCTGATATGACAATGAAACATGATCTGGAAGAGTATACATATGAGACATTATCCATGCTGTTTAAATTCCAAAGATTTCTCTATAAGGTATTTCCAAATGATATCCGTATAGAATTCGCAATTAAACCAGAAACTCAATACCCAACAAAGGTAAATGTATTAAGCCACTTCTGGAACTGCCTTTCAGAAGGAGAATGTGTGGATACGGAAATGTCAATCGGCCATGAAATTACGAAGAATGAGAAAAAGTATGTTTTAGATGTAATAAGACAAATTGTCTCATATGAACCAGATATCAGTTGCTTTTTATGCGAAACCTGCTATGAATACCATCCTGACTATCCATATCATATTGAGTTAATTGATAAAAATAAAGATGATACCTCATATATGCTTAGATTTGATTATTATAATCCTAGCCGGATGAAAGAAGAAGCAGAGTATGAAAAACAAATGAAGAGACAGTATATCCAATACTACTTCGATAAAAAGAAAAAGGAGAAGGATAATGATAAATGATTTTGAGAGCTTTGGGCATTTTGTGAAATCAAGGAACAATGAAACCGGCGAAGAATCTTTCTGGTATGGACAGACCTTGGAAGATTTTGATTTAACTGATGAGGAAGCAGAAAAACTGACATTCTTAAGCCTGGATACTTGGACTGGAACTGATTTTGCATATGTTTTTGGCGAAATCTGTGAGACACATAATTCGCATAAAATGGCCACCCATATCAATGAAAGCATACTTAATGCAATGGAAGATTCCGGAATGGAATTCAAGCCAGGCAGCAAGGAACTGATATTTCTTAAATCACTGATTATTAATATTGTAAAAGGAAATCACTGGGATTACCTATACAAGGATGAGATTGTGTGGAAATAAGATCATGTAATAAAAACCAAACCTAATAACTATCAAAAAAGAGGAGTCTTCCTCTTTTTTTAAAAAGCAATTATCTTATCCTGTATTGTTTTGAGACATATTATTGATACAAAACAGTAAAGGAGAAAAATATGAAATTTAATAAACCAGAAGGTTTCGATGCAATTTTTAAAATCGGAACCTTTTATAATATAGATGCAAATTCATATATACTAGTTAGTGATGATTATAGACTTAACCTGCCTATTATAGATTTGAACAGAAGAGTTGCAGAATTGTTTGTTGAAAAAAATAAAACATTATTGGCATCGGAATTAAGTGATCCAGGAAGACAATTGGCAGATATAGAATTAAACATCAATAGTGAAAAAATCATAATCAGAAATTATTCCATATTATATATGGATCGTAAGAACATGTATGGACATATATATGTTCCGGATGATGGATTTTTAACTGAACTAAATTGGGATGAGATATTAAAGCAGGTAACTTTTGTAATGAGTAAATATGATAAAAACGTAGTCACATTCAAAAAATATGGATTACAACAAACAGAATGTAATGAGTTTTCAATTGCTGAGATTGCAAAATTGGAACTTTCCCTTATTGATGGTAACCTTATGGTTCATATGGATGGAGTCGAAAGTGAAGATGATTTCTTTTCTGGTATTACAGATTCAACTGATATGAAAGATTCATTATTAAATCTGGTTTTCGATAAATACAAAACCTATCCAGGGATGAGGGACATCTATTATCCATTCATGATAGAACTGAAGAAAAATTATAATAATCTTAAGCTGGATGATTATAAAACCTACATGTTTTATAAAAATTTATTCGATGATACGTTCTATTATCTGATGGAAAGGAGAATCAAGGAAGGTCTTCCTGCTGAGGATATATACGATATGAATCCTGTTTTTTCAAATAAGCCATTTATATTGCCAAAGGATAGTTTGTGTAAAAAAGCAAAAGAGTTTGTAAAAAAATATAATCTACATGAAACAAATGATATGGAAGCATTGCAAGAAAATCCACAAGTAGGAACAGCAGGATTATGTCTGTTGCTTGAATTTTATGAAAATTTTGTAGATTTAAGGAAGAAACATGGCTTCGGATGGTTGCTGAGATTTGATAGTTACATTAGTTATCTAAATAATATTTTTACAGTATTTGAGGTCAAGCCTAAGACCATGGTTGATAATATGATACGATATGCTTTCTGCGATCAAAATCTTAGTTTTGGTACATACTTGAAAACGGTTTGTGACTATGCGGCCATGTGTCATTCGTTGGGAATCGAAACAAGAAGTATCCCAAAAGATTTACAGGAACGGCATGATCAATTGGTTTCACAGATAAGGGAAATTAGAAATGAGGAACTGAAACAGAATTTTAAGGAATTGGCTATTAAGAATATGGAACTTCTAGATACCCTGCCTAAAAGTGATAAATATACAATCATATCTCCAAAGAATGTGGACGACTTAATAAAAGAAGGTCAATCATTAAACCATTGTGTTGGCTCATATGTAACAAACTTCATAAATGGTTTTTCTAAGATATTCTTTTTACGGAGGCTGGAAGACGTGGAGAGCCCATTTGTAACAATAGAACTGAACCGACATAATGATTTAGTGCAGATGAAAGGATATTCAAACTCAACACCGAATAGGGAATGTCATGATTATGCAGCTAGTTGGGTCAGATACTTAGGAGGGAGTCTATATGAATAATAAAGAATTAATCGAATTATATAAGATGGGAAAATTTGGGACAAAAAATACAACAACAAAAAGATGTCTTTGTGGTACAGAGATGGATATAAACGAAAAGGAATGTCCAAGATGCAGGTCTGCTGTCCCAAAATCAAAAATGATAAACGTAAACCGAAATACGGCAATCGCAAAACGTTTTGTGAAAACTATAACCGGAGATACCTATACGTTTATGTATTACCAGCTGTTATCAAATGGTCTTGACCTATATGAGACAGAATCTTTAAAGTTTGAAATTAACAAATCAAGCGGAAATGTAATAATCAGTAATGATAAGGTCTTTAAATCACAGGATAAAAATCAGGAGCTACATGATTTCATAGAGAAAAACTTTCCGGGTTTCTTGGAATATGTCAATATTATTTTAATGCAGCATCGAAATGAATATGCAGTCACAAAGTTTACATCGCTCACAGCTTCAGCGATTGAAAACGTCCTTGCCATATATCTGAATTACCATGCATTGGAAGAGTATCTGATGCCATATAAAGTACTATATTATGGGAAGAAGGTAAACCTTAAAAAGTACTATCCTGGTATAGACTTCAATGATTCGGATTCGGTTAAAGAAACCGGGTTAAACCTTGATTTCCTAAAGGTGTGGGATATAAAAAATGAAAAATATATTGAAAAAATCATTGAACTATCCAGCGAACCAAAGCTCATTCAGACTATCATCACCGATTCCATTGAGCAGATGTTTGACCAGGCCCAAAAGGATTATTCGTTTGACTATAATAAAATAATAGATTCATATGGGATATTATATAACCGGGAAATTTCAACAGAAGATTTTATTCGCATTTATCAGAGCAGCCGCAATGCATCATTTTGCCTAATGAAGGAATATCGGACGTTGTATAAAAAATATTATAAGAAGAACATCTTATGGTCTGAAGTAAAAAGAGTCTCATTCAAGGAAGTACAGCAGCTGTCTTTGAAAATTGAACTTATGAAAAAGGGACTTAATAAGGAGCAGATAGAAAAATTGTATGAATTGCTTGAACAAAAGCCAGTTAAAGCAATGGAATATATGCAAGGCCTAGATACGATATAATATAACAAAAAGAGCTGAAAGGCTCTTTTTTATGTTTCATTACGTTCATACATACTATTTATAAATAGACAGAAGGAGATAAAAAATGAGCGCAGATAATGGAGTTTATATATTAAGAACAAATAATCAATATCGGGTAGTGAGAACCCAAGGAATTGATGACCTGTTTTACAATGTGATTTCAGGAGGGTTACCAGATGGAAAGATGGACCCTGTAGCCATTGTTGCAAGATTTGGTTCAAGTCCATTTACGGCAGACCGGAATATGGCATATTACATTGCGCGCCAGGAACTAAGTAAGGGTGTCTGCGAATATGGTATTAGAGAACTTGTTTCTGATAAATCATGGAAACAGATTATGAAGGAGGCAAAAGAAAATGCAAAGAGAGAAATCGAATATTTAAGGGAACAGAATCAGTCACATAAATGGGATTATCAAATTTCAATAAGAGAATCAATCCAAGACTAAAAAAACTGATATAAAAAAAGAGCCTATAAATGGTTCTTTTTATTATTAAAATAATTACATATTAAAAGGTAGTAAATGAAAAAAGGAGAATTGACATGAAGCGATGTAAGAAATGTGGCTGCACGGAGTTTACAGCACATCAGAGACTTTATACCGATATCATAGTGGATGGAGATAATAATTTTCTTCAAAACAATAGTATGGATGGTTCTATTTCAGTATATGAACATGAAAATCCATATGGTCCATACGAATGTCGATTCTGTGGAGAGGTGTATGAAGATTTGCATGATTTGCCTGAAGCTAATGAGAAGAACTAATAAAAGCGTATAAGAGAAAAAATAACCAAGAGGACCACTGGCACAGATATCTGAGGATAAACGATAATAATCTGTATTTAAGGAATAGACTTTATACGATTATGATTGATGAGTTTCACATCAGAGGAGCATCATTTGAAGACTGATACAAAAAAAGATAGAAAGGAGTGAAAGACTCTCTTCTGATGATTAGAAATAGACGAACTGAAATCCAATAATACATAACAAATAAAAGGAGAAAACATAATGGGAAAATTAATGTCAGAGGAAGAAGTAATTAATAAGATAAGAAATGAGGAATTAAACTTTTATGAAGTTCTATCACTAGAGAAAAATGGATTCTTTACAATGACGGATGCAATTAAGTGGGAATATGTTAAGAAATACCCGAATACATGTCTTGCAATAGACCCAACACATGAAATGTTAAAAGATGTACTTGGTAGAGGAATAATCGATTTAATTAAAAGGATTGATGATAAAAGTTTTTATGAGTCATTAAGCGAAGACGATATTGTTAAAATGTTAAGACATCCGATTAAGGATTACGAGCTTAACAAATATGCCGGGATTAAAAAATTATTAAATGAAATTAAAATCACTCCAAGGATTGTAAGTGTATTAGCAGAATATGTCCCTATTCTATTGACGAATGAAAAAATAAAACCATATATAAATGAGGAAATCCTGTGGACTGCAGTAAATGCATATTGTAAAAGTGATGATAAACATGCTTATTTTGTAGGAAGCTTAGATGGGATTACAGATGAAATGTGGAAGAAGATTTTAACAAAGGAGGGTATCGATTTACGCTGCTATATTGAAAACGGAATTCCAGTGCCAAGATTTGTACTGGAAAGAGAGATCACTAGTGAACCATCTGGTTATCACACAGCTTGTAAAGTCGAATTAGATGAAGAAATGTTAAAGACATTTTTTGATAAATGGCATGACAATGACAACGCGAAATCCAGTTTTAAGGAAGTTTTGGATAATAAAACAAGCAAGCTAAAAGTATTGGAATCATACCCGGATTTATATCGTTATATTAGAAGGCCTAAGATAAAAGAAACAGAACTGGCAGTAAGTTTAAAACCGAAAAATTTACGTTATGTAAAAAAACAGACAGAAGAGCTGTGCCTAATGGCACTAAAAAAAGATAAATCTGTATTTAAATACGTGAAGGATCCTACAGACGCAATTTGCGATTTTATGGGACTTGAAAGAACTCATACAAAATCCAAATATACAGCACCCTACTATCTGGTAAAAGCCTATGAAGAATTAGCAGGTGAGGAATTTTTAGACAATAGACGAAGAATCCTCGTGACTTGAGTCATGAGATGAATTCGTTATGTATTAATTATAGATATTTGGTTGACAAAATCATCTTTTTCATCATCATATATATGGAG
>ERZ773248.1795-NODE-1795-length-15449-cov-8.462323_pt1 | contig 15449 bp, 12 predicted proteins | sample MGYA00580518_ERZ773248 | MGnify/ENA primary metagenome ERZ773248 (study PRJEB29015, sample SAMEA2737762) | human gut metagenome | biome: human gut; feature: human-associated habitat; material: faeces | place: China | collected 2012 ...
CACAAGGCTCCCTTTATAGGGGAGCTGGCCGCCAAAGGCGGTCTGAGAGGTTAAAAGGTCGGCCCCTACGCACATGGACGTTGGCCGTGTTTTTTTGTGACCTGCGTCTTTTTATTTTTGTGCAAAAAAAGACCACCCATTTCTGAGTGGTCTTTGTAATCTTCCTGTGAAATGAGAGATTAGAATACGAATACGAACTGAGCACGTGTTTCTTCGCCCGGATCAGCATCGCCGTCTTTTGCACTGGTTGCGAAGGACTGCATTACCTGGAACTGAGCGTTCTTAGCGAAGGTGTAGTCGACGCCAGCGCCCCAAGATTTAACGTTGTTCAAGAGGCTGCCTTCTCTCCAGCCATAGGTGGATCCAATGAAGTCGCCATTATCAGCGAAACCATCGTCTGCATTGAGGTATTCAACCCAAGCGTCCCAGGATTTCGGCGTAGCAAAGTTAGCAGCACCGTAGGTCAGGCGGCCAACCCATACTTCGGGATCGTCCTTAGAGCTGTCCGTATTGTTATATTTTTCATAGTTAGCCAAGGCATTCCATTTACCGAAATTAGCACTAGCATAAGCGCCCCAAGAATCATCAAAACCAAAGCTACCGGTACGATCCTTGCCACCAGCAACAGTATAATCGTTGTAGTAAACACCAACTGCCGAACCAGCTGCACGACCGCCGCCGAAGAAGCCATCTAATTCGCCGTAGCCGGTCTTGACACCATCGGTATCCGTAGCCATCGAGCCTTCTTTAAATTTACCATAACCAGCGGTTGCAGCAAATTTGTCGTTGTGATACTGCAACTGAGCGCCGTCGAAGGTATCGCCATAGAGGAAGCCATAGCCGTGGCCATTGCCCATGTCGTATTCATAACGACCTACGAGGAGGTCCCAGTTGTTGCCGCCGAAGTTGTAATCGACGTTGGCCAAGTCCGTATAGATATTGTTATTATCGCTATCGCTAGCCGTGCTATTGTCAGCAAAGCTTATGCTATTAGTGCTAATACCATAAGTAACTTTCGTGCGGTCGTTGACCTGAGCATTAGCGCGGACGCGGACACGGTAGGACCAGGAATCATCGTTCTTCGTAGCTGCATTGACCGGTTCGCCGGCTTTATCTTTGTCGCCTTCGCTCTGGTGGATATAACGGATACGAGCGTCACCAGTCAATTTAACGTTGCCAACGCGGTTTTCCAAAGCGCTTACGCGAACGCCGAGGTTGTTGAGTTCGTCAGCATATTCGTCAGCCAATTTGTTGATGAGAGCGCGCTGTTCGACAGAAGCTTTGTCCATATGAGCCATAGCTTTTGCGACCATTTCAGCGGCTTCATAACGAGTGATGTTACGGTTGCCCTGGAAGTAAGAGCCGTCAACGCCCTGGATGATGCCGGCGTCAGCCAATTCTACGACGGATTTGTAAGCCCAGCTGTCGGACGGTACGTCGACGAACGGGTTAGCTGCGAAAGCACAGGTTGCGCCAACAGCCATAGTTGCTGCGAGAGCTGCTAATACTTTTGTTTTCATGAGGATTACCCCTTTTCCAATAAAAATAAGTTTCCTAAAGTCTTACTCCGTTACAAGCGAGAGACAGAAACATATTTTCTGAGGGTTCATTGGCGAGTTGTCCTAGTTTCCTCTCTTTTACTGCCTCAGACCGTCTGTTTCTTCGTACCTCTTTTCACTAGTATACCTGCAATGCACTACACTAGTTCTTTTTCACTATACCGTATTTTGTAACTTTTGTCAAAATTTCGTAAATACAAGTTCATTAAATAAGGCTACTAAACTGCTTAAATAAGCCATCTTTCACTAATTATGCCAATTTAGCATATGCAAAAAAAGCTATACCATTTATATTCGCTCTATTGGGGTTGTCCATATCGATTTCACATGTCGTTAAACATTTCATAGAAAATTGGCATTGCCCTTTATTCATCCATAAAAAAAGACCACCCATTTCTGAGTGGTCTTTTGCAATCTTCCTGAAAAAAGGAGAGATTAGAATACGAATACGAACTGAGCACGTGTTTCTTCGCCCGGGTCGTTGTTGCCGTCTTTAGCGCTGGAAGCGAAGGACTGCATTACCTGGAACTGAGCGTTCTTAGCGAAGGTGTAGTCAACGCCGACACCCCAAGATTTAACGTTATTCAAGAGGTTGTCTCTTCTCCAGCTGAGAGTCGAACCAACAAAGTTACCTGCATCATCAGCAAATGCATCGTCTGCATTGAGGTATTCAACCCAAGCATCCCACGACTTCGGCGTAGCGAAGTTAGCAGCACCATATTTTAACTTACCAATCCAAACTTCAGCATCGTCTGTGGAGCCATTGCTATTTTCTTTCAAATCGCTGTAGTTTTCATAGTTAGCCAAGAGGTTCCATTTGCCGAGGTTCAAGCTGCCGTAAGCGCCCCATACATCAAAGTTGTCGCCATCGCCTTCCGGCATAATGTTGTTGTAGTAAACGCCAAGAGCAGAACCAGCTGCACGGCCGCCGCCGAAGAAGCCTTCCAATTCACCGTAAGCAGTTTTGCTAACAGCGCTGTCAGCATCCCATGTACCATTATCATTCCAATAGCCAGTCTTGCCACCGATAAGGCCTTCTTTGAATTTACCATAGCCAGCTGTAGCAGCAAATTTATCGTTGCTGTATTTCAACTGAGCACCGTCAAAGGTATCGCCATAGAGGAAGCCATATGCACGGCCACCGCCCATGTCGTATTCATAACGGCCAACCATCAAATCCCAGTTGTTGCCGCCGAAGTTGTAGTCAACAAAAGCACGGTCTGTGAAGATGTTATCATCTTTGCTATCACTAGCAGTTGTGTTATCAGCGAAGCTTACATTGTTGGTGCTGACACCATAAACAACTTTCGTACGGTCATTGACCTGTGCATTAGCACGGAGACGAACACGATAAGTCCACGAATCATCATTCTTGACTCGATGATCTGTAGTCTTAGTTTCACCTTTTTCATTAACATAAGTAGTCTTCTGATCATCGCCACCCTGGTTGATGTAACGAACACGAGCGTCACCCGTGAGTTTTACGTTGCCAACGCGGTTTTCCAAAGCGCTTACGCGGACGCCGAGGTTGTTGAGTTCGTCAGCATATTCGTCAGCCAGTTTGTTGATGAGGGCGCGCTGTTCGACAGAAGCTTTGTCCATGTGAGCCATAGCTTTTGCGACCATTTCAGCGGCTTCATAACGAGTGATGTTACGGTTGCCCTGGAAGTAAGAGCCGTCAACGCCCTGGATGATGCCGGCGTCAGCCAATTCTACGACGGATTTGTAAGCCCAGCTGTCAGACGGTACATCGACGAACGGGTTAGCTGCGAATGCGCAAGTAGCGCCAACAGCCATAGTTGCTACGAGAGCTGCTAATACTTTGGATTTCATGAGAATTACCCCTTTTCCAATAAAAATAAGTTTCGTAAAGTCTTACACCGTTACTAGCGAGCGCCGAAACGTATTTTTTCCAAGGGTTCATTGGCGAGTTGTCCTAGTTTCCTCTCTTTTACTGCCTTGAAAAAGGTACTGTTTTTTTGCTCTTTCCGCAGGTGTTGCCTGCATCCGCACCACACCTGTTGCGATTATTATACAACTTTTTCTGGCGCTTGTCAAAACTCCATGTCTGCAAACCAGTTTTAGCGAAATAAAGATTGGCTTAACAGTGCCATTCAGCTTCCATTTTTTAATCTTATTTTTTGATTCCCTAAAGCTTATTTTTGCATAAAAATTTTGTAAATGGTTATTTATACACTTCTTGTCGTTTTATATGTCGTTATCGTTATAAACGTTATTGACTCTCATTCTTTTATTCTGTAACCATTGTGACCATGACTGGCTCCATCCCTGTTTCGTCTGGTCCTGTACATACTGATAAAATAAGGACACCATTTCATGTTTTTCATGATAATACGCCCCTTTCCAATCGCCTTGTTTGGGATGGAGCACATCGTGAGGCGTGTAGTTGCCGCCGATTTCATACTGGCGATAGACGATATCCCGGTAGGGTACGTCGGGATTCTTTATCATATCGTACATGACCATGTAAGCCGTCGTCCGGCCGGCTCCGGCTTCGCAATGGAAATGGAGCCAGGCGTCGTCTGGCAAAGTGCGGACGAAAACCAGGAAGGCATCGATTTCGTCCGGTGTCGGCCAAAGGTGGTCCGTGCTGGCCAGACGGACGTAGTGGACGCCTTTGCTTTCTGCCAATTCCTGTTCCGTCTGGACGCGTCGTACAGTCATAATCTGAGGATGAACGGGCAAATCGCCTTTCCCCTGGTCGTAGACCGTGACGTCTGTCCCCAAAGCGGCCTGCAAGCGCTGCTGTTCATCGCTGAGAACCTCGGCCTGGGACTTTCCTATATTTCCCCAATCATGACGGCCATACCAGCTGACGGCCGTACCGTCAAAAAAGCCGTGTGACTCCTGGCGCAAGTCGACGTCATAAATAGGACCCTTGGTCTTTTTCCGCAGCTCATGGACGAGGGCGTCGAACTGGCGGGCCGAAAACTGGCCGGACCCGGAAATACGCAGGTCATCCAAGCCCTTCCGAGACGGAACATAAGACGCATCGACTTCCGATGCATATTTATGTTCTACCGCATGAAAAGGCGATTGACAGGTACGAAAATTCCGTGGCAGACCTGCATCATTTTCTGCATCGACACGCCAGAAATGACCGCGATACGCTGCCGGTGCCAAAGCCGGCAAAGACGTGTGTACATTCGTAGAAAGCGCGATGCTATCGCCATTTCCCTGACCTTGAACAGCCATCCCCATAGCCGAAAAAACGGCTAAGATGACTGCGATTTTTTTATACCCAATCATAAAATTACCTCCTGTAGTAATTATTTATTTTCATGCATTATGTGTGTTTAGTAAAACGTGTTAGGGAATATATATAAGGGGCCTAACGGCCCCGCCGGTCGCCGTTCGCAGACCGCCGCATTTTTTCGTTCATCGTAGGTCGTTCGTCGTTCATCGAATTTTGGGCCTGACGGCCCCGCTGGCCGCCTTGGACTCAAGGCAACAAATTCAAATCGAATACATCATCTCGAGTGACCCTCGGCTCGTGAAAAAATAGTAGCTCGTGGCTCGTCGTTCGTGGCTCGTAAAAAGTCTGCTATTATACTCAAATGGGCTGTGGTCAAATCTCTCTAGCGGGCTTCCCACGTGGAAGCCCCTACAGACTTACCTATTATACCAGGATAGGCTGTGGCTGAATATTGCAGCGGGCTGCCCAGCCACAGCTGTCCGTTTTGACAACCGTCTTGCGCCTTCCGCTGGTCGGCACCTGACGGGCCAAAAAGGCTTTCAGGGCGTCCCCTACGCACAAGGCCGCTGGCCGTGTATTTTTTTGCGGCCTGCACTCATTCCCATCGCCTGTATGCGATTCTGTAGGGGCTCGCACGTGGCGAGCCCGCCGTGAATCCTGGGAAGAGCAAAAAGAAAACCTCTCCTATTGGGAGAGGCCTTCTTTCAAGGCCTCGATTTCTTCAGCCAGTCGTTTTTCTTCTTCCTCATTGCGTTCGATGGTGATAGTGAAGGCCATGCCTTCATCGGCGCCGTCTGGCAAGAGTTCCAGCGGGAACTGGAGTTCGTGTTCATCGTCGTTGAGGATGATGTAGGCTGTCTGTTCGGTTATGCGGTCGATGCTGCCGACGAGTTCTTTTTTCATATCAATGCTCCTTTTCGATGCTGTATGACGAGCCGTCGGTGGTAATGGTGATGACGCCGTTGCGGTCGGTACGATAGACTTCGACATTGTATTTCTGCAAGGTCTTCAGCGTCGGTTCGTGCGGGAACTTGTACTGGTTGCCGGCGGCGCAGGAAATGGTTGCCGCTTTCGGGGCTATGGCTTTGACGAAGGCGTCGGACGACGAGGTCTTGCTGCCATGATGGCCGACTTTGAGGACGTCCGATTTGAGGTCAGCTGGTTTATAGTCCTTGAGGATCTTTTCTTCGACTTCTTTCTGGGCATCGCCAGTGAACATCATGGAGAACTGGCCATAGGTCATCTTGCAGACGATGGAATTGTCATTGGTCAGGCCGCTTTCAGAAACGCCCTGGGTATTTTCTTTAGTGAAAGGCTTGCCCGGCGACAGGACGGTAAAGGTAACGTCATCGCCCAGGGTGAAGGTATCGCCCTTTTTCAAGGTCTTATAAGCAATATTCTTGGCCTTGATGTTTTTCAGGTAATTGCGGTACATGGCCGTATTGGCACTCTGGCCATTGTCATAGATCTGCTTGATTTTGAAGTCCTTGAACAGTTCCGCCATACCGCCCAGATGGTCGCCGTGGGGATGGGTGATGACGATGATGTCGATGTCCTTGACCTTGCGGTCTTTGAGCTGTTTGACCAAATCGGCCCGGCTGTCGACTTCGCCTGTATCGATAAGCATATTCTTGCCTTTATACTGGATGAGCGTCGCATCGGCCTGACCGACGTTGAGGACGGATATGCGCAGGTCCTTGTCAGAGGCACTCAGGGACTGGACGGCCTTGGCCCCACCAGACGAGCTGGACGACGCGCTGTTGCCACAGCCGGCCAGGACGAGCATGAAGCTCATGACCAGGGCCAGGGCGGCGGTAAAGAGTTTTCTTTTTTTCAATTTATTTTCCTCCAATCAAGGGCTGCTGCAAAATGGGCAGGGCCAAATCTTCTTCTAAAGAAGCCAGGACGCCGGGAAGGGCATCGGCTGTTTCCATGGGCGTAAAGCCATAGGGGCCGCGGGCTTTGCGGCAGGCATCGCCGGCTGATCCGTGGAGATAGACGCCGGCACAGGCGGCACTGCACAAATCGCTCATACCCTGATGGGCCGTCATGGCGGCAATCATGCCGGTCAGGACGTCACCCATGCCGCCGCAGGCCATGCCGGCATTGCCCGTGGAGTTGATGTAGACGTTCCCCGTCCGGGCCGAAACGATGAGCGTCGGCGCCCCTTTGAGGACGAGGTTGACTTTCCATTCCGAGGCAAAATGACGGGCTGCCGCGATGGGGTCCGCTTTGATTTCCGTCATGGACAGGCCGCTGAGGCGAGAAAATTCGGCCAAGTGCGGCGTCATGATGATCCGGCTGCCCCGCGAAGCGATGAGGGCCTTTTCTCCGGCCAGCAGGTTGAGGGCATCGGCATCGAGGACGACAGGGCAATCCACAGCGGCCAGGACTTTCAGGAGAAATTCTTTCGTCCCGGCGTCGCGGCCCATGCCGGGGCCCATGGCCAGGACGGACCAATTCTTGCTTTCAGCAATGATTTCATCGGCATCAGCAGCAGTGAAGTGGTCGCCAGTACCGACGCCGCGGACCATGATTTCCGGCTGGGCGCCGATGCAGTACGGCGCCGTCGCACCGGGCACGCGGAGGAAGACCTTGCCGGCCCCGCTGCGGACGGCTCCATGCGCAGCCATGAGGGCGGCTCCGGCCATCTGGCTGCTGCCGGTGACGATAGCGATAGTACCGTGAGTCCCTTTATGGCTGTCCGGGCTGCGGGGCACGACGATTTCAGCGATATCCGATTCCTGCAGCAAATAAGCCGGGTCTTCTTCGAGCTGCATGAGCAGCGGACCAGGCATGCCGATGGGGTCGACTTCAACGTGGCCGGCACAAGCCCGGCCTGGATAGAGAACCAGGCCCCGTTTGAGGGCACCAAAGGTGACGGTCATATCGGCAAAGAGCGGACCGTCTTCATCGTCGTCACCGTTGCTGACAGCACCCGTATCGGAGTTGACGCCAGTCGGCATATCGACGGCGATGACCGTGACGGCACCGGCCGCGGCAGCGGCGTTGACTTCCGCTACGATAGAGGCAATGGGCTGGCGCAGGCTGCCGTGGAAACCCGTCCCCAGCATGGCGTCGATGACGACAGAAGAGGCGAGGAGCCGTTTTTGCAGGACCTGCCAGTCAGCTTCCGACTGCGGCGCCGGCAAGAGCAGGCACGTTTCATCGTCGGCCAGCTGCTGCAGCGTATGCAGGTGCTGACGCGCTTCATCGCTATAGTCGGCTTCTTCCCCGAGGACATAGACATAGGCTCTGGCCCCGGCGGCTAAGATGTGGCGGGCAATGACGAAGCCGTCGCCGCCGTTATTGCCTTTGCCGCAAAAGAGGACGACATCCTTGCCATCCCAGCCTTCCAGCCAGGCACCGGCCCGTTCGGCAACAGCATGGCCGGCATTTTCCATGAGGACAGCCGGCGCAATGGCATATATGCCATGCATAGCTATCCGATCCATATTCCGCATCTGAGCGGCAGTAGTAACTTTTTGCATAGTAATTCTCTCCTATTTTTATTAAAGGGCGCGTGTAAAGGGGCCTGACGGCCCCGCCATCTCAGGCCGCCATGGACTCAAATGCCGCTACGCGGCGACAAACTCAAAGGAACGACATCGCCTCGGGAAGCCCTCGGCTCGTAAAATTTCCCCATCCGGGGCCATCGTAGGGGCCGGCCTGTAAAGGCGGCCCGCTACGTGCTGAGGGCTTCCCGAAGCGTCGTTCTCAGTTTGAGTCTGTCGCGGCAACGCCGCATCTGAGTCCGAGAAAAGGCCGTTGTTCGTGGTTCGGGGTTCGTAAAAGCCTGCCATTATACCAGAATAGGCTGTGGTCAAATCTCGCAGCGGGCCGCCTTAACCAGGCCGGCCCCTACACACAAGGCCTCTCAACCTCTCAGTCAGCTTCGCTGACAGCTCCCCTATCAGGGGAGCCATTGCGGACCGCTATCTGCGGTCTGCGAACTGCGTTTTTTTACTCCAACACGGTGACGGCGATGGCATAATCGCCGTCGTGGGCGATGGACAGGGACGGCAGCTGGCTATCCTGCCCCACGGCCTGGGCATAATAGCCATGGAGCTGATAATACGGGGCTCCCAACGAGTCATGGCAGACTTCGACGTCCGTCCATTTTCCCTGGCGGAAACCGGTCCCCAAAGCTTTAAATAAGGCTTCTTTGGCAGCAAAGATGCCGGCCAGCGATTCAGCCCGCCAAGTACCATCGTTCCGCTGGCAATAAGCCAGTTCCTGTTCCGTAAAAAAGCGGCCCAAGGAACGGCCGTGACGGGCGGCCATGTCCGCTATACGGCTGATTTGTACGATATCGGTTCCGCAGTGCATCGCGTTTCCCCTCCTTTTTGGGCCTGACGGCCCCTACGCATGCCTCTCAACCTCTCAGTCAGCTTCGCTGACAGCTCCCCTATCAGGGGAGCCATTTCGGCCCGCCATCTGCGGCCTGCGAACCGCGTTTTATTTCATAAGTCTGTCGCGGTAACGCCGCATATGAGTTCGAGGAAACAGCCAATCAACCTCTCAGTCAGTTTCGCTGACAGCTCCCCTATCAGGGGAGCCATGGCGGCCGGCCATCTGCGGCCTGCGGACTGCGTTTATTTCATAAGTCTGTCGCGGTAACGCCGCATATGAGTCCGAGGAAACAGCCAATCAACCTCTCAGTCAGCTTCGCTGACAGCTCCCCTATCAGGGGAGCCATTGCGGCCGGCCATCTGCGGTCTGCGAACTGCGTTTCCCCTCCTTCACCACAAAAAGGAGGCTGCCGCATTGGCGACAACCCCCTCTGTATTTCACTACCACTTCTGCATTCGGATACAAACGCCCAATCCTTCCAGGATGACCCGGAAAGTCATAAAGGATACGGTCATATCGTCATGAAGGCCGTGGGCTACTTTATAGGAAATGGTGACGGTCTGATGTTGATAGTCGTAACGGAAGCCGTGCAGATTGGTCTCAAAGGTGTATTTGGGAGCCGGAATGGCAAACTGCGGCGGCTTTTCTACTTCCAGGCCATGGGTCAGGCGTTCGAGGATGACCCGTTTGGGCAGTTCAGACTGCAACATCTCTTCTGTAAAGCTATCCAATACAGACATGTATCCCCCTCAGTCTTCGTCGAAGAAGTGCGCGTGGATAGCTTTGACGGCTTTGTCGATGACATCTTCTGCAATCAGGCAGGTGATGCTGATTTCCGAAGTGGAAATGATTTCGATATTGATGCCGTTATCGCCGAGGACACCGAACATGCCGGCAGCGATGCCCGGATGACCAGCCATGCCAGCACCGACGACAGAAACTTTAGCCATCTTATCATCGATGAGGATATCTTCGACAGGCATTTCCTTGCGCAGATTGGCAAAGACAGCTTTGGCCTGTTCCAGGTCCGTACGGGCAATGGTAAAGGTAATATCCGTTACGCCTTCGTTGGCAATGCGGACACTCTGGACGATCATGTCGACGTCGACGTGTTTTTCTGCCAATTCAGCGAAAACGCGATAAGCGAAGCCCGGTTTATTGGGAATCCCTAAAACGGTGATTTTTGCAACATTTTTATCCGAAGCGACGCCGCGGATGAGATACTGTTTGACTTCCATAGAGCAATCCTCCTGTATCATAGTTCCTTCATCTTCAGAAAAAGTCGAGCGTACATGGATGGGGACGCCGAAGCGGCTGCCCATTTCGACGGCACGGGGCTGCATGACACCGGCGCCGAGTTTCGCCATTTCCAGCATTTCGCCGTATGTAATCTGTTCGATTTTCCTTGCATTGGGAACGACACGGGGATCGGACGTGTATACGCCGTCAACGTCGGTATAGATTTCACAAACATCAGCATGGATGGCACCGGCAATGGCAACGGCTGTCGTATCGGAACCGCCGCGGCCCAGCGTCGTGATATCGCCATGGCCCGTAATGCCCTGGAAGCCAGCGACGACGACGATATTGCCCTGATCCAGCGCTTTCATGATGCGGCCCGGTTTCAATGCCAGGATACGGCCTTTGTTAAAGGCATCGCTGGTCTTGATGCCGGCCTGAGCACCGGTAAAGGAAATAGCCTTCTGGCCGGCTTCCTGGAAAGCCATAGCCATGAGGGCGATGGAGACCTGTTCGCCCGTCGTCAGGAGCATATCCATTTCACGGCCGTAAGTCTTAGAGGTAATCTGCTTTGCTAATGTCACTAAATCGTCGGTAGTATCCCCCATTGCCGAAACAACGATGACGATTTTGTCTTCAGGCTTTTTGCCTTTTAAGACTCGTTGTACAATAGCCCGCATTTTGTCCGGTGTCGCAACGGAGCTGCCGCCGAACTTCTTAACGATTAATGCCAACTTAAATCCCTCGCTTTTGTTTGTTTAAGTATTCATTATCATGGTAATTCATCATTATGGTTTATTACCATCTGAAACCACTTATTGAAATGATATCATGGACAAGGGGAAATGTAAAGGGCTTGTAGGGCCTAAAGGCCCGCAGGCCGCAGTTCGCCGTTTGCAGGCCGCCGTTCCGTTCATCGTAGGTCGTTCATCGTGATGAAATGGCCGTTTTCAAACATAAAAAAAGACTGTCCACGATGGCCTATGCCTTCGCGTGACAGTCCTTTTAGATTCACAAGGTGATGAGTAATCAGTAAGCCGAGTTTTGTTCTGCTTGCGCAGCAGCAATCATCTATCTAGACATACCGTTGCCGGCATGTTCAAGCGACACAACCCGGAAGATCAGCGGGCCGCTTCATCCCTCCCCTATTCGGTCTTGCTCCAGATGGGGTTTACCTAGCCGATGCATTACTGCACCGCTGGTGCGCTCTTACCGCACCGTTCCACCCTTACCACTTGCGTGGCGGTACACATTTCTGTGGCACTATCCCTAAAGTCACCTTCGCCGGCCGTTAGCCGGCATCTTGCCCTACGGAGCTCGGACTTTCCTCTAATGCAAAAGCACTAGCGATTGCTTTTCATACTCATCATTCGTATAGGATACCATATTTGATGATGAGAGTCAAGGGCCTGACGGGCCCGCAGGCCGATTCCGTTCATCGAATCAGGGGACTGATGGCCCCGCAGGTCGCAGGCCGCAGGCCGCCTTGGACTCAGCTGCCGCTGCGCGGCGTTAGGTTCACATGGACGACATCGCCTCGAGTAACCCTCGGCTCATGGAAAAAGCCATGGCTCGTGGTTCGTGGCTCGTAAACCCCCGCCATTGGACAAGAATGGGCTGTGGTTGAATTTCACAGCGGGCTGCCCGCCACTGCTGTCCGTTCTGGCAGCCGCCCTGCACCTCCCGATAGTCGGTACCTGACGGACCAGAAAGGCTTTGGGACAGCCCCTACGCACAAGGCCTTTGCTATGTGTTTTTATTATATCTCGTAAACGATATTCCATTCATCGCCTGTATGCGATACCGTAGGGGACGCCTGAAAGGCGGCCCGCCGTGAATCTTGGGCACAGCCAGACTTTATGACAGGTGATACATGGTCGTAATACAATCATGAGTCTGTCGCGGCGGAACTTCGCATCTGAGTCCGAGCGGACGGCGATACTATTTGACAGAAAGTCAACCTCTCAGTCAGCTTCGCTGACAGCTCCCCTATCAGGGGAGCCATTGCGGACAGCCATCTGCGAACGGCGACCGGCGCTATAAGCTCTATTCGCTTATAGCTAACGCAAGGTCCGGCGGATTTTTTCTACGGCGCCTTTGATGTCTTTTTGGCCTACGATGGCGGAAATCATGGCAAAGGAACGGAAGCCTTCGTCGTAGAGGCTGCGGATGTTAGCCAGGCTGATGCCGCCGATGGTGACGACGGGCAGGTCGAATTTAAGGGCATATTCCTTGGCTTCAGGCGTTACGACTTCGTCGGCGTCTTTCTTGGACTGTGTCGGGAACATGGGACCGAAGCCGACGTAATCGGCACCGTCAGCCAGGGCCTGTTTCATTTCATCGACGGTATTGGTCGATACACCGATGAAGACGTCCGGACCGGCGAGCTGACGGACGATCTGGGCCGGTGCATCATCCTGGCCGACGTGGATGCCGTCGGCGCCGCAAGCGATGGCCAGGTCTGTCGAATCGTTCATGATGAAGGTCACGTCGTGTTCGTGGCAGAGCTGGGCAATGGCTTTGGCTTCTTCGTACTTGGCGCGCCATTTCTTATGTTTTTCGCGGTACTGGATAATCGTGACGCCAGCCGCGATCAATTTCTTGGCGACGTCCATATTGCTACGGCCCAGGCAGAGTTCCTCGTTGCCCATAATGGCATATACCGGGTCTTCTAATAAATGTCTTACATGTTCTTCTTTAGTCATGATACGTTTCCTTTCTATGGGAATTAATGGGGCCTGGCGGCCCCGCAGTTCGCTGGTCGCCTTGGAAAAGGCCGTGGCTCGTAAAAGCTTACCATTATATCAGAATAGGCTGTGGTTGAATTTCACAGCGGCACTATCTGACAGGAAATCAACCTCTCAGTCAGCTTCGCTGACAGCTCCCCTATCAGGGGAGCCATTGCGGACAGCCATCTGCGGCCTGCGGACTGCGTTTATTTCATAAGTCTGTCGCGGCAGAACTTCGCATCTGAGTCCGAGCGGACGGCGATACTATCTGACAGAAAATCAACCTCTCAGTCAGCTTTGCTGACAGCTCCCCTATCAGGGGAGCCATTGCGGCCTGCGGCCTGCGAACAGCGCGCCGTGAGGCGCTTTACATATAATGCAGCATGTCCTTACTGGTCGGGTCGGTTTCGCAGGTGATGTGCCATTGCTGTTCTTCGGCAGCTTGTTCCAGACGTCGGCAGAGGTCGGCGACGACAGGCGATTCGGTGCCGAAGTGGCCGCCGTCGGCGACGACGATGCCCTGTCGGATGGCTTCCTGGGCGTCGTGGTATTTGACATCACCTGTGAGGTAAAGCTGGGCACCGGCGTCTTTCGCCAGTTTGATGAAGCCAGCTCCACCACCTCCGAGAAGGGCGACGCGGCGGACGATGACATCCGTATCGCCGGCATAGGACAAGGCATCGCGATGAAGGAGGCCTTTGATTTTCTTCAAGACGTCCATAGCCGGTTCCGGTGTCGGCCAGGTCCCGACGCGGCCCATCATGAAGGGATGACCGGCATTTTTCAGCGGATACAGGTCATACGCCGGTTCTTCATAGGGATGAGCGGCCAGCATGGCCTGTACGGTCTGATGGAGCTTGCTTTCGGGTACGATGGTTTCGATCCGTTCTTCTGCCGTTTTTTCGACTTGCCCGATTTCACCGATAAAGGGATGCGTCCCTTCATGGGCTTTGAAACGGCCTTCGCCTTTGGCCGTAAAGGAACAGTCGCTGTAGTTGCCGATATAGCCGGCACCGGCGTCGGCCAAGGCCTGGCGGACGGCGTCACCATGGCTTTCCGGGACGTAGACGGCGATTTTATAGAGTTTGTCTTCGGCGACGGGGACGAGGCCCTTCAAATCCGTCAAACCCAGGAGGCGGGCCAGGACGTCGTTGACGCCGCCGTCGGCACTATCCAGGTTGGTATGGGCGCTGTAGACGGAAATGTGGTGGGCCAGGAGTTTTTGGTACATGCGGCCGCTGTATGTGTCGGTCCGCAGGGATTTCAAACCATCGAAAATGACCGGGTGATGGCTGACGATCATCTGGATGCCGTGTTCGATGGCATAATCGACGGTCCCCATCATGACGTCCAGGGTGACTATGAGTTTATCGACCGGTTCGTCAGGGCTGCCGATGAGCAGGCCCGGATTATCCCACGATTCTTTGAGCGACAACGGCGCCCAAGCTTTCAATACTTTGACGATTTCACCTACTGTAGTTGCCATTTCAATTCCCTCCAGAAGCGCAATTCGCTTTCTATTTTTTCCATCCGTTCGTGCACATCTTTGCGGCTCTTCTTCAGGCCTTCCAGGATGTGCCCTTTTGTTTCCATGAGAATGTCTATCTTGCGGCTGAGCAGCGGGTCGCGGCGCTGCCAGTTCACGGGACCGATGTCATAAATCCAGTCCGGCAGGGCCCCGGCCTGTCCCGGCACGGCCCGCATCAGTTCGTAAAGGCGGCCGTCGTCGATGACCAGCCGTTCGTCTTCGATGTGCCAGCCATGCTCATACAGGTAGCGGCGCAAGGCACCGGCATCGCTCTGGGGCTGCAAGACGACAAATTTCAAAGACTGCCAGACCGCATAGGAAGTCTGGAGTATCCGCACCATCAGCGGGCCGCCCATGCCACAGATGACAGCGCCATCGACTTCTCCCGCCTTGATGCAGGTCAGGCCGTCACCCAGGCGGCAGTCGATGCGGTCGGTCAAGCCGGCACCGCGGACATGGGCCACGGCCGCTGCCAGCGGTCCCGGAACGATATCGGCGGCAATGGCCGACGGACAGTGGCCGCTCTCACAGACGGAGACCGGGATATAGGCGTGGTCGGTCCCGATGTCGGCAATGACGGCCCCCTGTGGAATGAGGGATACAGCCGCAGCCAGGCGGTCCGTTAATTTCATGATATAAACACTTCCTTTATAAACAGAATCTAATTGCACTCCCTATTATAACAGACGGGACGAGAATTGAAAGGGGTTAGGGGTTAGGGGTTAGCAGTTAGGGGTTAGGGGCAATGGCCGCAGATTGCAGGTCACAAATCGTTCGTCGTAGGTCGTTCATCGTTCGTCGAAAAAAAGGGGCTGTCGCATGTG
>ERZ773248.1801-NODE-1801-length-15410-cov-15.216737_pt1 | contig 15410 bp, 10 predicted proteins | sample MGYA00580518_ERZ773248 | MGnify/ENA primary metagenome ERZ773248 (study PRJEB29015, sample SAMEA2737762) | human gut metagenome | biome: human gut; feature: human-associated habitat; material: faeces | place: China | collected 2012 ...
CAAACTGAGTAATTTTATCTTACATCAGTTTGGAGGTTTACACAAACTTTGGGATGCTCCCTTATTGACGGTATTATTTTGAGATTGTATATATCTGGATAAATCTTGCAGACTTTAGTAATTAAGCGGATAAGTGATATTAAACATTGAATACAGAGCATACCAGACGATAAGCCGAGGGTAGCGGCACTGCCCCTGTGCCGCCACCCTCGGCTTATTGTCGTTCGTATGCCATTTCGATAGGAAAGTAATATCAAATCTACATTTCAAAGTATCCCACTTCACCCTTCCGGCGGATTACCACCAGGCACAATCTGCTTATATATAAGCTCGCAATCCTGTCTTGTAAACTGTATTCCTGCCTGCTTAGCCTTCTGGCTTAATGCAAATATAAGCGGAACGATTTCTTCTTTATTCTTACCTTTGGAAAGAGTTTTGAATTCATTTAAAAGCAGTTGTTTGCGAAAATCATTTTCTGACATATAAATCTCCATTTCTGATTGAGAATAATAATTACAAATATAAATATGTAAGACAAAAGTCATTTATAACAGTTAATTATTATTGGAACTTCCATAATTATTGCTATCATTAAAGTCCAGCTTATCAAGCTGTTTAATATATTCATTGTACATATCCTTCTGCGAAGAATTAAGTATATTATTAATGTTTATATTGTTAAATCCACCAGAGCCAGTGTTATTATTAAAATTACTAAATTCAGAATTATCATTAGAATTATTATTGTTAAATTCATTAGAACTGGCATTGTTAAAACCGCTTGAATTAACATTATTAAAGCTGTTATCCCCTGAGGCATTATTAAACATATCCATCATGCCTAACATATCAGACATTTTGGAAAAGTTCCGGTAAGTGTTTATTAACTGTTCAATGTTGTCTGGGCAGTAAGCCATAATGGTTTTCATAATAGCTTCATTATTTAATATATCATTCAAGGAAGTGTTAGCATTTATTCCTGAGCTATTACTACATGTTTTAAATGTGTTACAGCTATAGGGAGAGTTGTAGAAGCTTAATGTGTGTTTTAATTCATTTGCCCTTATAAGCATAGAGAGCTTTTTTTGCATACCGTATTCCATAAAAGGAATGAGGGCTTTAAATAATTGAAGGTAGTCGGGTAGGGTAAGAATATCAAATTCAGTAACAGGTAATTGTTTCGCCATTCAATCCTCGATTCCTGCGACAAACGCAATATATAATGTGTGTCTAATAGACTTGTTTTAGTATATTCATTAAAATACCAAGATATGAGGCTGTATCCGTAGAATTTAAAATGACGGAATACAGCCTCATTAAATAGACATAAAAGATAATATCAGCAACTGATGTTGATAATTGCTTTTATTCTGCAACTGTATATAAAATGTTATATTTTATAGCAGTTATTAGCAGATATAATCATTGCTGGGAGTCAGCCGCTATTAGCAGCCACAGCCGTTGTTGCAGCCACAGCCATTGTTACAGCCACCAAAGCCTAATGCATTACCGCCATCGCAGCCACATAAGCATAAAAGGCAGATGAGCCAGATGCAGTTATTGTTGCCACAGCCATTACCACAGCCGTAGCCATTTCCGTCAAATAGAAGTAAAAGAATTATGAGCCAGATGATGTTGTTGCCACATCCGCAATCTCCACATCCATTACATCCGCCACAGTTAGTTGCTGCTAAATCACTCATAAATAATCCTCCGATAAAACATTTACAATACAATAATATGTGGCAGGGCTTGTTTGTGTTACTTATTTTTTCGTGAATATTGCAATATTTTTAAAATTATTATATCATTAAGTTTGTGTTGTTATTTAACACATAAGTGACTACGAAGTAGTCTGTTATATAAGAAAATAGTATGTGCCAGTGTACATACTAATCGTGCAGATATTGTCCTTGGTTTGGACATAAGAATGGAGATTATTATGAAAATATCAGTAATTATCCCATCACTTAACCCTGATGATAAGCTTGTAAGTGTTGTTGATTCACTTGTTAAGAAGGGATTCGAAGATATTATAATTGTTAATGATGGAAGTGATTCGGCACATTTATGGCCATTTGAGAAGGTTGGCAGTTACAGCCAGTGTACAATACTTACCCATGAGGTTAATAAGGGTAAGGGCAGAGGCTTAAAGACGGCATTTGAATACTGCCTTAAGAACAGACAGGGATATGATGGCGTTGTAACAGTAGATGGAGATAACCAGCATAGGGCAGATGATATATATAACTGTTGTGAGGCTATGGTAAAGAATGACAAGGTTGTTCTTGGAGTAAGACGTTTTGATGGAGAAGATGTTCCGTTTAAGAGCCGGTTTGGTAACAATATGACAAGTATGGTATTCAAAGTTATGTGTGGACTTAATATTTCAGATACACAGACTGGTTTGAGGGCTATTCCATACCGTTATCTTGATACATTTTGTAATATTGAGGGCGAGAGATTCGAGTATGAAACAACTATGCTGCTTGAATTTAAGAAGTCGGATATTCAATTTATGGAAGTGCCAATTGAGACAGTGTATATAGAAGATAATGCATCAACACATTTTAATCCGGTTAAGGACTCAATAAAGATATATAAGGTTATATTCAAGTATTCATTTTCACCAACAGTTGTTAAATATATATTAAGCTCATTGGCATCGTGGGTTATAGATAATTTAATATTTAATTTACTTGAATTTTTTCTTTTTGCGTTTACAATATCAATAAGACTGTTATTTAGTACGGTAGCCGCAAGAATTATATCGTCAATATTTAATTTCACGATGAACAGACGTCTTGTGTTTAAATCAGACAAAGATGTCAAGTCATCTATGGTCAGATATTACATATTATGGGCGTGTCAGCTTATGGCATCATATCTTCTTGTATACATCTTTACAAGATTATTAGTGCTTGGCAGTGTGGCTGTCGCATTTACAAAGATAATTGTTGATTTATGCTTATTTGTAATAAGCTACAACATACAGAAAAAATGGGTGTTTAAATAATTAGACACGAATTACATCAATAGAAATGAGGATAATAATGAAGAATAACGTACTTAAGTGGCTAGGAAGAGTTGGAGCTACGCTTTTAACTACTATCGTAATTCTTGTAGTTGGTCTTTATCTTGTTATGGCTATGCTTGCGTGGGGACCTTCTACATTTGCTAAGAAGCAGTTTATATTATCGCTTCAGGAGACAGGAGAGCTTGGTTTTATGGCTAACTGGTTCTGTTCACAGGAAGAGATTGATATGATTAAAGAGGAGAATTCAGTTAAGGATACTACTGATATAACTGATTCAAGCCTTGTTGTAATCGGACAGGATTCATCTAGTGATGAAGAAGACCTTTATGTTGTTGATGTAAAGGCTGGAACATATAGCGGTAAGCTTATGGTTGTCAAAGATCCTTCAAGATTATTTGTAGGAACAGTACCAGAATTCAAGCTTGAAAAGGGCTGGACAGTTGCTGAGATAGCACAGAGATATGATGCACTAGCAGGTATCAATGGTGGAGAATTCGTTGACTCAACACCACAGACAGCTATGCCAATCGGACTTGTTATGGTAGATGGCAATATATTAAAGGGTGATTCATCTACAATGTACCACGTTACAGGAATAACATTTGATAATAAGCTTGTAATGGGTAATATGACATCAGCTAAGGCTGTAGAGCTTGGAATAAGAGATTGTGTCAATGTAAGCAGTGATATAGGTCCATTTCTTATAATTAATGGAGAGCCACAGGATGTTGACGGTGTTGGTGGAGGACTTAACCCACGAACAGCAATAGGACAGAGAGCTGATGGAGCTATTCTTCTTCTTGTCGTAGACGGAAGACAGGCTACAAGCCTTGGTGCATCGTTCTCAGATTTACAGGATATTATGCTTCAGTATGGTGCTGTAAATGCGTCTGCTATGGATGGTGGTACATCTACACAGATGTATTATAATGGTGAGGTTATTAATAAGCCATATTCACCAACAGGACCAAGAACACTTCCAACAGCATTTTTGATTAAATAATTACACGGAGATGAGAAGAATGTCAGAGAATAATAATAGTGGAAAGAAGAATTTTTTTAAGAAATTATCGGGATTTAAGAAGTTTCTTGTGATATATGCCTCTGCGCTGGTAGTAATTATTGCTGTTGCGTTAGTACTTTTATACGGGTTATTAAAGGATTACGAGGCGGGCAGGCCAGCCAATACTATGGATAAGCTTGTATCACATATTGAAGCAGGGAATGTAGGCAAATGGATTAAGGATGCAGGTATCCTTGGAGAGTTCGAGACAGAAGATATTGTATCAGATTATTTTAAGGATACATTTGCTGATAAGGAAGTAAGCTATAAGAAGAAGGCAGGAGAATATACAGAGAACAATCCGGTATATATTCTTTATGCTGATGATAAGAAGATAGCCAATGTTACTCTTACAGAGAAGAAAAAGAACGCTCATAAGTTCACAGAGTGGAAGTTAGCTTCTATAGATTTTAATGTAGACTCTAAGACTAAGAATACAGAACATTCAGTTAAAATTACAGCACCTAAGAATAGTGAAGTGACAATTAACGGAGTTAATGTTTCATCTGATTATATTACAGGTGAGGCAGATGTAAGCCTTTGCAAGCACGTTGGAGATTATGTTACTACACCAGTTGATGATGTATACAATATTAACGGAATGTTTGCCAAGCCAGAGGTTAAGGTTACCTATAATGGCAAAGAGCTTGATACTGAATATGTTAAAGATGGATATGAGGCATATTATCCATCAGATGATGAGCTTCTTTCAAGCGAGAAGAGCCATATATTAACAGTTGCTGAGAATTACGGCAAATATATGATTAACAGAGGAAGCTTAAGTACTCTTTCAAGCTATATGATTGGTAATGCCAAGGAATATATGAGTGATATTCCGGCTATCGATGTATATCTGATAGGAAGAACTTTTACATATGATATCACTGACGAGAATGTAAGTAACTTTAGAAAATATTCAGATGACTGTTATTCGTGTGATGTAGATTACAATCTTAATGTAAAATGGTCATCAGGAAGCACAACATACAATATTTCTTTAACATATGTGTTTGTTAAGCAGAATGACAAGTGGATGTTAGCTGATTTTTCTATAAGATAATTATAGATAAGATAATTATAAACAACAGACATATATAGCAGGAAATAACAATGCGCTGTCAGCGCAGGAATGGAGAAAGTTATGTCACAGGATAATAAGCGCAATTTTATATTACATGGTTCCATACTTGCTATGGCTGGAATTTTTGTAAGAATAATTGGAATGGTTTATAGGATTCCGGTGCTTAATATAATTGGAAGTGAAGGTAATGGTATATATGTAACGGCATATAATGTATATAACATAATACTTGTGCTGTCATCATATGGACTTCCGATGGCTGTTTCAAAGCTGATTTCTGCAAGGTTTACTAAAAGAAGATATAAGAATGCTGCGAAGGTATTAAGATGTTCGCTGACAGTCGGTGCGTTTACTGGTGGTGTTGCGGCACTGCTTGTATACTTTGGTGCTGATTTTATAGAAAATGTTATATATGGCGGGGGTGTACCTGGTCTTGCAATACCATTAAGAGTATTAGCCCCAACCATATTTATAGTTGCATTATTAGGTGTATTAAGAGGTTTCTTTCAGGGACAGGGAACTATGATTCCAACGGCTGTTTCACAGATTATAGAACAGCTTGTCAATGCAGGTGTTAGTATAGCTGCAGGCTATATGCTTATGAAAGCATACAGTAGTGCTTCTAATGCTTCTGCTTATGGAGCGGCAGGAAGTACACTTGGTACAGCTATGGGTGCTCTTACGGCACTTGTATTCTTTATATTTCTGTATCTTATATACAGACCTACATTTATGCGTATGGTTGCTAAAGATAAGAGTGTTACAAGGCAGGATACTAACAGGTACATTTATAAGACAATTATAATTACAATGGTTCCTATTATATTAAGCCAGACATTTTATCAGATTAGTGCCTTAATAGATGATGTAATGTTTAGCAATATAATGATGACAAGAAATATATCTAAAAATATATCAATGGATCTTGGTAACTTTGGTTCAAGTTATACACTGCTTATAAGTATACCACAGGGTATAGCGACAGCGTTATCAGCCTCGATGCTTCCAAGTATTGTAGCATCTTATACAGAAGACGATTATGACAGTATATATTCAAAGATAACAAAGACTCTTAAGACTAATATGTTTATAGCGGTACCATCATTTGTTGGATTTTTTGTGATAGGTGAGCCTATTATTAAACTGCTATTTTCAAGATATGATAGTGTACAGGGCGGGCTTATGTTAAAAATAGGTGCTATAGCCATTGTGTTTTATACATTATCAACAGTTACAAGCTCAGCACTTCAGGCAGTAGACAGAGTTAAGACTCCTATGATTAATTCATTTATATCATTAGTTGTCCATATAATACTTGTGCTTGTATTGCTGGAATTTACTAATCTTGGCATATTCTCACTTGTAATAGGTAATGCTTCATTCCCTGTTATTATATTTGTGCTTAATCTTATAGCATTGTATAGAGATGAAGGATACAGGCTTCCTGTTATATCAATATTTGCAAAGCCGGTTATATGTTCAGCATTAATGGGTATATGTACACTTTTGACATATAATATAATTAATAATATTACAATGTCTAATACAATATCAGTGCTTGTGGCATTGTGTGTTGCAGCAATCACATATTTTGGACCATATGTTCTTCTTATGAAGAAGTTTAAAGATGTATTCTGATAAATGGTATTATTACAAAATAGTCTGGATATATCAGAGAGTGTTAAAATAAAATTTTGATACTCACATCATTATAGATTAATATAATCAGGAAAGAGAGGAAATAAAGTGCAGGATAAGTTTACAGATAAAGCCAAAAAAGTATTGGAACAGGCTGCATTTGCTGCTGCGGTTAATGGACACAGCTATATTGGGTCTGAACATTTGCTTTTAGGACTTATACAGGTTGAAGACAGCCTTGCATACAAGGTTTTACAGAACAATGATGTAACAGAAACTAAAGTGCTTAATCTTATATATCAGCTTATTGCACCGGATAATGCGGTAAGTGTTAAAGAACCGGCAGGCTATACTCCAAGAGTTCGTAAGATTCTTACTAACTCAATAGAGGAAGCTGCAAGATTTAAAGCTGATAAAGTAGGTACAGAACATATTCTTATTGCCATTATGAAGGAAACTGAAAGTGTTGCCTCAAGACTTCTTAATACAATGGGTGTATCAATTAAGAAGATATATACAGAGTTATTAGAGGGAATGGGCGAAGATGTATCACGTCTTAAAGAAGATTTTCAGAATGGCAGAATTAAGGCTAAGGATAAAAAGGCAACAACTATGTTAGACCAGTACAGCAGGGATTTAACAGAACTTGCCCGTAATAAAAAGCTTGACCCTGTTATAGGCAGGGAAGAGGAAATCCAGAGAGTTATCCAGATATTATCAAGAAGAACAAAGAATAATCCGTGCCTTATCGGCGAGCCCGGTGTAGGTAAGACCGCAGTTGTTGAGGGTCTTGCATTAAGAATAGTTGAAGGCGAAGTTCCATCAACTATTAAGGATAAGAGATTAGTAACACTTGATTTATCAGGTATGGTGGCTGGTTCTAAATACAGAGGTGAATTTGAAGAAAGAATTAAAAGGGTAATTGCAGAAGTAAGAAATGCAGGCAACATTTTATTATTCTTAGATGAAATTCACACAATTATTGGTGCTGGTGGTGCAGAAGGAGCTATAGATGCTTCTAATATTCTTAAGCCATCACTTGCAAGAGGAGAAATCCAGCTTATAGGTGCTACAACTCTAGAAGAATACAGAAAACATATAGAAAAAGATGCTGCATTAGAAAGAAGATTTCAGCCGGTTAAGGTGGAAGAGCCAACAGAAGATGAGGCGATTGACATACTTATGGGACTTAGACCTAAGTATGAGGAACACCATAATGTAGTTATTACAGATGATGCCGTAAGAGCGGCAGTTAAGCTTTCTAAGAGATATATCAATGACAGATTTCTTCCAGATAAGGCAATTGACCTTATAGATGAGGCTTCTTCAAGAACAAGGCTTGAAGCATTTGTTGTACCAAATGATATTAAGAAGCTTGAAACACAGATAGATGAACTTTCAGTTAAGAAAGAGCAGGCTATTAAGTCAGAGAAATATGATGAAGCGGCTGAGCTTAAGAAACAGCAGACAAGAAAGAAGAACAGGCTTGAAAAGCTTCGCACAAGCTGGCAGGAGAGCATAGACGGCAGTGACCTTACTGTTGATGAAGAACAGATAGCTAGGACTGTGTCAATGTGGACTAAGATTCCAGTTGCCAAGATAGCAGAGGCTGAGTCAGAGAAGCTTATGAATTTGGAAAAAATGCTTCATAACAGGGTTATAGGACAGGATGAGGCGGTTACAGCAGTTGCCAAGGCTATAAGACGAGGCAGGGTAGGTTTAAAAGATCCTAACAGACCAATAGGCTCATTCTTATTCTTAGGGCCTACAGGTGTAGGTAAGACAGAACTTTCAAAGGCACTTGCTGACTGTATGTTTGGAACAGATAATTCTCTTATAAGAGTTGATATGTCTGAGTATATGGAAAAGCATACGGTGTCTAAGCTTATCGGTTCACCTCCGGGATATGTAGGATATGATGAGGGCGGACAGCTAAGTGAGAAGGTAAGAAGAAACCCTTATTCAGTTGTACTTTTTGATGAGGTTGAAAAAGCTCACCCAGATGTATTCAATGTACTTTTACAGGTGCTTGATGACGGACATATAACAGATTCAACAGGAAGGGTTGTGGACTTTAAGAATACAGTTATTATTATGACTTCCAATGCAGGTGCGGAGAATATTGTAGCACCTAAATCTTTAGGATTTACTTCGGAAACATCAGAGGAAAAAGAGCACGAAGATATGAAGAGCAAAGTAATGGAAGAAGTTAAGAGAATATTCCGTCCGGAATTCATTAACAGAATTGATGACATAATTGTATTCCATATGCTTAAGAAAGAACAGATTGGACAGATTGTTGATATTATGATGAGAACCGTTAATAACAGAATTATGGAGCAGATGAGTCTTTCGGTTGAACTTGATGATGAGGCTAAGGCTTATATTGTTGATAAGGGCTACGATTCTAAATATGGAGCACGTCCATTAAGAAGAACAATACAGAATGAAATAGAAGATGTTATGGCAGAGAAGATACTTGAAGGCAGTATAAAGGCTGGCAACAAAGTATTGGTAACAGTTAAGGATGGTAAACTGAACTTTAGCTGCAAACGAGGTCATAATAGAAATATTCACAAATAATACTACTAAAATACTAGCGTCGTTGTACATTATGTTGTATAATGTGTGTATAGATATTCGTAATAAAACATAGGAGGACAATAATATGCCAGTAATTAATGAGTTAATTCGTTCAGAGAAGGATGGAACTCTTAGCTTTGGTAATTATAAGCTGGATACTAAGTCAAAGTTATCAGATTTTGAACATTGTGGAGATTCTTACAAGGTAAAGACATTTAAGGAGATTACGAAGCTTGAACGCAATGGTTCATTTGTATATGAATCTGTTCCTGGAACAGCTGTTATGAATTTTAAGGCTGCAGATACAGGCTTATCATTTACGGTGGAAGGAAGCGATGATGCACAGATAACAGTTGAGCTTGAAGAAGGCGCTTCTTATAATGTAACAATCAATGGAGTATCTGAGGGAACTATGGCTACTAATATGGGTGGCAAGATTGTACTTTCAGTAAGCCTTGAAGAAGGTAAGAGTGTTAGTGTAGAAGTTGTTAAAGCATAATAATACTACAATCTTTAACATTAACAGGTGTCATAATTGTAAATTTTAATAAATGCTGTGCCTGGCATAAAGTCATATATAGACCAATGCGGGGTACAGCTTTTTTATATTTGGTATCAGAAAGAGAGGAGAAGAGAAGTGGCAAAAGCAAAAAATACGGCATTTTTTTGCAGTGAGTGTGGATATGAGTCAGCAAAATGGTTCGGGCAGTGTCCGGCGTGCAAGGCGTGGAATACATTTGTTGAAGAACCAATAGCATCTAAGTCATCGGTTAAGGGTATATCAGCAGTCAGGAAAGAAAGCACCTATAAGGATAACCATCCGGTGAGCTTAAAAGAGATTAATTCTGAAGAGAAGGAGAGAACATCAACAGGAATAGGCGAACTTGACAGAGTTCTTGGTGGTGGAATTGTGCAGGGTTCACTGGTGCTTGTAGGTGGAGATCCCGGTATTGGAAAGTCAACACTTTTGTTACAGATGTGCTATTACCTATCAGATGCAGGCAATAAGGTGCTGTATATATCCGGAGAGGAGTCGTTAAGACAGATTAAGCTAAGAGCTGAAAGGATAGGTGGATGTAACGATAACCTTAAGACGTTCTGCGAGACTAATCTTGATATTATAGAAGAGGTTCTAAAAAAAGAAATGCCACAGGTGGTTATAATTGACTCTATACAGACTATGTACAGGGAAGAAATATCTGCGGCACCTGGAAGTGTGTCACAGGTAAGGGAAAGTACATCTATTCTTATGCAGTTAGCCAAGGGACTTAATATAACGATATTTATTGTAGGACACGTTACCAAGGAAGGTGTTGTTGCAGGGCCAAGAGTGCTTGAGCATATGGTTGATACAGTGCTTTATTTTGAAGGGGACAGATATGCTTCATACAGAATATTAAGAAGTGTAAAGAACAGATTTGGGTCTACCAATGAAATTGGGGTGTTCGAGATGAGGCAGGACGGTTTAAGTGAGGTCGCCAATCCATCGGAGTATATGTTGTCTGGAAGACCAGAAGGGGCGTCAGGCTCAGTTGTAGTATGTCTTATTGAAGGTACGCGACCTCTTATGGTTGAGGTTCAGGCACTTGTGTGTGACTCTAACTTTGGTATGCCAAGGCGTACTGCTGCGGGAACGGATTATAACAGGGTTAATCTGTTGATGGCAGTCCTTGAAAAAAGGGCGGGAATGAGAATGTCCTCAAGCGATGCCTATCTTAATGTGGCAGGTGGAATAAAGGTATCTGAACCAGCACTTGATTTAGGGATAGTTATAGCACTTGTCAGTAGTTTTAAGAATAAAGAAGTTGACAGCAGGACAGTTATATTTGGTGAAGTCGGATTGTCAGGCGAGGTAAGAGCCGTAACACAGGCACAGCAGAGGGTGAATGAAGCTGTTAAGCTAGGGTTCACAACCTGCATATTACCATATGTATGCTTGAAAAATATTAAAAATAATGATAAAATTAATCTTATTGGTATACATAATGTTAACGAAGCAATTGACTTAATATAAATATACAAGAATAATATACATATTTGGAGGAAGAATATGGATAACAGTAAATTAGTAAGCGACCTGTCAGGAATTCTTGAAGGATTGGATTCATCACAGGAGCAGTTAGAAAAAGATGCTTTTGATGTAATTAATTCATCAGATACATCACTTAATCTCGTGAAAGAAAGTATATCAAGTGTTGAGGAAATTCTTAAGATGATAACTGAACTTAATGAGATAGCAGAAGAATCAGCGGCAAGAATTAAAGAACTTGAAAAGCTTTCTAAAGACATTGAACAGTTTGCAGGCGTTATAGCATCAATATCAAGCAGAACCAATATACTTTCGCTTAATGCTTCTATTGAGGCTGCAAGAGCAGGTGAGCACGGAAGAGGCTTTGCAGTTGTTGCAAGTGAGGTAAGGAATCTTGCTGCACAGTCGGCCAAGTCATCAAAGGAGATTACAGATACAATCAATATGGTACAGCAGTCAGTTGATAAGACAGTTGGCTCTATGAAGAACATATATGAGAATTCTAACCAGCAGAAAGAAAAGGCAGATGAGATTGGTAATGTGCTTAATAAAGTTGTAGATGCGGCATACACTGCTAATGAGGTTGCAAGAAATATCGAGAACGAAATTGCATATCAGAGAGAGATTACAGATAAGGCTAAGAATGCACTGATGTAGCTGTATTCAGGTAATCGGATTTTGTAATTACATATTATTATATGAGGGAGGATTAATATATGTATCAGTGTCCGGGCTGTGGTGGAAGATTAGTCTTTGACATACCATCACAGCAGTTGATGTGTGACCATTGCGGTACGAAGTATGACCCATATGCAATCAGTAAGGAACAGGATGCGGAGGAAAGTCAGGAATATGACGTTACTGTATTCAAATGTCCTAACTGTGGTGGAGAGATATTAAGTACTGATAATACTGCAGCTAATTTTTGCAGCTTTTGTGGAGCATCAACAATTCTGACAAGCAGAGTATCAAAACAGCAAAGACCAGGATATATAATACCATTTTCCAAGACTAAGGAGGACTGTAAGCAGGCTTATAAGAAAATGGTACGTCACGCGTGGTTTGCCCCTAAGGAATTAAAAGATGAGAAGTTTATAGATGGTTTCAGAGGTATATATATGCCTTATTGGACGTATTATATAACCCAGAAAGGACCAATGTGCCTAAGCGGTTCTAAAAGCCATAGACGGGGAGATTACATTTATACAGACTATTATGATATAACTGGCGATTTGGATTGCCAGTATAAGGGTCTGTCATATGATGCTTCATCGTCATTTGATGACAGTATAAGTGAGGCGATAGCACCATATGACGTTAAGAATATGAATCCATTTACTCCATCAATGCTTAGTGGATTCTATGCAGATACAGCAGATGTTGCACCGGATGTATACAGGGCTGATGCGAAAAATGTAGCTGTTGACGAGACATATTCCTATGTCAAAAGGTCAGCACATCTTGGGTCAGTGCAACTTGATAATTATCAGGGGGATATTGAGAGAAGACTTTCGACAAAGGTAGTAGCACAGGATAGAACAATGTTTCCGGTGTGGTTCTTATCATACCGTAATAAAGACAGAGTTGCATATGCGACAGTTAATGGACAGACAGGGAAGGTGGCAGCAGATCTGCCAGTATCACTTATGAGGTATTTTATAGGTTCGGTTATTCTTGCAATACCTATATTTTTAATGCTTAACAGTTCATTTACATTAAGACCTAAGACTACATTGGGGATTGCATCGATTATAGCGTTATTTACAATAATTCTTTATGTATTAGAATTAAAGAAAATATACAAGAAAGACCAGCAGTTAGATGACAAAGGCAGAATGTATGCAGGTTCAGCTATTAATGCCAATGAATCACCAGGGGCAAGGCGTAAGCGTGAAGACCAGCTTGCAGGTAATATAGCAGATGCTATAGACAAAGGCAGGCATGAAGCAAGGGCATATGGACGTAAGAATAAAAGAAGAACAACAAGAACTAATATGGCAGTGGTAACTATGATGATTTCATTGATGTGTTGTGTATTTCCTATGTTGTATGTCTATCTTCAGATGATGTCTATATTCTATGGCTCTGGAGATATTGGGGCGGGATTTTCTATAAGTGTTATATGTCTTATAACAGGTATAGTGCTTACTCTTGTTAATCATAAGACGTTTAAAATGATAACTAATAAGAAGATATCAGGTAATATAGGTTCACTTGCAGCGATGGCAATAGCCTCGGTAGTGCTGTGGATTAATCCTGTATCGGATCTATATTACTATGGTGCTGTTATAGCTGAATTAATTGCAATAATGTATACTATTATGGATTTAATCAGATATTACAATGTTCTTGCAACTAGAAAGCTTCCACAGTTTGATAATTATAGTGGAGGTGATGATAATGCATAATAGAAGTATTATATGTGCTGTAGATAGAAAATATACTGTTAAAGACATACATAGATGTATTCACGCAGTTATGGCGTTAACAGCAGTTGTTCTATTGCTATTAGTATTTGCGGCTTCTTCTTTACTACAGGTAAAAGCTGATGAAGAGAAGTATCAATATAATAATGTTGATACAGGATATGAGGCTGTTATAGAAGATGACGCAGACATTATAGATGAGAGTAATTATTCTTCATTGTTAGACATTATGAAACAGATAACAGTGTATGGTAATGTAATGTTAAAGACTATAGATACCAACAGCACCACTACTGAAAGTTATGTAAGAAGCCTGTACAGGGAAAAATATGGCACTGATAGTGGGACGATATTTATAATTGATATGTATAACCGTAATATCTGGATACATAGCAATGGTAAGATATACAGTACAGTTACAAGCTCATACGCAGATACAATAACTGATAATGTATACAGATATGCTTCATCAAAAGACTATTATATGTGTGCATATAAGGTGTATGAGCAGGAACTTGCACTTCTTAAAGGCAGAAGAATATCACAACCAATGAAGTATATAAGCAATGCACTTCTTGCTGTTGTAGCGGCATTAATTATTAATTATGGAATTGTAAGACTATATTTAAGGAAGAAGGCACCATCAAGAAAAGATATAATGAAAGGTATATTTGCTGGAAAGGCTATTAATAATTGTCAGGTTACATACCGTTATCAGACCAGGACATATTCACCAGTACAGACAGACTCAGGCAGCAGCTCTTCAGGAGGCTCATCAGGGGGCTCGTCTTCCGGTGGTTCGTCAGGTGGTGGAGGCGGAGGTGGCGGAGGCCACAGCTTCTAATATCACATTGGTGTTGTTTTATTAACAGATATTATTGATATACCGGTTTTCGGAGTTAGAGGTTAAAACTAACAACTGGAAACCGGTATTTTTATACCTATAACTAAATGGATTTTGTACTATGGTTGGTATTGTGGCAAGGAATATTAAGAAAAAAATGACTTAATTAAAAGCATTTTATAAACAAATATCGTCCAATAGCTGTCAAAATCAGTATTTATATTGCTTGGAAATGCCGTATTTTAGGGGGTTTTTAAAAAAATTGGAAAAAATTCAAAAAAATTGAAAAAAGTTGTTGACATAATACCTGGTAGGTGCTATTATAATCAAGTCGCCACGAGAGATGAGCGACACGAAAGCTTCTCAAACACAGATAAATACTGGATTTGAGAGCGATGAACTTTGATAACTGAACAGAAAGACAACCTTGAAAATTCTTTTTAGAATTTCGAGATGAGTACAGAATTCAATAGAATTAAGTATACATCTTTTGTGAACATCATTCAAGCAATTGAATGAATCCTTAAACACAGTATAAGGAAACTATTATTAAGCTAGTTAGTTTAAGACTGACAAGGCAAACTTGATGTTTTGAAAAACATCTGGGAGTTACGAAGTAACTCTTAAGTGTTTTTGCGAAGCAAAACATATTTTATGAGAGTTTGATCCTGGCTCAGGATGAACGCTGGCGGCGTGCTTAACACATGCA
>ERZ773248.1831-NODE-1831-length-15169-cov-3.510785_pt1 | contig 15169 bp, 12 predicted proteins | sample MGYA00580518_ERZ773248 | MGnify/ENA primary metagenome ERZ773248 (study PRJEB29015, sample SAMEA2737762) | human gut metagenome | biome: human gut; feature: human-associated habitat; material: faeces | place: China | collected 2012 ...
CACTGTACGATGATGTTTGGTACTAATACAAGAACTAATCCGATCAAGATCAGTACACTTAAAGTAGATGCACATTTTCTTACGACACTTGTTCCAAAGAGTGCGATCACGAAAATAAATGCCGCTATGATCAATGTACATACCCAGTATGGGATTCCAAATAGCATTTGAAGTGTTGATCCACCAGTTGCAAATGCTGCAGCGGATGCCGTTCCGATCATGATCAGATAACAGATTTCATATAGATTTGACATGATCGGTCTTGTCTTTCCATATAAACTGTCAGAAAAACTTCTGTAATCATATGTTTTATGTTTGTATGCATAACGCATTCCATACCAGAAAAATAATGCATATAATCCTTGTGTGATCAGTGGCATTAACAGACACCAGATTCCGTAGTTGATAAAATACTGATAAATCTGTGCTCCGGAAGCAAATCCACCTCCGAACTGTGTCGTAAATGCCACGAATGCGATTCCCATGGCAAGAGGCATCTTACTCTTGTCAACTAGTAAACTTTTTTTGCCGCTCATTTTGTCGTCCTCTCTTTTCTCTTAATGTAGTCTGATATTCTAGTTTTCATCGATCTTGATCATTTTTCCTGGATTCAAGATCAGCTTATCATCAAATGCACGTTTAATAGACTTGTATAGTTCAATCATTCTTGGTCCCGCAAATTCCTCTAAGAAATCAAGACGTCCGTTTCCGATTCCATGTTCTCCAGATAACTGTCCACCAAGTTTTTTTGATAATGCATATAATTCTGTTAATGATTCATGGGTTGCCTTCTTCCACTCCTCATCGCTCATCTCTGGTCCACGAAGCATTTCGGTATGAATGTTTCCATCTCCGCAATGACCACATGGCTCTACGCGGATTCCATGTGCAGATGCAATCTTCTTTGCCTGTTTTACATATTCTGCAATCTCTGATCTTGGAACAACAACATCACATTCTTCCTGTGCAACGGAATCTGCCTTCATTCCTTCAAGAATTGCTCCTCGTACTTCCCACACAGATGCCGCACGTTCTGGCGTTCCTGCGATATTACAATCTAAAGCTCCATTTTCTAATGCCGCTTCTGCAGCTGCTTCTACTGCACGATCAAGTTCTTCTTTGCTTGATGCATCATACATAACGATCAATACCGCTTCTCCGTGTTTCACTGGAAACAGTTTATGTAGACTTCTTTCTACAATATCGATCAATTCTCTTTCCAAAAATTCAATCGCTGTTGGAACAAATGGCAGATCTAATACTTTTGGCACCATATCAGCACATTCTTCCAAGCTTCTAAATGGCATAACCAATGTACTTGAACATGTTGGTGCAGGCAATAACTTTAACGTAACTTCCGTCAAAATACATAAGATTCCCTCAGAACCAATCACTAAATCTTTCACATCAAATCCTGTTGTATTCTTTACGACATTGGATGAGAAATTCATGATGGAACCATCTGGCATAACTGCTTCAATACAACGGACAAAGTCTCTTGTAAGACCATATCTTACCGCTTTCATTCCACCTGCGTTGGTAATGACATTTCCACCGATAGAAGCTGTTTTTTCTCCTGGATCTGGTGGGTAGAATAATCCTTCTTCTTTAGCTGCCGCCTGAATATCAATTAATAATGCTCCTGGCTGTGCCGTGATCGTCTGGTTCTTGTGATCCACTGGAAAAATCTTATTCATACGCATCACAGATAACATGATTCCACCGTATTTACAAGTTGCTCCACCTGCAAGTCCTGTTCCGGCCCCACGGCAGACAACTGGAATATTCTGCTCGTAAGCATATTTCATGATTTCTGAAACTTCTTCTTTATTTAATACTTCCACGTATAATTCCGGTGGAAATACTCCATATTCTGGCATCTCGTCTTTGTAATATTCTTTTGCGATCTCATCGCCGACCCATACACGTTCGTTGTCTGTGATCTCAATGATCTTATCAAAATCTTCCTGGGTCATCTTCTTATATGGATATGGCATCTTATTCATCCCCTTTCTGTTGTTTTACTAATTCTGTCAGATATGGAACGACTTTGTACAGATCATCAACGATACAATAGTGTGCCACATTGAAAATCTGAGCTTCTGGATCATTGTTGATCGCTACGATGCATTCAGATCCTGTCATACAAGATGTAAACTGAATCGCACCAGAAACTCCACAAGTAATGATCAGTTTTGGACGAACAGTTCTTCCAGATAATCCAACCTGATGTGCTACATCTCCAAAACCATTCTCGATCATCGGTCTTGTAAAGGCTAACTGTCCACCTAAGGCTTTGGCTAATTCTTCACACATTTCCACATCTTTTTCATTGCAGACCCCTCGTCCTGCTACAACTAAGACATCTTCATCTTCAATGTTCTTTGTCTTCTCGATCACTTCGGATTTTAAGATCTCGATCGGAGATTGTTTCATCTCTTCTTTGACTGGACAGACAACGACTTCTCCTTTGGCATTGTCGACCTTCTGTGCTGCATCCATAACTCTATATCTTACGGTTGCAAACTGTGGTCTTGATTTTGTGATAGAAATCTGAGCCATGATATTTCCACCAAATGCTGGACGAATCTGTACCATGTCTGTGTTTGACTTAATATCAAGGGTTGTACAATCAGCTGTTAATCCTGTATGGAATCTTGTTGCCAGTCTTGGGGCTAATGATCTTCCGAGTGCTGTTGCTCCGATCAAGACAGAACTTGGTTTCTGTGCTGCGATACATTCTGCAACAACATCTGTATAACAGTCTGCTCTGAATCCTTCTAAGGATTCATCCTCATATGCAAAGACCTGATCAACTCCATAGTCTAGAAGTTTATGTGCATTCTCAATGGTTCCTGCTCCACCTGCGATCACGCATTTGACTTTAAAGTTTACTTTCGAAGCCATCTTTCTTGCTTCACCGATCAATTCAAATGCAACCGGATGAATGTCTCCACGTTCTTGTTCTACAAAGATCAAAAAATCTTTCCATTTGTCTTTATCAAATGATCCTGCTTTCTGCTCAAAGCTGATCGCTTTTTCCGGACATTGTCTGACACACATTCCACACATTCGGCAAGTGTCCCCGACAACGATCCCATTATCTTCAAAACTTAATGCCCCAAACGGACATTTTTCCACGCATTTACCACATAGACTGCAGCGTTTTGCATCAAATTTTATTAGTTCCATGTCATCTCACCTAAATCACTTTCTTATTCACTAATACGTCAAATAATTGTTTTGTCTTTTCTTTTGCATCTCCGTCAAAATAAACCTGCTTTTCTACTTCTGGCGGTGCAAACATTTTCTCTACTGCGGTTGGTGATCCGACAAGTCCATATTTGCTTAAGTTCTGATCTGCCATATCTTCAAATGTCATGATCTTCACTGGGCGGTCTTTGGACTGTTTCTGCAGTAAATAAGATGGTAATCTTGGTACACACATGTCTTTATCAACTGTGATCAGACATGGATATGGAATCTTTGAAGTCTGTGATACACTGACTAAATCCTGTTTTACCTGAATAGACTCGCTGTCTGCATCTACGATCTCAGACACCCATGCTGCATGTGGGATTCCTAAATGCTCTGCGATCGCTGGCCCAACCTGAGCGGTATCTCCATCGGTTGTCTGCTTTCCACAAATAATAAGATCTATATCTCCGATCGCAGTGATTCCCTGAGATAGTGCATAAGATGTTGCAAGCACGTCTGCTCCTGCAAACTTGCGGTCAGATAAAATAATTGCATCATCTGCTCCCATTGTATACGCATCTCTCATCATCTCCTCAGCCTGTGGAGGTCCCATGGTGAGAACTGTAACACTTCCTCCTACTTTCTCTCTTAATTGTAATGCTGCTTCCAGGGCAAATAAATCATAAGGATTCGTTCTTGTCTCCCCGGATAAACGCTTCATTGCCCCTGTTTCTGGGTCAATGTCAACTTTAGTACCTGCCGGTACCTGTTTCATACATACTAGAATTTTCATTGTTCTGCTGCTTCTTTCGTATTATTTGTTACTCTTTCACTTTAACTGATTAACGTAACACTACTTATTATACGACACCATTTTTTTATTGTCGAGTTAATCATACAAAAAAATAGCATCTGTTGTTTATTTTTTCGTAACAAATGCTATTTCCTTATCTATTTTTTCTTCTATTCGTCATCGTCACCGACGATCACTGGCTCTTTTTCTATCACTTGTTGTGGTTTCATCGCCTGATTCCCAACTGGTGCCAACAATACTTTTCCTGTTCCACGGTATACATTAACCAAGCCTTCGCCACTCGCTGCTGAGCCGAGCAAAGATTTTCCTGCTCGTTCTACCGTAAAATCAAGACTTCCGCTCCATGCGACCGCCAAGTTTCCGTCAATCTTTACAACATCATCTTCTAATGTGATCTCAACTAATTCTTCTCTTGAACAATCAGATTCTATGCACACAACTCCACTTCCTTTTAACCCAAGGTTGAAGAATCCTTCCCCGCCTGCAAATGCAGAAGAAAATGTCTTTCTTCTGACTGCTTTTTGTTTTAACGTAGATTCACATGCTAAAAACAATCCGTCATCTAATACGATCGAATTTCCCCACTCGTCAAGATCTAATAAAATGATATGTTTATATGTAGGTTCTAAAACAAGAGTTCCATCTCCTGTATATTCTGGCTTGATCACAGATTCTCCAGTTACTTTTCCTCGGATCGTCTTGGATAAGAAATCTCCTGCTCCTTTAATTCCTGTTGTCGCAGAGACATCTCCTGCCATCCACTGCATGGCACCTGACTGAATCGTTACATTTCCTCTGGATAGTTCGCATTTTAGCTGACGTTTTCTTACATTCATCTGACTGCAGAAGAATGCTAACTGGGCATCTTCTGGCATGACACTTAAGTCTCTCTGATATTCGATAACTTCAAATGGTCCTGATTTGTCGATGATCTTTACATCGTCGTTGTCACTGAAATTGATGATTTTATACATAATCTTTCCCCTTCCTGTTATTTGAATGGATATTTTATCTTTGCACTATGCTTTTTAGGTTTGTTTTTGTCTTATACAACTGTTTCTATAATACTTTTTCCTTTATATTCTATTTTCTGAATGCCTGTCTCCTTATTTTTATTAAAATTAAAACTCAGCAGGTAACCTTCTTCCTTTTGATAATAATCCAGATACTCAAAAATCTGCTGTCTGGATCTCTGATTATACTCATTACCCCTCCAGATTTTTAATTCAATAATAAACTGTTTTCCTTTATAATCAATGATTAAATCTGTTCTTTTATTATCTCTCGTTCGTGCTTCAATATAATAATTTCCTGTTCCATTTATAATCGGTTTTAAAAATAATAAAAACAGTTTTCTTCCATTTTCTTCGATAAATTTTTGATCTTTCTCTGAATAAATTTCTTCATAATATTCATAAAACTTTTGCATTACCAATGGCATTTGCAACATTCCAGATACAATAAATTGATTTCGATCAGATGATACCTTCATATACATTTGATTATTAACTGCTGTTTCTGATAAAAACATATCATATAATTGTGTTTCAAAAATTCGATTTGAAACTGCTACAATTCCGTTCTTATCCTTCAAAAATCCAAATGTAACTCCCAAATCTATGATCGGTGTTTCTCTCTTAAATGGAAAGTCAATTCCTGTAAATAAGATATTTTGAAGCATTTCTTTTAACTTTGGATGATCTAGCAGCTTTTTAGTCATATCATCAAACAATGTATTTGATTCTTTTAACAACATCTTAACTGCGCTTAAAATTCCTTCTCTTGTCCATGCTTGAGCATCCGAAACTCTTTCATCTAATAACTGGCATATCTTTGAAACCAAGTATGGATATCCTGAAGTATAATCATATAAAATCCGACTAATTTCTTCTACATCCATACCTGTATGATGTTCTTGCTCGTATTCTTGTATCATTGTCTGAATATCATTTACAGAAAAGCTCATATCAATATTAAAATCAACTGCGATATTCCATGGACTATTATATTTGGATTCTTCTTGTGGATGTAATTTTAACTTTAATGTCTTAATATCATAAACACCTGCAAGAATTACAGAATGAAATGTTACATCTTTTCCTTGCTGGCATTTTAAATATTTTTCTCTTAGAAGTCCTAGGAATGATAAGAAAATCTGATTGTCTGAACTTTTATCTACTTCATCGATCATTAAAACTACTTTTTTACCGCATTTTCTGCATAGATTACTGATTTTTGTTCCTAATGATCTCATAGGAAATCTCTCAGAGATTGGTTTGCCCCATTCCTCTAAAACTTTTTCATCTATATTTTGCTCTCGCAAGCAATCTTCAATATCAAGTGAAAGTCCTTCGGCAAGACTTCCCAGAGATTCAAAATATTCATCGGCAGCTTCAAAACTTAAACTCAAAACCAGATAATCTTGTTTTCGCAATTCTTTTTCCAGAAGATAAAGCAAGGTTGTCTTACCATATTGTCTGGCTCGATTAATCGTAAAGTATTGTCCTGATTCGATATATTGATTGATAATCTGCTGAATCCTGTTGCTAAGATCAACCATATAATTTTTCTCCGGGATACATGTTCCTGTTGTACAAAACTTCTTAGCCATAAACCCCAACCTCCTTTCTTGTCCACTCTCTATTAATTACACCCTTATTCTACAATTCATCAAAATCAAATATCATTGGGATTGTGCTTTCCTGATAATATTTCTGTTCTTTTTCAAAATAAGCTTCTAATCCTTTATAGTCTTGTTCGTGCTGTGCTTTATTAAGATATCGATTATATTCTGCTTTATGAATATCACGGATGATCACTGGAACAATATTATGATCCAGACATTGTTTTAGAATGATCATACGCCCGACTCTCCCATTTCCATCCTGAAATGGGTGAATATTCTCAAACTGTGCATAAAATTTAGCAATATCATATAATGTAATTTTCTCTGTGTTATGATACTTTTCTAATAACTGATGAATCTTTTCTGGAACTTCTTGCGGCAATGCTGTCTGGATATCGCTGACTCTGTTTGCACGCTTTTTCCACTCACCAATTGCGTATCCATTTGCTCGATCTTCAAAAACCCCTTCCTTTAAATTCTTGTGCATATTTTTTATGATATCTTCTGACAAAGGATCTTTCATACATTTCATTACATAATTAAACATTTTAAAATGCCCATTCATTTCTTCTATATCTTTTGTTCGAAAAATCATGTCTGGATCATCCGCATATAGAGTTCCTGTTTCAAACATACTTGCTGTCTGTTTCTCTGTTAAGGTACTTCCTTCAATTCGATTGGAATTATACGCCATACTCCGCTGTGTAAAACCATATACTCCGCTTCGATCCTGTTTTTTAAATTCTATTTGCAGTCTGTCTTTTAATCGTTTCATATATGTTTCATTTTCCATGATTTCATCTCACTTCTTTTATTTGATCTGTTGTTTTTAAGTATAGCATGAATTATGAATTTCTACATCTATTCTTTTAGAAGTCTATCCAATAATACTTCCCGATTATTTATAAACATCTCCGTAATCTGATAACTTTCCGTCTCCTCATACTCACATAAATGAATCCTACCATCATCAAAACAATAAATGTCGGCGTCTGGAATTCCTAGTAAAATCGGTGAATGTGTAACAATAAAGAACTGTGCTCCTTTTCTTGCACATTTATATATCTCCATTAATAATGTTAATTGTCTTTGTGGTGATAATGCTGCTTCTGGTTCATCAAAAAGATATAATCCATTGGGCTGTAAATTATTTTGTGCTAATGCCAAGAAACCTTCTCCGTGTGATCTCTCATGATATCTGGCTGAATCTATTCCACCATATTCTTCTTCCTTCGTTGCAACATTATAGAAACTTTCTGCTCTAAGAAAATATCCCCATTTTTCCTTCCGATATCCTTTTATAACTCTGATGGCATCGCATAATTCGGAGTGTGTATCATGCGTAGAAAATACATAGTTTTTCGTTCCACCTTCTGGATTAAATCCATGAGCTATGGCAATTGCTTCTAATAAGGTGGACTTTCCACTTCCATTTTCTCCAACGAAGAAATTGATTGAATTTTTAAATTCTAGCCTTTCAATATTTTTTAATGCTTCTATTTGTTTTAGATAACTGTCATCATCTATTTTATTCCAGTCAAATATTACACCTTGTATAAACTGATCATTCATTGGATTTTCCTTTCTATCATGATAAGCTTCTTCCTAATCCTTTTATATTTTATCAAAAAAAGATATGACACGAAACTGTCTTTTCATATCATATCTTTCATATTTCTTATATTTTCATTTTTCTACATACTCAATAGCCTATAGATAATAAACTATCCTACATTGCTTTCCTGTATATCTCAGCAATTTCTTCCTGTGTAAATACAACCGGATTGTTCTGAATACTTGCCGCAGATACTTTCATACAGTTCTCTGCCATCCAAGGAATATCTTCTTCGGATAATCCAAGGTCAGATAGTGTACAAGCAAGGTCGATATCTTTTAACAGACTTCTTAATTTACCAGCAAGATCTTCTGCGGTAACCCCGCCAAAGATTCTTGCGATCTTAGCAAATTTGAAATGGTTTCCTTTATGGGATGCTTCTACGATTACTGGTGTTAATGCTGCAAGTCCTTGTCCGTGGACGATATCTTTTAGTCCGCTGGCTGGATGTTCCATTCCGTGTGCCAGAGTGACACCTGCTGTATTAATGACCATTCCACCGATCGTTGATGCCAGTGTGATCTTCTCCCATGCTTCTTTGCCGCCTTCACCTTTATATACTTTGACAAGGTTTCCTGCGATCAGTTCCATCGCATATAAACTTAGGGCATCTGTAAATGGCTGTGCGATCTTTGATGTGTATGCTTCCATGCAGTGGCATAATGCATCGAATCCGACAGATGCAAGTACATGTTTTGGCATTGTCATCATGCATTCTGGATCGACAATGGATACTTTTGCAACGATCGCATTGCAACGTAAGGATTTCTTATCTCCATTTTCCGGATTTGTAAGAACTGCAAATCCATTTCCTTCGGATCCTGTTCCACATGTTGTAGGAATTAAGATCAATGGTAATGCTTTATCACTTTGTAATCTGTTATAAATGTAATCGTTGATATCTCCGTCATTGATACTTAAGAATGCGATTGCTTTTGCACAGTCCATGATGCTTCCGCCACCGATCGCTACAACGACATCACATCCATTTGCCTTGGCAAAATCAGCGCCTTCCATCGCCGTTGTTGTTAATGGATTCTGTGCGACTTTATCAAATAATACATGGTCAATTCCTGCTTTAGACAAGCTGTTTGCTACTTTATCATATAAACCAGATTTCTTTGCACTGCTTCTTCCAGTTACGATCAGTGCTTTCTTACCATATGGTTTTGTAAGCTCTCCTGTTTCTAAGACTTTACCGCTTCCAAATGCAATATTGACTGGAAGGAAGTAGTTAAAGTTAATTGCTGGCTGTACTTCTACTACATTTTCTGCTGTGTTAACAGCTCCAAGTGCATCTTCAAATGTACGATCTTCTTCTGATGTAATATCTTCATCATCAACGGCAACATCGATGTGAGATCCAAATTTTTCTTTGTATTTTAATTTACATACAATGAAGAAGATGATTCCAAGAACAGACCATCCACCTGCCATTGCCCATTCCTGTGGTACAAGGTTTGACCCTGATCCTGGAATTATATACATTGCCACCATAAATCCTGACATTAAGACTGCCAGTACACCAACAATCTTATAATGTTTTACTTTGTATGGACGTGCCATTTCTGGTGCTTTCTTTCTTAAGATGATGAAAGATAAGGAAACCATACAGTATGCAAGACAGCATCCAAAGTTACCTGCATCGACGATCCATACTAACATTTTACGTCCAAATAATGGAGCTAATATGGATAATCCACCGATCAAGTATAATGCATTCACTGGTGTTTTGTGTGTTTTATGTAATTTACGGAAAGTTCTTGGAATCATATAAGATTCAGCCATGGAATACATTGCACGGCTACCACCAATTAAAAAGGAGTTCCAACTTGTAACGATTCCACACATACCACCGACGATCAATACTTTTGACATGATACTGCTGTGGAATGCTTTTGCCATTGCATCAGCTGTAACAAGTCCTGATCCTGCCTGTGAAGATGAAATATCAGATGGACTCATAACATAACCAACACCTAAGATGATCAGCGCATAAAATGCAACTGCTAGTACGATAGATAAGATCATGATCATACCGATTTTTTTAAGCGGCACATTGATCTCTTCTGCTGCCTGTGGGATAACATCAAATCCAATAAAGAAGAATGGTGTCATAACCGCAACACTCATGATCGCTTTCATAGTAGTTGACGCACTATCTCCTGCAAATAATTGTGGTGTTAAATTGCTGGCATCTCCACTGACTACAGATGCTACGATCAGAAGGATTCCAACTCCACCGATGATCACTGTTAAAACTGTCTGTAAAGTTGCAGCTGTCTTCGCACCTTTGATATTGATAAATGTGATAAAGAATGCTACGATCATCGCAACTGCAAGCCATGATGCATAAATATCAAATCCTGCAACAGTATACAGATATCCTTTTAAGAATCCAGGATAAATATAAGTGATAATTGTAGGAAGTGCACATGCTTCAAAACATACAACACTGACATATCCTAAAATGATCGCCCACGTACAGATAAATGAACCAACCGGTCCCATTGCCTTGTAACTAAATACATGTTCTCCTCCACACTGTGGCATTGCTGCAGTAAGTTCTGCATAAGTAAGTCCTACAAAGAATACCATGATACCACCGATCGCAAAACCGATGACAGCTCCTAAAACTCCGCCTCGACCGATCCAGTCTCCGGTTGAAACAACCCATCCCCAACCGATCATAGCGCCAAATGCAATGACAAGAATGTCCCATGCACTAAATACTTTGTCAAATTCTGATTTTTTCTTTTCCATTATATATCATTCCTTTCTTGCTTCACATTCTGTTTAAAGTTTCGAAAGAAAAAGGCGCTAAAAGATCCTTATCTCTTAACGCCTTTGTTAGAATGTAAATGTATTTTATTTTAATTTTCAAATCGCAGATCAATCAACTGCATGATATATTTTGCTGTTTTTTCAAGTCCAAGAATACTAGAATCGATCATCATATGTCTGGTACGGCAATCTCTCATATCAGAGCTTGTCATATATTCATATCTTGATTTCAGCATCCCATCATTATATTTTACAAGTTTTTGTGCCTCTTTTTGTGATACACCTTTTTGTTCCATGATATGTTTCACTTTATATTCTTCTGGTGCATATACAAAGATATTTAAGCAGTCATCCCTGTCTTTTAATATATAGTTACTACATCTTCCGATAATGACACAAGATGATTTTGCCGCCAGTTTATGAATAACCTCAAACTGTGTATAAATAACACGGTTTGTAAGATTCGCATATCTTGGTCCAAAGGTTGTGTCAAATTCATATTTGACATTTTCTTCTCCGGAATCGGCTTTTTCTACCAGATCCCTGTCAACTCCAAGTTTCTCTACGACCTGATCTACTAAATCTCTGTCGTAAAATGGAATTCCAAGTGATTCGGCAACCATCTTTCCAATGTCCGGACCACCACTTCCGTATTCACATCCGATATTTACGATAAAATGTTTCATTTACATTCCTCCCTGATATTTTGATCTTTTTTCAAAGATATTATTTTATGCTAAGGACTCTACAGCCTCCTTCATGATCGCAAATGCTTTATCACATTCTTCTTCTGTTACGATCAATGGTGGGATTGTACGGATCACACTGCTTCCGATGGCTGTAACTAACAGTTTTCGATCAAAACATGCATGTTTAATATCAACTGCGTTTAATGTGTCGTCAAATTCGATACCTGTTAATAATCCCTGGTGTCTGACCTCTTTTACATGAGGAAGTCCTTTTAATTTCTCAGCGAAGTAATCTCCAACTTTCTTTGCATTTCCAGCCAAGTCGCGATCGATCAGTTCATTAACTTCTGCTAATGCGGCTGCACAGCTGACTGGATGTCCACCAAATGTTGTTCCATGAGATCCTGGTGTAAATGCTTTAGCAACTTCTTCTGTTGCACAGATTGCTCCGATCGGCATTCCTCCACCTAAGCCTTTTGCCATGGATACGATGTCTGGTTTGATTCCATAGTTCATATAAGACATCACTGCACCTGTTCGACACCATCCTGTCTGAACTTCATCGATCAAGAGTAACATATCATTTTCATCACAAAATTCTCTTAATCCTTTCATGAATTCCTGTGTTGCTGGATGAACACCACCTTCACCCTGTACTGGCTCGATCATGATCGCGATCGTATTTTCTGTACATGCATCTTTAAATGCCTGAAGGTTGTTATATGGTGCGTATGAGAATCCATAAGTCATTGGTCCAAATCCGACCTGACATCCATTTCCCGGCTGTCCTGTTGCTGACATTGCTCCGAATGTTCTTCCATGGAATCCCATCTTCGCTGTTACGATATGATAATGGTTTGGTCCGTATTTTTCGATTCCGTATTTACGAGCCATCTTGATCATTGCTTCATTTGCCTCTGTACCAGAGTTCTGATAGAAGATCTTATCCATTCCAATCGTTTCACATACTTTTTCAGCAAGCAGTGCCTGAGGAATTGTGTATGGATAATTGAAAGTATGCATGATGTCGCCAACCTGATCTTTGACTGCTGCTACAACCTTTTCATTACAGCTTCCTGCGTTATTTACTGCGATTCCTGCATAGAAGTCGAGATATTCCTCACCATTTTCATCGTACATATACATATCTTTTGCTCTCTCTGCAAGGAAATCAAAACGTTCGTATGTCTCGATCATATATTTGTTTACTTTATCTTTAATATCCTGACTTGTTAATCCTGTATCTTTTAATCTCATATCTGCTTCCTCCTCATGATGTTATTAGTTATTTAACTTCTCTGGGCCAGATTTTGTTTATCTTTTTTATTGCTTATAAAATCCTTGTTTTTTATTTGAGGTTCGATGGAATAACTATTCTTTATCTGTATTGAAGAATAGTTAGCCTCATTAATCATTTTAGCTTCAATGTTAATCTCTTTTGAAACACTAAGTTGAGCATTTTCAATTGCATTATCAAATAAATTTCCCAAAATAGCTATGATGTCAAAGTCAGATATTGTATAAATATCAAAGTCTGGAGTTATTTGAATTTCAAATTTAATATCTGATTTAGAACCGATAGAAACTTTTTCAGCTATTAAGGCATTAATCAGTTTGTTTTTACAATATATTTTATTTGAAATCTCGCTTAAATGTATATTTAGATCTTTGACTATATTTGAAATATCAGAGAATTCATGCTCCTCACTTAGTACACCTATAACCCCTAAGTAATTATGTAGATTATGCAATAGCTTACGATGTTCTTGGTTGATTAATTCAAGCTGTTCATAGTGTCTATTTTCCATTTTTGCCTTAATGTTAAAAAGCTCTAATTGCTTTTTATAGTCAGCCATCTCTATGATTTTTTTCCATAACTGAAATACAAAGGCGTTGGCAAAGAGCAAGAAAAAACTACCTAATAATATAAGTAATGAATCACCAAATTCTAGTTGACTATGAAGTCCTGAATAAAAAATACCTAAAAATATTAAAGCTGTTGCTATGGGGAAAACAAATAAATAACCTAAAGTTTTATAGCCACCATCAACTACTTTATTTCTTGAATAGCCTATTAATTTTATCAAAATAAAGGTCAAACATTTTGTTAGCAAAACAGATATCATGAACGCAAAAGAATTCATGATAAGTTCATGATGAGTTAACTTATTTATAGATAAAAGTAATAACAGAACAAACTCAGGGATCATAAGCAATATGTAAAACAGTAAAATTAAAAGAAGTTTAATTGTTAAACTTCCTTTATATAATAAACAGGACAAAATATAAAAAAGAAAAGGAACAATAATTAAGTTTAATTTAGAGTTATTGAAACTATTAATCAAACTTAAAATTATAGTAGAAAAAAACAAGATAGTGAAACGTATTGTTTTATGAAATGACGATTTGTCCAACATATTCTTAAATAAATCGTTAAACATATATATCTCGAAGCAACATATTAAATAATGAGGTATCGTTTTTATAAAAAATTCCATTATGAGGACCTCTTATTTGCAAAATTTAATTTTAGATAGCTTATAAATTCTTTTTCGAAATTTTTCTTTTTGGATTTTGAAATATTTAATATTGTTCCATCATCTAAAAGTAACAAATTTTTTTCTAAATTTACTACATGTTTGAAGTTCACTAAAAAGCTATTATGTGCATAAGAAAATCCGTATTGTGCTATTTTAGGGTATATACTTCTAATGTGTTCTTTAGTCTTTAAGCTTGTTTCAATTTCTTGAGAACTTTGAGCGAGAAAAACTCTACTACCATATTTTTCTACCATTATATAAAGAATATCTTTTATTTCAACTCTTGTTATTCTACCATCAAACATTAAATCTAAAACAATGCGCTCATTCTTTCTAACCATTTCATCGATTATATCTGGAAGCTCAGATTTCAGGTTCGAATGGGTTGCATCTTTTAATATATATCTATAAGGATGTACTTTAAAAGATTCCGTAGTTGGTTGCTGTGTGCCAGTGCAAAATACTAATATGGCTTGGCTATTTTGCTGTCTTAGTAGTTTGGCTGTTTCATTACCATCTATTCCAGACATTTGAATATCTAAAAAAATTAGATTATAATCTTCACGCATACTCTCTAAAAGTTTCTCTCCAGAACTAAATTCATAAAATATAACATCATCTGGAAAATTCGCTTGCTTTATCAATAGTTTTTTTACTATTTTTATATAGTGTTCATGATCATCACAAATTGCTATCTTGTACATAATCATTTCTCCTAACATTATTGAAATATAAATGCTTTTCTAGAACATTAAATCATTTTTTATTATGCGTATATACATAATATGTAATTTTGAGTTCTATGTCAAGAAAAAGTACAAATAAAATGTAACCAATTTTCTTCATTCGTTACTGTTCAGAGGTATGCATAAGTCATTGTAAAAAATAACGAAATTTATTTTT
>ERZ773248.1843-NODE-1843-length-15026-cov-4.088170_pt1 | contig 15026 bp, 10 predicted proteins | sample MGYA00580518_ERZ773248 | MGnify/ENA primary metagenome ERZ773248 (study PRJEB29015, sample SAMEA2737762) | human gut metagenome | biome: human gut; feature: human-associated habitat; material: faeces | place: China | collected 2012 ...
AGATCAATGGGCAGGTGGAAACGGTTCATGTAAAGAATACAGGCAGGTGCAGGGAGCTTCTGATCCCGGGTACACAGGTTTTTCTGGAAAGGAGCAGTAATCCGGCGAGAAAGACGGCCTATGATCTGGTCTGTGTAAATAAAGAGGGCAGGGGCCTGATAAATATGGACTCTCAGATTCCTAATAAAGCAGCACTGGAGTGGGTAAAGGCAGGACATCTTTTTCCGGAGAAGGTTCAGGTAACGCCTGAGAAAACCTACGGAAATTCCAGATTTGATCTTTACGTCTGTTCAGAGAAACGTAAGGCTTTTATAGAAGTGAAAGGTGTCACTCTGGAATCTGACAATATAGCACGATTTCCTGATGCACCTACAGAAAGAGGTGTGAAGCATCTGAAAGAGCTGATCCATTGTATGCAGGAAGGATACGAAGCCTATCTGCTTCTGGTGATCCAGATGAAAGGAGTTGACAGGTTTGAGCCCAACTGGGAGACTCATCGGGAATTTGGAGAAACCCTGCAGGAGGCAAAAAAGGCAGGAGTGCATATTCTGGCCTATGACTGCCTGGTAGAACCTGACAGAATGGAAATTCAGGATCCGGTACCTGTATGCCTTGCTTCTGACTGGAAATAAAAAAGTATTCCCGCAATCAGCAGGTCCTATTCAAAATTCCATTGCCGCAGGCAATCTGGAATGAATTTTGGCTACGTTACTGTGAACAGTAACGTGTGTTTTATACTTCAGAGCAGTAAATAATTGTAGACATGAAAGTATATGAAATGTATAATATGTATCAGAAGTTTTGTTGACAGATTTATAGGCAGATCAGTCAAAAACCTGAGATGACTATGAAAAAAGTTCCTGTAAAAGTTTTTTACGTGGAACTTTTTTTGCATCGTTTCGATGTTTATCCGAATCGGATAAGCCCTCTGTTTCAATTGAGGAAAGATGGTTCTGACACGCAGGTTATGAAACAGTAATAAATGGAAAGGAACTGGATATGAGAAAAAATCGAAAGAATGACTCCCATACCCGCAGAAAAAGAATTTGTATTGCAGCACTTCTTCTGGCAGGCAGCCTTATACCGGGAGGATGTGGAATAAAGAAAGAGAAAACATCGGACAGTGAATTGCCGGAGATTGTTATCGGAATAGATTATTTTGAACCTTACAGCTATCAGACGAGTGATGGCAAGTATAAAGGTATTGATGTGGAACTTGCAGAGGAAGCCTTTCAGAGGCTGGGTTATCAGCCTGAATTTGAGAAGGTTGTCTGGGAAGATAAAGAGAAACTTTTGTCAGATGGAATAATAGACTGTCTGTGGAGCTGCTATTCCATGAATGAAAGAGAAAACAAATATCAGTGGGCAGGACCGTATATGTACAGTCGTCAGATGGTGGTTGTAAGAGCCGAGAGTGAAATCCGGACACTTCAGGATCTGAAAGGGAAGAGGATTGCAGTTCAGGCGACCACAAAAGCAGAAGATCTCTTTCTTCATAATATAGAATCAAATCTTCCACAGGCAGAACAGGTGAACTGTTTTTCTTCGTCGAATGAGCTTTATGCTGCACTTAGAAAAAATTATGCAGATGCGATTGCGGGACATGAGGCAATGCTTGGCAGTCTGATACAGGATGGCAAGGGCGCTTACCGTATGCTGGAGGAAAGTCCTTATAAATCAGAACTTGGAATTGCTTTCAAAAAAGGAACTCACGAAGAATTGGCAGAAAAGCTTACAGAAACGCTTACAGAGATGCAAAGTGAAGGGATTACAGAAAAAATAGTTACAAAATACGGATTGGATGCGGACGAAACTCTGCCGGGAGGAGAAAGTAAATGAGCAGACAGATAAGAAGGCAGATACCGCAGAAACAGAAGAAAAAGAGGGTCGACAGAAATGCGTGTTTGCTTGTGTTTATTCTGATTTTTTCCGGAATACTGACTTTTCTTCTGCTGACAGCGAGAGATAATAGCAGGCTGAACAGTACTCTGGATGAGACCTTTGATTTTGTAAAAAACCGAATTGAAAGTTATGAGATTTATAACACCAATGATCAGGTGAAAAGCCTGGTACGTCTTTTGGACAAAACAACAGAATTAAGCAGAGTCATAGAACAGGAAGGAAATCTCAGTACAGAAATGCTGGACGAATATGCCAGGGAACAGCGTCTGACAGGAATCCTTGTACTGGATCAGAATCTGAAAGTGACAGAACAGAATGCAAAAGATGGAGATACTATGCCACTGTGGCAGAAACTGATCAAAAGTGATTATGTACGTGATATTGCAGAGCATCCGGAAAAGACTTATACCACCCGTCTGAGAAATAAAGGAAAGATCTATGATTTTGCGGCAGTGGCAAGACAGGATGCAGCAGGTATCCTGATCACATATGCGCAGAAGGAGGAAGTAAATGAGCTTAACGGAGATCTGACGATGGCATCGTTATTTTCTGACTTTCCTTTTGAGATGAATGGAAGTGTTGTGATCTGTGATGATGATAAGGTTGTCAGTACAAACAGACAGGAGCTGACTGCCCGCTCTATAGAAGAAGCAAAAAGTCAGTATAAAAATAAATTTGAGGCAGATGAGAATGGAATTGTCCATCTTCGTTCAGAGACAGGAAACTGGTTCGGACGTTGGGAGAAGATCAAAGACTACGATGCATATATCTTTTTCCCGGAAAGTCAGGTGTACATCACACGAAATATTATATGTGTGATTTATGTGCTGCTTGCACTGCTTCTTTTCTTACTTTATCGGGTGAACAGGAGCAGAACAGAAAAGAGAAGTATCCTTCAGGACCAGAAAAGACTTCGGGTGATCAATGCACTGGGGCATGCATATGCCTCTATTTCTCTTGTGAATCTAAAAACAGAGGAAATCGAAATCCTGAAATCTTCAGGAAATATGAAGCCGGATCAGAAAGGGGATATGCTTTTCAAAGCGCATCAGGAAGAACTTATAAGGCAGGTGATTGCAGAGCCATTTCAGAAGGCATACTGGGAATTTGTCGATATAAGTACAGTGGCAAAACGTCTGGAAGAACGTGAAACGCTGAGTTTTACAGCTCGGACAGTGGATGAAAGATGGATGACAATGATCATTGTGCCACAGGGATATGATAAAGATGGGAAATTGTGTACAGTTCTGGTTGCAATCCGTGATGCGACAGAAGAAAAAGAACGTGAGATTGCGCAGGATAGGAATCTGAGAAATGCACTTGCGGCTGCGGAACATGCGAACAGGGCGAAGACTGTGTTTCTGAATAATATGTCTCATGATATCCGCACGCCGATGAATGCGGTCATTGGATTTACTGCGCTTGCGACAACACATATTGACAATAAGGAGCTTGTTCTGGATTATCTGAAAAAAATCCATATATCCGGTCAGCATCTGCTCAGCCTGATCAATGATGTGCTGGATATGAGCAGAATCGAGAACGGTTCCGTACGGATTGAATATACAGTTGTACACCTGCCGGATATCTTGCATGACTTAAATACAATTATACAGGAATCTGTACATTCTAAACAGCAGGAGTTTTATATTGATACACAGGATATACTCCATGAAGATATCATTACCGACAAGCTGCGCCTGACGCAGGTGCTTCTGAATATCAGCAGTAATGCTGTGAAATTTACACCGGTCGGGGGTACGGTTAATATTTGCGTTTCTGAGAAACCATGCAGAAGAGACGGATATACAACAGTGGTATTCAGTGTGAAGGATAATGGAATCGGGATGTCGCCGGAGTTCAGGGAGCAGGTGTTTGACTCGTTTACAAGAGAACATACTGTTACGGAGAATGGAATCGGAGGAACCGGTCTCGGAATGGCAATCACCAAAAACATTGTGGATATGCTGGGCGGTACGATTCATGTTGAAAGTGAAGTTGGAAGGGGAACGGAGTTTACGGTTATGCTTGAATGTGAAATATCAGAGATGACTGTGAAGGAGGAACCTGATCCGGAGCAAAGAGAGCCCCTTAAGAATGAGAAGCAGAAGATCCGGGCAGAAATCCAGAGGCGTTATGAAGGGAAGAAAGTTCTTCTTGTAGAGGACAATGAGCTGAACCGGGAGATAGCAACAGCGATCATGGAGGAAATTGGTCTGAATGTGGATTGCGTTGAGGATGGTACAGATGCTGTGAATATCATGTCATCTGCAGAAGGCGGAAAATATGACCTGATCTTCATGGATATTCAGATGCCGAAGATGGATGGATATACCGCAACCCGGGAAATCCGTACATTGAATGATCCGAAATGTGCAAATATACCAATCATTGCGATGACTGCCAATGCTTTTGAAGAAGACCGTAAAAAGGCAATCAAAGCGGGTATGAACGCTCATATTGCCAAACCAATCAGTGTAGATATAATTCTGGAAAATCTGGAGAGAATGCACCAAAACAGAAAGTATTTTAATGAACCTGCTGAGAAGAGTTAAAAACTTTTCAGCAGGTTTTAATTTATCCAAAAAATCACATGCATACTGTCAGAAGTGCTAGTGTAAATATCTGAGCGTTCACGTATAATGTAGATAAACAAAAAATCTTCTCACAAAATTAAGTAAAAAAGAGTCCGAGGAGTACATTAAAAAAGAAAGGAGATGTTTGTATGAGCAAAAAAGTGAGGTTGTGGATGGCAGGAACAGTAGGAGTCTTAATGGCAGGCTTTATGAGCGTAAGTGTTTATGCCCTTGAAGAAAAGGATGTTATTGGAACCTGGTATGTAAATGAGCTTTCTATGGGCGAAGGTGCATCCTTTCATCCGGGGGCAATGGGAATGGAAGTGACCGTGGACATTAAAGAAGACGGTAAAATGGAAACAACAAGTTCTGTTTATGGGGAAGAGCCTGAAGTAGATGAATCAGAGTGGAAAATAGAAAATGATAAAATTTTGATGACTCATAATGATCAGACAGGGGAATGCGAGTACAAGGACGGTAAGATAACCTTAACAGCAGATGGAACGACAATGATCCTGAGTCAGGAAAAGGAAGAGTATGAGCCGTATGTACCGGGCAAACCGGTAGAAAATCCAACCATGAAGGATTTTGAAGGAGAATGGAGCTGTACTCTGATGGAAGCATTTGGAATGCAGATGCCGGTTAATGATGACTTTACAGGATTTGAAATGAGTATGTCTGTGGAAGACGGAAAGGCTGAAATTATCTTAATAGAGAGCGGAGAAGAGACAAAAGTAGAACTTCAGGGCGACGTGGAAGGAAACGCACTGGTATTAAAGGCTGTAACAGAGGATGAGGCAGGAACTATGTTTTTCAGTCTTGATAATATGAAGTTCAATTTACTGGATGATGGAAAACTGTGTTTGATAGCAGAAGACGATGCAGAGGAATCTGATGACGGCGAAGAAGCAGACGATTCTGAAACAGGTGAAGTTGATTTTTCCGTAAAGACATATTTTGAAAAAATAATTGTTACAGAATAAGGTAAAATACTGCCGCACCATTCCGGTGAGGCAGTATGGGTTTTCAGATAAAAAAGGAGGATAGGGTATGGGATTATTTGATAAGAAAATCTGTGACATCTGCGGGGAGAAAATTGGTTTATTGGGAAATCGAAAACTGGATGACGGAAATCTGTGTAAGGATTGTGCGAAAAAATTATCACCATGGTTTGAGGAGCGGCGGCACAGTACAGTAGAGGATATCAAACGTCAGCTGGAATATCGTGAAAAAAACAAAAAAGCGGTAATGGACTTTTGTATAACCCGTCAGATCAATACCAGAAATTACAATGTTTTTATTGATGATAATAAGGGGAATTTTACTGTTGCGCGGAAACTGGATGTTAATGAAAACCCGGACATAGTTCCTTTATCAGCCATTGTACAGTGCAGGGTTGATGTAGACCAACAGCAGCAAGAGGAAACATATACAAAGGATGGAGAAACTGTAAGTTATCAGCCACCGGTATATAAATATGAATTTGATTATACTATGCGTATTAAAGTGAGAACCCAGTGGTTTGATGATATGGATTTTCGCCTGAATACTTTCTCCATAAGCAGTGACAAAAGACGAGAACTGATGGAAGTGGAGCAGACCGCTTATCAGATTATTGCGGCACTGACACCAAATGCAGCGGGAATGCAGCCTGGAATGCCAGGAATGAACATGAATGGAGGGATGCAGCCCGGAATGCCGGGAATGAACATGAACGGAGGAATGCAGCCTGGGATGCCGGGAATGAACATGAACGGAGGGATGCAGTCTGGGATGCCCGGGATGAATATGAATGCGGGAATGCAGCCCGGGATGTCAGGAATGAACATGAATGCGGGAATGCAGCCTGGAATGACCGGGATGAACATGAACGGAGGGATGCAGTCTGGGATGCCCGGGATGAACATGAATGTGGGAATGCAGCCCGGGATGCCCGGAATGAATATGAACGGAGGAATGCAGTCTGGGATGCCGGGAATGAACATGACCGGAGGAATGCAGCCCGGAATGTCTGGAATGAACATGAACGGAGGAATGCAGCAGACGGGAATGTCAGAAACGAACATGACCGGAGGAATGCAACAGAATAACAGTTCGTGGAAATGCCAGTGCGGTGCAGAGAATACCGGAAAGTTTTGTGAATACTGTGGTCAGCCAAGACCGTTTTAAGCAATGGGAAACAGAGTGGACAGGATTGTTCACTCTGTTTGTGATAAAAACTCTGAAAATAGATGATTCTTCTGAAAACTATATGATAAAATGGTACTTTATAGTATAATTATTACAAAAATAGGTTGGGTGTGTTTGAAAAATCATTCCCGCAAATTGTGACGCACATCTTGCGTAAAGCATTTTTCAAACCCGCTCCGGTGAAAGAGGAATTTTCATGACATACAGTAAAAAGAGGGCTCTGTCATATGGAGTGATTTTGATAAGTGTGTTGCTGGCTTATTTCTGCAGGCAGGTGAGAACGGAAAATGTTTTTATGAGAAATCTGGCAGATCAGTGTCGTAGCTGTATTTATCTGGGAATGTACTGTGCCTGGGTGATTTATCTGGGAAAGCATGTAGTACATAAAAAAACGCGCAGATGCCTGACTGCAATTGGCTGTCTGATGGTATTCTGGTTCTTTGTGCGGACAGTAAAATTTCATATTTTTCATGATCCTCTTGGAGAACATATCTGCTGGTATCTATATTATATTCCCATGATTCTGATTCCGGTTCTGGGTTTGGCAGCAGCAATGTTTTTGGGCGAAAAGGAGGAAGAGAAAACGGTCAGAAAGATTATAATTTTGCTGACCGTTGCAGCGATATTGATCGTAAGTGTTTTTACAAATGATTTGCATCAGCTGGTATTTCGTTTTTCCAAACAGCCCCCATTTTCGGATAAAGATTACAGCTATGGTATTGTTTTTATGGTGATTCAGGGATGGATCTTGATCTGTCTGACAGGGATGGAAATCATTCTGATCAGAAAAAGCAGAATTCCGGGAAAGAAACAGTTCTGGCTGCCAGTGATTCCGGGAATATTGCTTCTGGGGTGGAATATCGGAAATATACTCCGCCTGCCTTTCATCAAAATCATTGCAGGGGATATGACGGCAGTGTGCTGTCTTTTAATGGCGGCAATTTTTCAGGGTTGTATATTATGTGGATTGATACAGACCAATAATCGATATTTTGAATTATTCCAGACTTCCGGAGGACTGGATGCAGAGATTACAGATCATTCTTTTCTGCGCTATTATCATTCCGGCGATTTTCCCGAGCTGTCGCCTGAACTGCGTAAAATCATAATAGACAGATCATCAGTACAGGAACAGGGAATCCGGATCAACCATATTCCTATAAGGGGAGGACATTTGTTTTGGTCAGAGGATATTTCGGTACTGCTGGATCAGTATCAGGATATTCGGGAACAGCAGGAGGAACTGACTGCCAGAAACCGTCTGTTACAGAAAGCTTATCAGAAAGAGGCTGAGCGGAGAAAAACAGAAGAACAGAACCGTCTGTTAAATATGATACAGAATCAGACAGCCGGTCAGCTGGAATTGCTGTCACAGTTTATGGATGAGCTGGAACGGACAGAATCAAGGGAACAATATGATCGGATTCTCGGTAAAATTGTAGTTGTTGGCACATATTTGAAGCGGAGAAAGAATCTGGTGCTGACACAATATACATCAGATGGAAATCTGCTTACAATGGAAGATCTCAGACAAAGCCTGGCGGAATCCTGTGACAGCTTAAAATTATGCAGGATCCGGGCTGCTTACTACGTGGAAAATGTGGATGTGCAGATGAATGCAGATGATATACTAAAATGCTATGACACCTTTGAATGGCTTGTGGAACGATTGCTTGATATCATGCAGTCTGTTTTTTACCGTGTGTCGCAGATTGATGATGCTCTGCGGATTTCAGTTCATATTGTATCAGAGGCGGATCTGCGTGGATTCATGTCGGAAAGGCCGGAATTAAAAGTGCAGCAGGAAGATGAAAACGAATGGTTTATCAGATGTATCGTCTTCAGAAAGAGAGGCGGAAGATGATCAGTTTTTTGGAATGCAGTATGGCAATACAGAATGTTCTGATGATTCTTCTTGAAATCTGCATGATTCTGGAATTAATCCTCCTGCTGGTAAGAATCACCTGCTTTTCCGGGAAAAAGAAAATCGTAACGGTAGTGGCTGTTTTTGTAGTTTCCTTCATGTTCATGGGCGCTCTGATGAATGATCACAGATATTGTCTGGGAGAAAGTTCCTATCAGCCAATGCTTCAGGGTTATCCGGTCAGTGTTTTAATGACGGTGGTTATAGGATTATTGCTTTATCTTTGCTGGGCAATCCGGAGCGAGAGGCGCAGATATCATCATTCTCTGTCTTACTGGTCTGTAAATGAGGCTGTGAATGATGTCCCCTGTGGGGTATGTTTTTCGGATCCTCTTGGAAGGATTGTTTTGTGTAATACCAAGATGCAGGAACTGAGCAGAATCATGACAGGTTCTTATTTGCAGGATTATGATGTATTAAGGAAAGCAATGAGTGGGGAACCTGAATCGGAAGGTCTTTGCAGATTGAGCAAAGACAGTAATGTGTTTTATTTTCCTGATGGTTCCGTCTGGATGTTTCAGGAATATAGTCTGCAGGAGCCGGATTGTGCAGGATATCTGCAGACAGTGGCAGTTAATGTATCAGAAATTTATTACAATGGTGAAAAGATCAGGGCAAACAATGAAAAGCTGGAAATCCTGAATCGTAAGCTGGAGGAAATGTACGAAAAAATCGGAGATAAAATCAGAGAGCAGGAGACGCTTGTCATGAAAATGCAGGTTCATGACAATTTTGGACGAAGCCTTCTGTCAATACGCAGAATACTGGAAAGAAAAGAAGATCCGGATAAAATGGATAAACAGTTGTCTGTATTGAAACATCTGGTTTATATTCTTACCGGTTCTGCTGTTGAGAGTATGGAAGAAGTATATAAGGATACGATCAGACATGCAGAAGAGCTTGGAATTTCAGTTCAGATTAGTGGGAACTTTCCCATGCATCCATCTTACAGGCTGCTGACAGACAGGGCAATTCGTGAATGTGTGACAAACTGTGCCAGACATGCCCATGGCAGTACTGTTTGGGTGAAGATAGACAAAAATGCAGATGAATATACTGTTCAGATTACCAATGATGGAGAGGTGCCTGACAAAAATGCGGAAGAAGGCGGTGGTTTATCTGCACTGAGAAAGGCAGCTGAATCAGGAAAATGCAGGATGCAGGTTTCTTTTTCCCCTGAGTTTTGTCTGATATTGAAAATGCCACTGACAGAAAGGATGGGATTCGATGGTACGGATACTGATAGTAGAAGATCAGAAGATCATGCAGAAGTATTTTGAATATATTATTATGCAGGAGCCGGAATTCCGACATGTCCAGACGGTTTCGGATGCACGTGAAGCTGTAAAAATCTGTGATTATTCGGCAATTGATCTTGTGATCATGGATGTGCAGACGTTTCATAATCATGATGGACTCAGTGCCGGAAAAGTGATCAGGGAGAAGTATCCCTATACAAAGGTATTGATCGTTACTTCCCTGATCGATCCCAAGGTACTGGAGAGGGCAAAGTGTGGATGTGCAGACAGTCTCTGGTATAAGGATCACGGGGAAGAGGAAATACGAAGTGTGATCCACAGAACCTTAAATGGTGAGCATGTATTTCCGGATGTGACACCGAAGGTGGAGCTTAACTGGATCACAAGCGGCGATATCAGTCCCAGGCAGCTGGAGATGCTCCGCCTGTATATCCGTGGAATGTCATATTCAGAGATTGCAAGAGAAATGAAATGTTCTACTTCCGGGGTGAGATGGAATTTTCAGGAAATGATAGCCAGGGCAGGATACAGTTGTAAAGAAGATTTGATAGCGGCTGCACTGGAAAGTAAACTGATCGTAACTACGTTAAAATAGCAAGCTGATAAACTGCGAAGTTATTCTGTTATGAGCAGAAAGCGAAGCGGAGTGCAAATATCCGTTTGATAAGAAGGGAGATGAGAGTATGAAAAAATATTCGGTTGCAGTATGTGTTTGTGCGGTACTGTTTTTTGTTGGTATCCATGGAGGTATGAGAGAAGTATTTGCCAGAGCACCTGGGGCAGATGAGAATCTGGCAATTCTGCAGGATATTATCAGGGAAAATGAATGTCAGGCCGGAATGGCATTTCTGGGATATACCTATGAAGGTGCAGATGTAGCAGAGATACTTGAATATACCAGACAGGGAGAGGTGGCAGCTGCGTATCCTTTTTTACAGGATGGAACAGTGGTTGATGCAGGGGGATATGAAATTTATGCCATTGTCCCGGGGGATGATTGCAGGGTCAGCGTTTATCCGGCTCAGCCTACGGAAGAAGGGGAATATCTGGATGATCTGAACTCTCCATACTATAGGGGGCAGGAGAATGAAATCATTATTCTGCGCTGCAATGTGAGTGAGATTCATTCCAATGTGATGGTTTCTGTACAGAAGCAGAATATGAGTATACAATACCATCCTATGGTGTCGTTAAAGGATGGACATCTTGCAGCAGAAACCCACTGCTATGATTTCTCCATATATTATAATTGGGATGAGTATGATCCGGAATATAATCCGGTGCATGAATCAGAGTACGATTCAGAGTGTAATCCGGAGCATGATTCAGCATTGAATATAAAGATTGCCAGAGAACAGCTCTCAGAAACAGATGAAGTCAGCTATTACCTTGGTCTTGGGATGTCTCTGTGGTATACAGGCACTGAGGAGTACATTGAAGGAAGAAATTGTCCGGTATTTGTTCTGGGAACGGATCATGAGGATCATTTTACAAAAGAACATTATTATGCAGTAGGAGACAATGTGGTTTATTATTATGATCCGTCAGGTGATGCATGGCTTCTGCTGGGGGCAGGCTGACAGAAGCTTCACCAATATATTATAGAATTTTGATTAATCAGAGAAAGAGGAAACAGACATGAATGATTTTTTGACAGAAAAAAATAAAAAAGCAGGGGTGTTGGGAAAACTGAAGTGGGTTCTTTGTGGCTTCTGCATGCTTTTATCCCTGGGAGCTATTGGTGCATCGGAGAAGTATATTGGTGAAGGACGCTGGGGAATGGCGGCAACAGAGATCCTGCTCTGTCTGTTATTTTTATATCCGACTTTCAGGGAAGTTCAGAAAGCATTACGGAAGAAAAAAGCCAGGGAAATTGCCTGCTGGTTTGAATCTTATGCCCAGAATACGGTCTCATTTGAGAAACTTGAGCAGGAACTGGGAAAAGGCGCAGTAAAAAAACTGGAAAAATTTATTGCCAGGGGATATATCCGGAATATCCAGATAGACAGAGAAGGAAATTATATTATGATTACTGCACCAAACAGACGTGTAAATGAAAAGATTTATATTACAGTTACCTGTACCAGCTGCGGTGCAAAGAATCAGGTAATAAAAGGACGTCTGAGCAATTGTGAATATTGCGGACAGCGTCTTAACTCATGATACAAGTACTGAGAGAGGATTATCAGAAGTGTTCATAAAAAGGAGAATAAAAGAAACAGATGTGCTCAATCAAAAATAGCGGCAGTGTTGCCGCTATTTTTATGAGCTGTAACCTAGGAATACTTCAGTATTTTACCATTTTTTATATTAAAAACTATTTTATGAGTTTTTTCTGATGAATCATCATTATTATTCATTTCATACAGGATGGTCATCTGATTACCGGAAATGCTTATTTTATATGGCCAGTAATTATTGGCTTTGGATGTGTTTGTTTTCCAGAGAATCTTTCCTTTTGTGGATACTTTGTAAACATAGTTATCGTAGTATCCGGTTACATATAGATTGTCATTTTTGTCAAATTTGCAAAGGTGTCCTGCAGGACTGATTTTTTTTGCAGTCCATAACTGTTTTCCGTCTTTTTTTCGAAGTACGACGATTTTTGAACTTTCAAAAACATAAACCTTATCCTTGCGGACAATACATTTTGTCCTTGGAAGCTCTGTAGCAGTATATTTCTTTGTAACGTATTTCCAGACTACTGTTTTCTTTGCATCCAGTCCTCTTACAGTCATGGATTCTTTGGAATTGGAATAGGAAGTTTTGGATTTAACGGTTGTAGCTGCAGGTTTGGCAGCCTGAGTCGGGATTGATATGATCAGTATTGAGAATACAAACAACAGTGACGTCAATAGGATTTGTTGGATTTTCTTCTTCATGTAAACACGCTCCTTTCTGATAAATGTTTCTGATAAATGAGTGGTTGGGGGATATTGCAAATATTTTCTTTAATTATATCATATCTTTTTGAAGCCTGCATTAGTATTTACTTGTATGGAGAGTAATTATTCCATCACCGAAGGCGATTTCTAAAGATTTGAGTTTGAGAGCGTAACTGTGTGAAGGTGCTGAATCGTCATAGTTGCTATAGAATGTGGTATATTGTATACAATTTACTGATTCCACATCCTTTACAGTACAAATATCTGCACTTCATAGAATTTTAGGATGAAATCATAGAAGAAATTTATAAAATTTGCTAATAAAACTGGATAAAATGTGCATTTTATGTTACATTTAATAAGGTATATGTATTGAACTTATTTATCTGGTTTTATTGGCCCTTTTTTGAGTGCAGAGATGGAGGGAACGGATAAGAACAGATATCATAAGGATAAAATTTTATCGTGAGGAAGGTGAGCAATTGGAAAACTATACTAAGTACAAGCTGAAAAGCAGTGATGAACTTGCATCAGTGCTTGACGGTAAGGACAACCTGTTTGTGATTGCCTGCAACAAATGTTTCAAAGAATTTGAAACTGTTGACGAACCGGATTGTGACGAATTTCTGAAATTCGCTGCAGATCAGGGAAAGAAGGTTACAGGCAGTGCAAAATTTGATTTCTTATGCAATAAGATGCACACAGAAAGAAAATTACAGGATCTGATTCCGGAAGGTACAGAGAATGTAGTAGTAATTTCCTGTGGCCTTGGTATTCAGACCGTTGCGGATCTGGCAGGTAAGCCGGTAGTTGCTGCAAGCAACACCCTTAACTACAGAGGTCATCATGGCATGGCACTTACCAAGAAGAGCTGTGACGCATGTGCGCAGTGTTATCTGAACATTACCGGAGGTGTCTGTCCGATCGTTGACTGTTCAAAGAGTCTTGTCAATGGACAGTGCGGTGGAGCAAAGAATGGAAAATGCGAAGTAGATCCGAATAAAGACTGTGCATGGGAGAAGATTTACCAGAGACTTGCAAAACAGGGACGTCTGGAAGAATTCTTAAACCAGCCTGTACAGGTTCGTGATTTCTCCAAAGTTAATTTCAAAGTGATCAACGACTATGTGAAGTCCATCAGAGAAGAAAGACTGGACGGATATTACGGCGGTGTTCATCCGTCAGAACGCAAGGAATTCAGTGAGCACATCGCTCTGAAGAAATTCCCGGATCCGAAGACAGTTGTAATCTCCATGTCACAGCATCTGGGCGCACCGGCTAATCCGATCGTTCAGGTTGGTGACACTGTAAAAGTTGGTCAGAAGATCGGTGAAGCTGCCGGATTTATCAGTGCTCCGGTACATTCCAGCGTAAGCGGAACCGTAGTTGCTGTTGAACCGCGTATGCATGGCACACGTGGAAGCGAAGTGATGGCTGTTGTTATTGAATCGGATGGAAAAAATACTCTGCACGAATCCGTACAGCCACATGGTGATCTTGACAATCTTACTCCGGATGAGATCATTGATATCATTCGTGAAGCCGGAATCGTTGGTATGGGCGGTGCAGGTTTCCCGACCTGTGTCAAACTTAAACCTGCAAAACCGGTAGATACCATCCTTCTCAACGGATGTGAATGTGAGCCTCTGTTAACAGCAGACCACAGAGTACTCCTTGAGTATGCAGATGACATTATTTTTGGCCTGAAAGCAGTCCTTAAGACAACAGGTGCCGAGAAGGGTATCATCGTTATCGAGGACAATAAGCCGGATGCCATTGAATTAATGCAGAAAAAAGTTGCTGACATCGGAAACATGGAAGTATTTGTTGCAAGAACCAAATACCCGCAGGGCGCTGAGAAAACTCTCATTAAGCGAGTTATGGGAAGAATTGTTCCAAGCGGCGGTCTTCCGGCAGATGTCGGCGTTGTAGTAGATAATATCAGTACAGTAAAAGCAATCTCCGATGCGATCCAGACAGGAATGCCTCTGGTTGAGCGTGTTGCTACAGTAACAGGCGAGAAGATCAAGAATCCTGGAAACTTCGTTATCAAGATCGGTACAAGCGTAAGAGAGCTGATCGATTACTGCGGCGGATTTACAGATGACGATGTTCTGGTTAAGATGGGCGGACCAATGATGGGATTCCCTCTGAACACACTGGATGTACCGATGATGAAAGGCTCCAATGGTATCATTGCCGTTGAACCGGATGAGACAAAAGAACAGCCGTGTATCAAGTGCGGACGCTGTGTAGATGTATGTCCGATGGAGCTTTCACCTCTGTATTT
>ERZ773248.1867-NODE-1867-length-14846-cov-4.033669_pt1 | contig 14846 bp, 4 predicted proteins | sample MGYA00580518_ERZ773248 | MGnify/ENA primary metagenome ERZ773248 (study PRJEB29015, sample SAMEA2737762) | human gut metagenome | biome: human gut; feature: human-associated habitat; material: faeces | place: China | collected 2012 ...
TTACATTCTGTACATTCCAATGTGATTCTTGTGCGCACAACTTCCACCTCGCTTTATTTATTTCTTTTACATGTTACTTGGCAGTTTGCGAGACCGCCCAATTTTAGGCATAAAAAAAAGACCTACTTCCATTCGCTAGTACAGTGTACCATACCAGCGAATGGGCGTCAAGTCTTATTTTTTCATATCGATTTTCTCAATATACCGATTTATTTTTTATTTTTTTCTTTTTTTGCTGATAATCACACCAACAATTGCACCGATTGCAAGAACTGCTACAACAACGATTCCTACAACTGCTCCTGTTGACATGTTATCTCCTGTTTTTGCAGCCTTCTGATCTGATTTTTTATCCTCTGAAGGCTTTTTGTCCGGCTCGTCTTTCGCTTTCAGGTTATCCTTTGCAACCTTCAAATCTTTTGCCGCTTTATCTACTGCCGCCTGATCTGCATTCTCATCGTTAAATACTGCCAATGCTTTGTCGTATGCTTTTTGCACTGCCTCTGCACTTTCTGCTGTATACAATGAGAAATCAAGTTTTTCTGTCTCTTTGATCAAGTCTTCCAATGCACTCTTATCTGGAATCAGTCTCAAGTCAAAGATTGCCTGACGCAAACTTCTATATGCACTATCTACTTCTTCCTGTGTTGCTTTTGGATTATCATATACTGTCTTTGCTCCTGCAAGAGCCGTTCTTAATCCTTCTGCTGTGACAGGTGTATATTTTGTGAGATCATAGCTTTCTGCTTTTTTAATCATCTCAAGAAGTTGCGCTTTGTCAACTTCTACCACAACTTCATCTTCCAGTCCGTTGATCGCCGCTTTCAGCTCTTCAATCATCTTATCAATATCTTCCTGAAGTGCATTTCCTGTTGCAAGCATTTCTTCTGCTTTCGCAATCGCTGCATTCAATACTGCTACAGATTCTTCTGTTTTTCCTTCTGTAGAAGTCTTTTTCGCAAGATCCAATGTTACTTTAAGATCTGTCGGGTTTCCGATAAATCCAAGGAGATGTACTCTGCTAAGAAGCAATTCATAAGCCGCATCTACCTGTTCCTGTGTTGCAGCTTCATCTGCATTGACTGCCTCAGCATCTGCAAGCGCTTTTTCAAACGCTTCTTTTACAGCTTTAACAACCCACTGGTACTCTTCTTGTTCTTTTTGGCTGTTTGCGTATTCAATCAATGCAGTCAAGTTTGATTTGTCTGTTTTTTCAGGCTCTTCGTTTTTCTCAAACACTGCGTATACTGTCATATTTGCGTTTACGACTGTATCTTTTGTCACTGCATCGCCTGTTCCGTCTGCTTTTGTATTCCAGCCTACGAATGTGTATCCGTCTTTTGTCGGATCTGCCGGAAGTTTATCCCCGATTGCGTTTCCCTCTTCCACTACAGCTTCCTGTGTTGTTCCATCTACATTGAATGTAACTGTGAACTGTGCTGCATTTTCTTTGAATACCGCGTATACTGTCATATCTTCACTCACTACAGTATCCTTTGTCACTGCTTCGCCTGTTCCGTCTGCTTTTGTATTCCATCCTGCAAATGTGTAACCTTCTTTTGTTGGGTCTGCCGGAAGTTTATCACCAATTGCTTTTCCTTCCTCTACTTTCACAACCTGAGTTGTTCCGTCAATATTAAATGTTACCGAGAATTCCTTCGGTGTCGGATCCGGTGTCTCAGCTGTCTGAACTTCTACTCGAACCTCAGCTGCACTCATAAATTTATTTGTCTGGTTTCCAACGCCATATGTTTCTACACCTACCAAACGGATAAATTTCGTTGTTGTAGGAGTTTTTAATACTGCCTCTTTTGCTCCGTCTTCTACCGGCCACTCGCCTTCCGAAACAGACTTCCATGTCTCTCCGTCATCACTGCACTCTACACGGTATTTTGTTACTGTTCCATTCTTTTCTCCACCGGATGTGCTATTTCCATTCTTCGGAGTGTAGATGAATTTTGTTATTGTCTGTGGCTCATCTAATTCCAGCTGGAACCAACGATCCTTTTCTGCAAGTGTTCCACCTTCTGGATTCCATGATGAATGCCACCATGTTCCCATGTTATTATCCAACGCTTTTTCAGGTCCAAAGTTCGGCTGTGTACTTCCTGCTGTTGCAGCTGTCTTGCTTGGATCGTAAATTTCAGTCTCTCCCGGTTGTGGTTCCGGATCCACTGCTACGTCTGCTGTTCTGACACGAAGTTCTGACGCTGACATATGAGCATCCACTCCACTGTCTGCATATGTATGAACACCTGTTAAGCGTACATATTTTGCCTGTACCGGTTCATCAAATAATGCAATCTGCCAATCTGCGTTATCCTTATCCCATGTACCTGTAGAAACCGTCTTCCAAGCGGAACCGTCCATGCTGCACTCTACTTTGTACTCTGTGACTGCACCATTCTTAGAGTTACCCTGTCTTCTTAAGTAACGAAGTCCATCTAAGGTCGGATAATCTTCTCCCTCTTGTGGTTTCATCTCTAACGTAATCGCACGTTTTGCAACGTTTGTTGCTTCATTTGTACTCCAATTTGTATGCCAATATGTAGCTGTATTATTGTCCAACGCAAATCTTGCAGGACCTTCATTACCTACTGCCGGGTTTAATTCACTTGCCGCTGTTACTGACATCTGCGCTATCGGATAATCACGGCTGTCATCTCCCGGAAGGATTGATTCTTCCTCGTCAAGTCTAACTTCGAATCTATTTCTTACATTGTGATCCTCTGATTCCATAATCATGCGAATCACGTTGTCTTTTACAGGTAATACTGTCAATGCAGCATTGTCTGCTGTTTTTGCTTCCACTTTACTTGCATCCGTCTCCGGTGTAGAGTAGCTGCTCAGTGCAAGCGCTGCTTCCGGAATTGCCTTTCCGGCAATTTTTACTTCTGCAAGTTTTGCAGTTGTATTTGTTGTAAATGTACCGACTGCTTTCTTCAATTCAATCTCTGTAATACCAACACACTGATTATCTGCCGGGCTTACTACTTTGAATTTCACAAATGTCGCTGTCGTAGGTGCAATCTCATATGTGTATGCTTTCACACGATTGTTTTCTGTTCCAATTGTCTCTTTCGCTTCTACTTTAGTCCAATCATCTTTTCCTGTCTCTGAAACATAGATCTCTGTTGTTCCGGCTGCCGGGAACTGCATCGCTCCATTGTCTCTTGAGAAGTGGATTACAATCTGACCGATTCTCTGCTGTGTATCATACTCAAATGTGATTTCCGCATCTTTGTCGCCTTTTTTAGTACTGTTTGCCCAGTTACTCCAGCAGTCTTCATTCGGTCCACCATCACTGTTATTACCGATTGTTGTGCTTCCATTCTTGATTGCATCTAATGTATCAGATTGATCTTCTTGTGCAATATCCTGTGTCAATTTTGCTGCTCCGGATACGCTGTCTCCAATCTCAATTTTCTCTTCTGCCACACGAACAGTTGCTGTTACATCTAATTTACTTCCGAATACATCTGCAGTTCCGTTTACCGTCACAATCTCTCCCGGTTTTGCATATGCAGACGCATCTTTTGTCTCCCATGTCACAGGGAATGCTGCGGAAAGAATTGTTCCATCCGGCATAATAGCCTGTCTCGAAGTTGGAAGCGTTGGTTTTGTATTCTGAGAAGTTGTTGTCGAATAGTTCAACAGCGCTGCCACTTCATCAATCATATTGACTACGACAGAGACGTTGCATCCCTCTGCAGTTCCACCTGCAACAAAGCTTCCCGCTTTGTTTGTCTGATCTTCTGTAATCTCTCCCCATTTCACATCAACCTCTTTTGATGTTCCATCGGAGTAATTTGCTTTGATTTTAGCCGGAAGTACCGGTTTTTCTCCAGTCTTCACATAGAATACTCTTGAATACTCAAAGCTTTCAATATGTGTTTCTTCTGCTTCCTCAGAAGCTTTTGCTGTCACTTTCACAGTTGCAGATTCCAAATCTTTTGAACTTGCAGTCACACTGATTTCTCCTGCCCTGTCAGTTGCTTGAACAATTGCAACCAATGAACCATTGTATGCATTGCGATTGTCATCCTGATATGACTGGTGGTCTGCCTGTTTACCATTATCAACACCTACCAGCGTACCGCCTTTGACATCGAATTTCACATTGTTCTTTGCATTTGGAACAATATTTCCATCTTTATCTGTCACATCCACTGTCACATATACAAGATCTTTTCCATCTGCTGTGATTTCTTTTCTGTCAGCTGTCGCTTTTAATTTCTTCGCCTCTCCTGCTGTCTTTACAACAGAACGACCTTCTGTCTTCTCGATTACTTCGCCTTTTTCATTATAAGCTACCGCTTCCAATGTACCTGCTGCATAAGGAACCTCAAATGTCATATACATGCTAGTATGTCCACTCTTACCTTTGACTGTCTGGTATGTATATCCTGCATCTGTTGTCGTTTTCTCAAACTCTTGTGTTCCAACCACTTTTCCATTTAATTTCAAATCTACTTTGGCAGCATCGGAATATACAACAACTTCTACATTTCCTTTACTGTCTTTCATCAGGCTGTCTTCATTCCAGGTCGGAAGAACATGTAATGTATTCACATCATCGTTCCACTGGCTCTGATAGAAATAGTAGCTGTCTTTTGGAAGTCCTGCTGTATCCACAATACCGAAGTAAGAGTTTTTCGGTGACGGCCAAGAAGTTGCTGCTCCAGGTCCTGTACCATTCGCAGGCGTTGGCTCTCCGAGATAGTCAAATCCGGTCCATACATACTCACCTGCCACAAAGTCTCTTGTGATAACATCATACCACGCAGAACTTGCAACAGCTCCCCAACCAACCGCTGACTTATCATAGGAAGTCAATTGTTTTTCTGAGTCAAGCTTATTGCTTTGTTTTGTTGTATAAACGCCACGGCTGTTTACTGCTGATGCAGTCTCAGAACCATATAATTTCCATTTTGGATAGGTTCTATGCAAACTATCGTAACTATCCCCTTTTGAATAGTTTGTTCCAGATGCTCCACCTACTTCTGTCAACTGGTTGGCAATCTGAATATGCTCATTATTCGCATTCCCAACTGCACCTTTAACAGCATTACTTCCGATTGTAAGAATTCTTGTGTCATCGACTTCTTTTGTCCATTGAATCAATTCTGCTGCTTTTTCATCATATCCACTTCCACCGGCTCCCTCCTGAATCTCATTTCCGAGAGACCACATAATGATAGCCGGGTCGTTCTGTCCTCTTCCGACAGTTGCTTTCAAATCAAACTCTGCCCATGTCATATTTTCTTCTGCACCGAGAATCTGATTTCCTTCTTCGATCGTCTTATTAAACCAAGTCGCATAATCGTTAGAGTTTGTATTTTTGTGGAACATCCAACCGTCAAAGAACTCATCGATTACAATCATTCCTTTTTCATTGCAGACATCAATCAACGCAGATGCTGCCGGGTTGTGTGTCACACGGATAGAATTACATCCCATTTCTTTCAGAATTTCCACCTGACGTTCAATAGCGCGTCTGTTTGCTTCAGCCCCTAATGCTCCCTGATCATGGTGCATACATACACCTTTCAGTTTCACATTTTTGCCGTTTAATGAAAATCCTTCATTTGTATCAAATGAGAAATATCTAAATCCATATTCGGTCTCATATGTGTCTACTACATCCTCTCCAACCTTCACTTCTGTGCGGACTGTATAGAGATTCGGGCTTTCCGGGCTCCACAATTTCGCATTTTCTACGTTCATTGTAGCTTCCACGTCAACGCTCTGCCCAGCTGCCACTGTCTTACTTTCTGTAGTAACCTCTCCTACTTTTGTATCTTTTCCTTTTTCAAACATTGTATGAGTCACTGTAACTGCCTTTTCTGCATCAGACTCATTCAAAACTTTCGTTTTAATGTTTGTATCTTGATTTCCTTCTGCTAATTTTGGAGTCTCAATCTTCACTCCATTCAAATCCACATGTACTTTATCTGTTGTTGTCAAATATACACTTCTGTAGATGCCACTTCCTGAATACCAACGGCTGGATGGTGTCTTGTGATCTACTTTTACTGCGATTGTGTTGACTTCTCCAACCTTCACATAATCTGTGATATCAAACGAAAATGGTGTATATCCATATGGATGCGTACCTACCTCATGACCATTTACATAAACGGTTGCATTCATATAAACACCATCAAAATCAAGTCTTACCTCTTTTCCTTCCATTGCTTTATCGAGCGTAAAGTTCTTGCGATACCATCCTGTTCCGCCTAAAAGATAAGCACTCTCAGCTTCTCCTGACTGTGTGTATTCCTGCTCGATACTGTAATCGTGAGGCAATGACAATTGTCTCCACTGTGAGTCATCAAACGTCGGTTGTTCCGCACCTGATGCATCACCAAAATAAAATCTCCAGTTGTCATCAAAATTCTGAGAACGTTCTGTCTTGCTTCCATACTGGTTCACATAAACAGTTTCTTTTTCAGAACTCATCTGTGTGTTCGAATCCGAACGCATAACAGCTGATTGGTCCGCTGCAAATACAGCAGTAGGGAGTCCCATACCCTGAACTGTGAGCATTGTCGCCATAGCAACTGCTCCAATACGTGATATTTTCCTTTTCTTCATTTTCTTCTTCCTTTCCTGCCCTTCGGCATAACATATAGATACGAATTGATATCTTTTTTAATTATAGTACCTTTTAACCGTCAGTGTCAATTCCAAAAACCGCTTTCTTGTATCTTTTAACCAAACAAACCGTTCCCTCTCTTCTTTTTATAGTAAACTATAACCATCACATATCGACCAACCAAAACATAAAAAAGAGAGCCGCAAATACTTAACGTATCCACCGCTCTCTTTTTCATAAATTTCAAACATTTAAATCAATGTTCCATTGTTTTATTTTTTTCTTTTTTTGCTGATAATCACACCAGCAATCACTCCGATTGCAAGAACTGCTACGACAACAATTCCCACAATTGCGCCTGTTGACATATTATCACCTGTTTTTGCAGGTTCCTGCTGTGGCTTTTGCCCTGGTTTTTCTTCCGGTTTTGGATCAGGTGCTGCTGTTCCAGCTTTTTCCAATCCTTCAACTGCCTTAGCTACCGCATCAACTGCTGCCTGAAGATCTTCTTTTGAAATATCTTCATCAGCAAGCGCCGCTTTTAAGTCATCCATAGCCTCAGCATAAACCTTCCAGCTGTCTGCTGTGTAATCGTCTTTTTCATAATATGCAAGACAGTCATCATAGTATTTCTGCGCTGCATCTTTATCGACATTTTCCGGAACAGACGGCTCTTCTTTTTCGACCAAAGCATCCTGAGCAGCTTTCAGCGCTTTACATGCCTCATCTACTTCTGCCTGTGTTGCATCTGCGTTTCTGCTTACAGTGTAAGCATCTGCCAACTCCTGTGCAAATACTTTCCAGCTGTCTGCTGTATAGTCATCCTCATTCAAAGCTTCTGCCGCTTTAATCGCTTTATCAAGCTCTGTCTTATTTGCTTTCTTCACAAGCGCTTCCATAGCTTCATTCAATCCATCTGTTGCAGCTTTCACAGAAGCCTGTGATACATTTTCATCTTTTTGAACTGCTGCTGCAGCTTCCAACGCTTTTTCAAATGCCTCCCATGAACCTGTAGTGTAATCAGCTTCATTTAATTTGCCAGCCGCTTCCATCGCTTTGTTAAGCGCTGTCTTGTCTGCCTTATTCACAAGCGCTTCTTTTGCTGCTTCTAACGCTGCAAGTGCTTCATTCACATCTGTCTGTGTCGCTTTTTCATCCTTTTCAACTACTTTTGCAACGTCCAATGCTTCTTTAAATGCTTTCCAGCTGTTTGGTGTAAACTCTGCTTCCTTCATTTCACCTGCCGCTTCGATAGCTTCCTGTAAAGCTGTCTTATCTACTTTTTCAGGCTCCTCACCTTTCGCTACGCGAACACGAAGCTCTGCAATTGCCATATCGGACGTCTTCACTTCACCGTTAGACATTGTCTCAACACCTGTGATACGCACATATTTTGCTTCTGTTGGCTCTGTAAAGTCTGCTGTCAGCCATCCATCTTTTGGCTCCCAGCTGCCTTCAGCAACTTTTGTCCACTCTTCGTTGTCCATGCTGACTTCCACTTTGTATTTGCTGATAAATCCATTTTGATCGCCCTGTGTTAAGTTCGTTCCCTCATATCTTGGGTAATAACGAAGCTGATCTAATGCAGCTGCTTCTTTCAATTCCATTGTGAACCACAACTGGTCTGCTGTAGACGCTGGGTCCCATGATGAATGCCACCATGTATTTGTTTTTCCGTCTAATGCTTTTTCCACACCGTTTCCAGGCTGTGTACTTCCTGCTGTTCCTGTAATCATTCCTACCGGGTAGTCTTCTCCCGGTTTCACTTCCGGCTCTTCCGGATCCGGAGGTGTCACTTCTTTTTCAGAAACAACACGGAACTCCGCTGTTGTCATATGCAAATCTCGTCCAGCTTCTGCAATTGTATGAACACCAATCAAACGAACCTGTTTTGCCTCTACTGCTGGGAATGTTACTAACTTCCAGCCAGTTGTTGGGTTATCCCATGTGCCGCTTGCCAAATCTTCCCATTTACCATCATCTGTCGCACGGTACTGTACTTTGTATTCTGTAACATGTCCATTATTTCCATTTCTTGGTAAATAACGGATTGCACTCACTTCTGTTGGTTCATCTAAGCTTACACCAATCCAACGCTTGTTAATATCCTGTCCTTCTGTCGTGCTCCAGTTTGTATGCCAGTGTGTATTTGCTTTTCCGTCTAATACAAAATCATCTGGACCCTCATTTGCAGTTCCCGGTAAGTATTGGCTTCCTGAAATCGCCGTCAGCTTATCTACCGGATAGTCTTTGCTGTCGTCGTCCGGAGACATTGGTTTTTCCTGCTCCAAATAGATAACAAATGTATTTTTTGTTCTATGGTCTTCAGACTCTATCAAAATACGAATCTGTTTGTTATGTACAGGTAATACCGTTACTGCCGCATTATCTGCTCCAGCTACTGTCACGGTAGCTGTTTTGTCTAATGTGTAATATGCATTTTCTGCAAGTTCTTCTGCTGTCAATGCTTTTCCATTCACTTCAAGAGAAGCAAGTTTTGCTGTTGTGTTTGTCTTATAAGAACCAACTGCTTTTTTGATTTCAATCTCCGTGATACCGGTACATGGCTTGTGACCAGTCGTCAATACCTCATCACTGTTTGTAACTGCAACCTTGAACAATGTAGCTCCAACCGGATTGAACTTATATGTATATGCTTTCACACGACCATTCTCTTCTCCAATTGTTTCTTCTGCTACAACTTCCTGCCAGTCATCACCGTCATTTGGTTTTACATAAAGCTTTGTTGTTCCTGCCTTTGGATAACGTGCAGATGCACTGTCTTTAAAGAAATGAACTGTCACTTCTCCAATTACTTGTTGTGTAGCATATTGGAATGTAATTTCCGCAGTGTTATCTCCGGCTTGAGAATTTTTATAATTACTCCACGCTGTTGGATTTGGTCCGCCGCTTGTGTTGTCTGCAATTGCAGTTTTTCCATCCCAAACTGCATCCAGCGTATCGGACTGCTTATCTTTTTCAATATCCTGTGTCAGCTGAGAAGGATTATCTACTGACCCAACAATCTCATACGTCTCTTCTTGTACACGAATCGATGCTGTAACTTCCATTGCAGTTCCCAAAACATTCGACGTACCATTAACTGTAACAATTCCAGGCTCGTCATATTTGGTCTTGTCTACTTTTTCCCAAGTTACAGGGAATGATACATTTAAGACTGTTCCATCCTGTGCAATTGCAGGTCGTGTTGTCGGAAGATTCGGTTCCGTTCCCTTCGGTGTTGTTGCAGAATAATTCATTAAACCACCTAATTGGTCAATGACATTTACTGTAACAGAAACTTTATATTTTCCATCTACGAGACCATTCACAACAAAGCTTCCTGTTGTCTCCTTAATTTCATCCCATTTTACCGGTAAGTCTTTCTCTGTTCCGTCTTTAAAACGAGTTTTGATTGTCTCCGGCAATTGTACTTTACTGCCTGCTTTTACATAATAGTGTTTTGACATGTAGAAGCTGTCCACCTGAGTTTTATCTACAGTTCCGTCTTCCACCTCTGTTGTCGTAATCTCAACAGTATCCAACGTCAATCCGTCAGCTTCTGCTTTTACCGTAATCTTTCCTGCATCTTTTGTTGATTGCACGATTGCAACAAGAGAACCATTGTACGCATCACGGTTGTCATCCTGATATGACTGATGGTCTGCCTGTTTTCCGTTGTCCACACCAACTAAAGTACCTGCGCCTTCCACAGTAAATCTCACGTTGTTGTCTGCATCTGGCACAATATTTCCATTTGCGTCTGTTACATCCACCGTGATATAAGAAAGATCTTTTCCATCTGCCTTAATACTGTTGCGGTCTACTGTTGCATCTAATTTAGTCGCTTTATCAGTTGTCGTCACTGAAGAACGTCCCTGTGTATTTTTAATCTCATTTCCATCTTTATCATAGGCAACTGCTTTTAATGTTCCTTTCTCATATGGAACACTAAATGTCATATACATGCTTTCATGTCCAGTTTTACCCTTGACTGTTTGATACTTATAGCCCGCTCCTGTTGTATGTTCTTCAAATGTCTGCTCAGCAATTTCACTATCATTCAAAAACAATTTCACTTTTGCCGCATCTGAATAGACAACAACCTCAACATTGCCTTTTTCATCTTTCATAAGGCTGTCTTCATTCCAAGTCGGAAGAACATGCAATGTATTTACTTCATCATTCCACTGACTCTGATAGAAATAATAGCTGTCTTTTGGCAATCCTGCTGTATCCACGATACCGAAATAAGAGTTTTTCGGAGATGGCCATGAAGTTGCAGCTCCTGCATTGATTTTATTTGCCGGTGTCGGTTCTCCAATATAGTCAAATCCAGTCCACACATACTCGCCGGCAACAAAGTCTCTTGTGATTACATCATACCAAGCTTCACTTGCCAAAGCTCCCCAATTTACCTTTGATTTGTCATACGAGGTAAGCTGTTTATCCTGATCCAATGCTGCATTCGCTTTTGTAGTATATACTCCACGACTATTTACAGCAGATGCTGTCTCAGAACCATATAAGAACCATTCCGGATATGTACTGTGTAGCGCATCATAATTTGATCCGCCAGAATAGTTTGTTCCTGACATACCGCCAATCTTTGTCAAATCGTTCGCAATCTTAATATGCTCATTATCTGCTTGCCCAATAGCGCCTTTCACTCGGTTGCTTCCGATTGTCAATGGTTTAGATGTATCTGTCTCTTGCGCCCATTTGATCAGATTCTTTGAAATCTCGTAATAACCACCTTCGCTGGCACCTTCACTGATTTCATTACCAAGTGACCACATGATAATAGACGGATCATTTTTCCCCTGATTTAATGTCGATTTCAAATCAAACTCAGCCCATGTCATATCTGATTTTCCATCTAAGATTTTATTTTCATCTCCAATTGTTTGATTAAACCACTTCGCATAATCATTCACATTACCATTCTTAGCCTTGTGCCATCCATCAAACAATTCATTAATAACTAAGATACCTTTTTCGTTACATACTTCAATCAGCTCTTCTGCCGCCGGGTTATGTGTCACACGGATAGAGTTACATCCCATCTCCTGCAGAATCTCTACCTGACGCTCAATTGCACGTTTCTGTGCTTCCGCACCGAGCGCTCCCTGATCGTGGTGCATACATACACCCTGTAATTTTACCTTTTCTCCATTGAGAGAAAATCCTGTCTTCGTATCAAGTTCTGTATAACGGAAACCGTAATCTGTGTCATAAGTGTCAACTACTTTATCATTCACTTTTACTTCTGTTGTCACTGTATAGAGATGTGCGTTCTTTTCGCCAAGTCCCCATAATTTCGGTTTATTTACTTTTAATTTTGCTTCTATATCAGCTGTCTTTCCTGCTTCCACAGACTGTTTCTCTGTAGTCACTGTTGCAACTGTATCTTTTTTCCCTTTTTCACGCAAAGTGTGAACAAGCGTAACCTCTTTTGTCTCTTTTTCTTCATTTGCAACCGTTGTCACAATGTCCATATTGACATCGCCATCTTTTTCTTTTGCAAGATTCGGCGTCGCAATCTTTGTTCCGTTCAAATCCACATGAACTTTATCCATCACAGTAAGATCCACACTGCGATAAATACCACTTCCCGAATACCAACGGCTTGAAGGTGTCTGATGATCCACTTTCACAGTGATCACATTCTCTTCTCCTGCTTTCACATAGTCTGTGATATCAAAAGAAAATGGAGTGTATCCGTAAGGATGTGTACCTAACTGAGTTCCATTTACCCATACGGTCGCATTCATATAAACGCCGCCAAAGTCAAGTCGGATTTCCTTATCTTTCATATCCTCTGTTAATGTAAAATGCTTTCGATACCAGCCTGTACCGCCCGGAAGATATCCGCTTTCTGCTTCTCCTGACTGTGTATACTCCTGCTCGATGCTGTAGTCATGAGGAACTGATACTGTTCTCCAAGCAGAATCATCAAAATTAACAGCTTCTGCTCCATCCGCATCTCCTAAATAAAACTTCCAGTTCGCATCAAAATCATGAACTCTTTTTGATGTGTCGTATGTGTTGACATACACCACTTCTTTATCCGAGCTCATCTGTGTGTTCGAATCTGTGCGAACCTGAACCTGCCCTGATGCATTTACAGACAATCCCTGCAATGTCATCATTGTTGCCAGTGAAAAAGCAACCAGTCTTTGCACCTGTTTCTTCTTCATAACACTTCTCCTTTTCATATTTTGGTATAACATGTACTAATGTGAATAGATACATTTTATGATTATAGTCTATTTCCACTACTCATGTCAATTCTAGCACAATATTTTTTCGTATTTTTCAACCAAATATCAAAATACTTTCAGCAATTTCATCATCAACTATCACTATGTTTTTTCTTTTCCTCTTGACAAGAGGTGTATACTGAAACTGTAACAAGGAAATACACTTAACAAAACCTCTTTGCAATATGAACTACAAAGTTGAAGGCTTGCTAAGTACGATTCAGTAATTGGAGGAAAAGGTAAATGAATACTTTAAAAGCTGAAACACGTAACATGTCAATCAAAGCCAAAGCACTTAGAAAAGAAGGATTTGTGACCGGATGTATTTTCGGCCGTGAATTGGAAAAATCCATTCCTTTGAAAATGGAAAAGAGCGAAGTCGAACGACTCCTGAAATCCGAAGGGAAAGGTGGAAGAGTCCTGCTTCAACTGGAAGGCAAAACTTATGACGCCCTCATTAAAGAAGTAGATTACAATCCACTGAAAGGTTTCGTGGAAGAAATCGATTTTCAGGCACTTGTAAGCTCTGAAAAGGTACATTCTTCTGCTGAAATCCATCTTCTCAATGAGAGTAAGCTTGTCGCAGGAATCCCACAGCAGATGCTGCATGAAATCAATTACAAGGCTCTTCCTGCATCTTTAGTTGAAAAAATCGAACTTGACGTTGGAGACTTAAAAATCGGAGATACCATTCGAGTAAAAGACCTCGTAATTGCCAAAGATGAAAATATAGATTTGATAACAGATTTAGATTCCACCGTTGTCACTGTGACAGAACCGCGTGTAAGTACAGATGTCACATCAGAGACGGAAGAGGCAGCCGAATAGGCTGCCTTTTATACTGCTTATGATTGTCTGTGCATCTGCGCATGCTCTTTTGAAATCTCTTCATAGAGCCTTGGAACTGTCCACGTTTTATTTGTCTCTGTCAGAATCGCCTTATAATCCACTCGCTTCACTCCATTTTTTCTCATCATAGAAAGAATCTGGTCCAGCCTTTGATTCGATATTCCAGCGAATACCATCATCTCTTTCTCTAACTCTTCCCCCTCATAGCACTCCGGCGCAGCTTCCATATTCTTCATTCCCGCAAGGAAACCGATTTGCTGCAAATACTCTCTCTTTTCTACCTTCTTCATTCGAATTTTCAGCGTAAATAAAATCATTTTCAAATCACGCAGCTGCTTTTCATCTTGAAAATTAATCAACAATACTGTCTCTCGCATAATCATACCACTCCTCTGTCTCTTCTTTGTTTTCACTATTCAAAAATACAATCATATCTTCTAATTGAATCTCTATAATCGGAGTTTCTTCCTTATATAAAAACATCATACATTTTCCGGTTTCTTTTCCTCTGAAATGCCCTATCAGAAATTTTTCTGTATCTCCTCCATTGCTTCTGTAAAAATTATCTTCCGGCATCTCATCAAGCAGTTTCACAGAAAGAATTTGCTCCGATTGAATCTGGCAGTCATAGGAAGCTGCCCGTATATCCATCTTACCACCTGCCATGCAGACTGTCACCTCCGTAGTAGCAAACTCTACTAAAATAGCCACAACCCATATAACACACCCTATGAGTACAGCGCTAATTACCGCTGTGAAGATTTTCGCCGAGTTCTTCGCCATGTTCATCGAATAATTCATCCCACACATGCGGTCTTGAACAAACAGCCTTTTGTCATGCGGGTTGCTGTACCAGCCATTTTTCCAATACACATCGTCATCTGTCTCAATTATTTCGGTATCGATTGACATTATTTCTTTCTTCTTCTGTAAAATCCAACATAAACCTCCCATTAAAATTGCGCCGGAAGTTACTTGTAACAAGATGTATATGCAAAAATCAGCCGATGTCAGCCATTGATTTTTCATCATACAGACAGAAACATACAACCATGCTGACGTATTTACCGCAGCGCACACAAGCAGGCAGATTGTCCAAGTCCGTTTTATCAACTGATTTAAAGTCATGTTCACCT
>ERZ773248.1882-NODE-1882-length-14710-cov-4.141249_pt1 | contig 14710 bp, 13 predicted proteins | sample MGYA00580518_ERZ773248 | MGnify/ENA primary metagenome ERZ773248 (study PRJEB29015, sample SAMEA2737762) | human gut metagenome | biome: human gut; feature: human-associated habitat; material: faeces | place: China | collected 2012 ...
CAAGGTTATAGTTATGTCTATTTTAATATAAAATAAAACTGAAAGATTTATTTAAATCCTCCAGTTAAATTATAGAGCCGATAAACACTTAGTGATTTATCTCTTTTTAGTTCTTAAAAATAATCTTCCTTCATACAATAGTACAAACGTATAGGAGGAAAGTTATGAATAGGGGAGAAATATATTATGCTGACTTATCTCCAGTCATTGGAAGTGAGCAAGGTGGATATAGACCTGTTTTAATTTTACAAAACAATAAAGGAAATAAATATTCTACAACGGTCATTGTGGCACCAATATCATCTAGGATGACCAAAAATGATTTGCCTACACATGTTATTATTGAACCAGTATTTCTGGAAAAAAAGTCAGTTATATTATTAGAACAGATAAGAACTATTGATAAGAAGAGGATAGATGAACGGTTAGGATGTCTATCTACTGATATTATGGAAAAAGTTAACATAGCTATAAAAACAAGTTTAGACATTAAGTAATGTATATGATATAATATGTAGCATTAAAAGGAGTGAAAATATGAATATTTCAAGTATTAAAAATAGAGCAGAAGAATTATTGATTTATTGTAAACCACAAGTTATTCATATCATGACCATTATGTTATTGATAGGATTAATTCCTTCATTATTTGATGGTTCAGAAAATGCATTTATCTCACTAATATCTTTAGTGTTAACAGTTATTTTTTTACCTTTTACACATGGCTATATTGTCACAACATTGAAGGTTGTAAGAAATAACTCAGCTGCTTTAAATGATGATGATGCTTTTGTAGGTTTTAAAAGATTTAAGGACCTTTTTCCTACATATCTTGTATCTGGATTGGTTTTATTTATTATTGCTTTCATTTTGCTATTTATTATGATGTTTTTTACAATTCTATTTTTTGGAACAGTTCTCTCTGGAATTCCTAATATTGTAGCAAATGCGGCATTTTCACAAAGTGGCCTTTATAATTCATTATTTGTACTCATTCAAAGTGCACCATCACTTATTTTTGTTATTTTGTTTTTGATACTTATTATGGTTATTGTTATGGTAATTGCTTCTGCGTTTGTCTTTGCTATGCCATATTTATTAGAACAATATCATATGACAACAATGAAAGCTTTAAAAGAATCATTTTCATTAATGCAAAATCATATCTGGGATATGATTAAGTTAGAACTTTCATTTTTAGGGTGGATGATACTAGTTGGTTTTGTCCAAGGTATAATCACAGAACTTCTTGCATTTATACCAGTATTAGGCGTTCTCATTGCAAGTGTAGTTTCAGGATTGGTAGCCATTTATACTTATTTACCTAAATTTATGGTATCTCAAGCTATTTTCTTTGAAGAATTAGCTTATTATCGTTATGAAGAGCCAAAACAACGTTTCCAGGGAGAATATCAAGATGTTGAGTAACTCATTTACAAGAAAGGTTAATACTCAAGCAAAGTGGATGTTCCTACTAGTTATATTACCATTATATATGTATTGTGGTAGTATTATCATTAGTGCCTTTTTGAAATTTATTATCCTCACTTTTTCACTGGCTTTAAGTGAAAGTACAATCAATTGTTATGTCAATTTACTCTTTGATCTTGGCATGTTGATTATTGTTTGGTTGACTTTTAAGGATTCTATGATTGAACAATGGCACGATTTTAAACAAGATATAAAAGGTCATCTTCTCTATGGATTGTTAATTGGAACAGCATTGGTGTATGGAGTAGGAATTGTTGGCGGGTTTATCACATTACTTTTAGGTGGGGCATCTACAAGTCAAAATCAAAATTTGATTCAAACTATTGTTGCAGCACACCCACTTTTAATGTCACTGACAACTGTTGTTTTTGCTCCATTATTAGAAGAAATGATATTTAGGGGGATAGTATTTGGATGGATATATGAGATAAACCCTAAACTTGCTCATTTGGTTTCAGCATTTGTTTTTGGTTTTGTACATGTTATGATTAGCGTTTTGTCAGGAAATATTTCTGAGTGGATTCAGATATTTTCTTACTTCTTTATGGGGGCAGCCCTAAGTTATCTTTATGAAAAGAGAAACAATATTTATGTTCCTATCTTGTCGCATGCTATGAATAATTTCATCGCAATGCTCTTAATGATATTTTAAAAGACTTACACATTGAAGTAAGTCTTTTTTGTAATTACGCATTGTTGTTTTTATATATGCTATATTATAATAAATATGTAATGATGCCAATAGTGATTCCAAGAATGATACCAGTAACAACATCACTTAAATAATGAACAAAGAGATATAATCTTGAAATAGCTGTTAATATTGCATATATATAGCCAATAATTCCTAGAATGGGATTATAAAGCATCATAACAGTACTGCAAGCAAAAGATGAAGTTGTATGTCCAGAAGGAAATGATAAATCACTTGGTGTTGTTATGAGTAATTGAACTTCAGGATATGTATGACATGGCCTTTTTCTTCTCACAATGGATTTAATTGTCACCTGCCCAATAAGCGTAGCTGCTATTAAGGCTATAAGCATATCAATTGACATTGTTCTTGTTTGATCAATCATATTCGTTATCAGGATAACAATTAACCAACTCATTCCAAAGTCACCACACATACTAATGAATTTCATAATTTCATTTGTGAGATGATGCTTGTAAAAATGAGTCATATAAAAAGCTATGTGTACATCAATATCTTGAATTTTGTTAATCAATGACTTCATCAACATTTCTCCTTTTTATGATAAAGATAATTATTTTAACAGAACTAATAACCAAAGCATGGAAGATAAAAATATTTAATAATGGAATACCATCAAGAGAGAAGAAAGTATTTGTCATTGCATATTCTTGATATGAAGGAATAAATTTTATGATTGCATGGAGCCCATTCAGTATAAAAGCAAAGAAACCTTCAATAAATGAATAATAAATATGAAAGAGTGAAGAAATTATTTTGAAAATTCCATTTTGAGATGTAAATTGGTTGATAAAAGCTATATAAATAATAATACCAATAAATAAAATGAGAAAAGATACTGCAAAAATATAAAGGATATTAATAATTAGAGATAGAAAAAATGATTCCTGTTGTTCTTCATTTATTATATCCTCTTGATATGAATTTTTGACTATATCTTCAATTTCCTGATAATCAGTAACAACTTTCATTGGTGTTTCTTCAATAGATTGATCAGTCTTATTAATTTGCTGTAGTAAACGGGTGAGTGTTTCTTCTTCCTCATTATCTAAGGAAGATATATGTATTTCCTTTTGTTCAATGTCTTCTTCAGGATCTGCATATTGTATTTCCTGAAGTGGACTTTCTTGAGGTGGAGTTTCTTGAATTGTTTCAGATTCATCACTAAACTGAAATTTTTTTCTATGTGGAGCATTTTTAAAAAGAACACTTCCATCCTTTATATTCTGCTGATTTAACTGTGTAACATAATAAGAATAAGTTTTATTGACTACATCTAAAATTTGATGATCACTGCAATAAGTCTGTTCAAGTCGATCTTTAACTTTATTTAATTCTTCTATGCTCATATCAGCATTCATTCCAAGAATAGATGAATACATTTCACTTTCTTCATATTGATCAAAAAGGAGAGTATTCAAAACTTCAAATAGATTTTTGCAAATCTTGTAAGATGTTTCCATTTCAAATTTTCCTGCTGGTATTAAGTCTTCACAATAAATAATATTCATATTCAATTCATTTGCAGCATAATTTAATGACATAAAAGAAGAAATAACGAGTGTCTCAACAGTATGAACATGAAAATGATTAGTAATTGTCTCTAACATTTGCGTTGAAGGTAATGGCATACTAGAAGTATCACTACCAATGATAAAGTGAACTTTATTATAAATTTTAGCTGCTTGTAAATAATGGACTGCATCTTTTGTTCTATGAGTAGAAATAACGGCAACTTGTATTTCCTTTTGGTGAAGATATTCTAATAATTCTAAGAAACCTTCATTAGGTTTTAAACCTTTGTAGTCTAGATACTGCATCAGTTCTCTTTCGATTTTGGCATTTAAGGGACCTGTATCTACCTTTCCATCAAGAGGAAGATCTTTATACATATCATACATATTAGAAAGATGTGGATAAAAATCTTTTTTACTGATTGGTATATTTTTATTGTCACATAGATGATGATAATAATTATATCTAAATCTATTTAAATCAAAAATAACTCCATCTAAAGGAATAATGACGACTTTTATACTATTAATAGATTGCCTGTACATACCCTCACCGCCTTATGCATCATATTATATCAAACTTTTTCATATTATTCCATGTAAATTGACTTGATTTTTTTGGAAGAGTAGTGTATCATATATTCGTTGACAATCTCTCCTTAGCTCAGCTGGCAGAGCATCTGACTCTTAATCAGAGGGTCCACGGTTCGAACCCGTGAGGGGAGACCAATGATAAATAACCGGAAACTTATGTTCCCGGTTTTCTCATTTAAAAATATGTAATTTTATATTGAAATTAAAATCAAGATATGATATTATATTTAAGCAACTGATGGAGACATACTCAAGAGGCTGAAGAGGCGCCCCTGCTAAGGGTGTAGGTCGGGAAACTGGCGCGAGGGTTCAAATCCCTCTGTCTCCGCCATATTTGTTGCTTATATTGGTCTGGTAGTTCAGTTGGTTAGAATGCCGCCCTGTCACGGCGGAGGTCGCGGGTTCGAGTCCCGTCCAGACCGCCATATAGAATACTAACAATCCCAAAGGGGATTGTTTTTTTTGTAAACAAGTATTACAAATGTATAAAATAAAAACTATTTTTGATTATATGCATACATAATTGCTATAACCGTTTTGGCATCTACGATTGTGCCATCTAAAACTTTTTGGTATGCTTCATCAAGATCCATTTTGATAATATCAATAAATTCGTCATCATCACATGCAAGAGAATCATCAACTTCATGAAAATCGATTGCTTTATAAAGATAGAGCCATTCACTGGTATATCCAGGAGATGGTAGAACTTTAAGGATAAATTGCATATCGCGCGCACGATAATTTGTTTCTTCTTCAAGTTCACGAAAAGCACATGCCTTTGTGTCTTCATCTTTTTCAAGTTTTCCAGCTGGAATCTCTAAGGTTTCAATACGGTTAGGGTAACGAAATTGCTTAACCAAAAGAATCTGGTTATTTTCAATTGCAAGAATACAAACTCCCCCATGATGGTAAACAACTTCTCTAAATGCATGTTTACCATCTTCAAGTTCAACTTCTTCTTTTGTGACTTGCATAATTTTTCCATCAAAAATTATTTCTCGATTAATTTCTTTTTCCATTTTCTCAACTCCTTGTTTCTATATTATAGCATAAAAAGAAAAGAAAGTATGCGGGGGAGCACACTTTCTTATTCTCTCTATTATTTACACGTTAGGGTGATAATAGGGGGGTATGATTAAGTGAATATCACTTAACATGTATATTATAACAAATATTTCATTGTTGTAAAGGCTTTCAAACACTTTTTGTATATTTTTTCACATATTTTATGTATAATGTTTATGGTGATTAGAATGAAAAAGTTAATTATAGATGAAAATCATGCGAATCAAAGAATAGATAAGTATTTGAAAAAACTTTTATGTCAAGCTCCATCACAACTCATTTATAAAATGTTAAGGAAAAAGGATGTAAAAGTTAATGGGGTTAAAGTCAAAGAAAATTATATCTTGCAAAATCATGATGTTGTAGAACTATTTTTGTATGAAGATAAGTTTCAGGAATATACGCGAGCACAAACAATCTTTGATTTAAAAATAGAATTTCAGGTAATTTATGAAGATGATAAGATTTTAGTTGTAGGAAAGCCTGCTGGATTACTTGTTCATGAAGATATAAATGAAGATATGAATACATTATCTAATCAGGTGATAACTTATCTTTATCAAAAAGGTGAATATGATCCTCAAATTTCATTGGGGTTTACACCAGGACCAGTTCATAGATTAGATCGCAATACAAGTGGGATTGTTATTTTTGGAAAGACTATGCGAGCACTACAGGACTTAAATGAGATGATGAAGAAACGGCATTGTATAGAAAAAACGTATTTAACAATATGCAAGGGACATATGTCTTCGGCAGATCTTGTTGGTTATATGAAAAAAGATGGTGATCAGTCACTTGTGAAAGTTGTTACTCAAAATACACCTGGTGCATTAATGATGCATACACTTGTAGAAAATATTGAATATCATCAGGGATTTTCATTATTGAAAGTACAATTAGTTACAGGAAGAACACATCAGATTAGAGTTCATTTGGCAAGTGTTGGACATCCTATCATAGGTGATAGCAAATATGGTGATTTTGAATTAAATAGAGAAATGAAGAAAAAATATCATCTTCAACATCAGTTTTTACATGCTTATACTATTAAATTTGTGAAGCCAATTGGCTGTTTAAAATATTTACAAAATCAAGTGATGATATGTCCGCTTCCTCAAAATCTACAAGATATAAAAAGAAGTATGTTTTGTAAATTGTAACTAGGAAAATATCTATTTTTATTGTATAATAATCATATATGTATGGAAGGAGAACGGAGAATGAAATACTATATAGGAATTGACTTAGGGGGAACTAATGTTCGTACTCTTTTGGTTGATGAAAATGGGAAAACATATAGTGAAGTAAAAGATGCGACAGAAAGAGAAAAGGGGCCTGATTTTGTTTGTTCAAAAATCATTCGTCAAATTGAAAGTTTAGATTGTAGTATTTGTGGGGGAATTGCAAATATTGAAGGGATTGGAATTGGAGTACCAGGACCTGTAGATACTGTTCATGGGGTCATGATTATGGCAACAAACTTGCCTGGTTTTGAAAATTATCCAATCTGTGAGAAATTATCAAGTCGTTTTAACTTGCCAGTGTTTATTGATAATGATGCAAATGTTGCTGGATTGGCAGAAGCATTACTTGGGGCTGGAAAAGGGAAAGCAACATGTTATTATGTTACAATTTCAACTGGAATTGGAGGAGCTTTTATTGTCAATGGTCAAGTTGTTTCAGGTGGAAGAGGACATGCTGGTGAAATTGGAAATATTATTGTCAAAAACAATGGTTATAAATTTGGAGGACTAAATCCTGGAGCAGTTGAAGGTGAAGCAAGCGGTACTGCAATTACACGTAAGGGCAAAGAAATCCTAGGTGAAGATAAGGTTGCTCATGCTGGTGATGTCTTCAGATTAGCAGATGAAGGTGATGTGAAAGCACAAGGAATTGTAGATGAATGTGTAAGTGAACTTGCAACAATGCTTGCTAATATTGCTCATACAGTTGACCCTCATTGCTTTATTATTGGAGGTGGCGTGATGAAATCTAAACGTTATTTCTATGATAAATTAGTTGAACAGTTCAACGCCAAAATCCATGTTGGTATGAGAGGATACATACCGCTATTGGAAACAGAATTAGAAGATTGTGGAGCAATTGGTGCAGCGATGTTACCAATGTCTAGATTAAAATAATGTCAAATGATAAAGGTCAATCCTTTATCATTTTTTTCTTTATAAAAGGAACATAAAGTGTTAGAATAAAGAAGCAATAAAGGAGGGTGTTTATGAAAGAAAAAGTTGTTTTAGGTCTAAGTGGGGGAGTTGATAGTGCGGTTGCTGCCTATTTGTTAAAAGAACAAGGCTATGAAGTCATTTGTGTTTTTATGCGTAACTGGGATTCATCACTTAATAATGATATTTTAGGAAATCCTACCAATAATAATGAGATATGCCCTCAGGAAGAAGATTATAATGATGCTAAGAAAGTTGCTGAACATTTAGGATTAGAACTTCGTCGTGTTGATTTTATTAAAGAATATTGGGATCATGTGTTTACATATTTTTTAGAAGAGTATGCCAAGGGAAGAACACCGAATCCAGATATTTTATGTAATAAACATATTAAGTTTAAAGCCTTTTTGGATTATGCAAAATCGATTGATGCAGATTATATAGCAACAGGACATTATGCCCGTGTGGAACATCATTTAGGACAAGATTCTCTTATGTTAAGAGGCGTTGATAATAATAAAGATCAGACATATTTTTTATGTCAATTGAATCAGTTACAACTTCAGTCTTCATTGTTCCCAATTGGTGAATTAACAAAGCCTGAAGTCAGAAAACTTGCAGAAGATTTAAATCTACCAGTTGCACATAAAAAAGATAGTACAGGAATTTGTTTTATTGGAGAACGTGATTTTAGAGAGTTTCTAAAAAATTATATTCCTGCTAAAAATGGTCATATGGTAGATATACAAACAAAACAAATTGTTGGTGAACATCAGGGGATTATGTATTATACTATAGGACAAAGAAAAGGTCTTAATATTGGTGGGCCTGGAGATGCATGGTTTGTTGTTGGAAAAGAATACGATCAGAATATATTATATGTCTGTCAAGGAGATCAAAATGACTGGTTGATGAGTGAAGGGGCTTTAATTACTGATGTCAATTGGATTATGTCACAAAAACCAGAGAGTGAATTCTCATGTACAGCTAAATTTAGGTATCGTCAAAAAGATAACGATGTATCAATTCATTTTATTGATGAAACAACAATTTATGTCACATTTAAGCAGCCAATTAAAGCTGTTACACCAGGACAGGCAGCAGTCTTTTATAATGATGATGTGTGTTTAGGTGGTGGAACAATTGAAAAAGTTTATAAAGATCAAAAGGAGATTACATATTTATAATGTTAGAATACACTGGAATTATTAAACAAGTGCGATTCTATAGTGAAGATACAAAGTTTATTGTTTGTGTGATTGATAGTGAACAAGAAGATAAACCAATATTGGCAACAGGATATATGAGTTATGTGAACCCACAAGATAAATATCATTTTCAAGGAGAGTATACTATTCATCCTAAATATGGTAAACAATTTCAAATTCAATCATATGAGATTATTTTAGCGGATGATGAGAGTGAAATCATTCGCTATTTATCTAGCCCATTATTCAAGGGAATTAGTGAAAAACAAGCAACTGCTATTGTGGATACATTAGGAAAAGATGCACTTAATAAAATTAAAGAAGATAAACATGTTTTAGATAGTGTTCGTGGAATGAATGAAAAAAAGCGTGAAACAATCATTGAGGTTTTATCCTCACAGGATTTTGATCAAGAAGTTTTATCATTTTTTATGGGACATGGTATTAGTACTAAAAATTTAGCACTCATCCAAGCTGTTTATCAGGAACATACATTGGATGTTTTGCAAAACAATCCTTATCAGCTTATAGATGATATTGATGGGATTGGTTTTAAAACAGCAGATGATTTGGCTTTAAAAATCGGAGTTGATCCTTTAGATGACAATCGTATGAGAGCAGCTGTTCTTTATGCATTAAAGGAAGCCTGTTTTCAAGATGGCAGTACTTTTCAGGAACATGATCGTATTTATAAGAATTTCCATCGCTTTATACCAAACATCTCATATGAGCAATGTGATGACTATTTAGATGAACTCATTAATGAAGAAAAAATTATACAAGTAGTAGACAAATATTATCCATCTGATTTATATGAAAGTGAAAATATTATCACTGAGACATTTCAACGTTGGCTAAAAGCACCACTTTATAAATATGATAATGAAGAAGTCGATCAATTATTAGATGATTTACAAAAAACATTGGCTATTGAATATGATGAGTTACAAAGAGAAGCTATTCATTTATTTTTAGAACAATCAGCAATGATTCTAACTGGTGGACCTGGAACTGGAAAAACAACTATTGTTGAGGCAATTATAAAATTATATACAAAATTAAATCCAGATCAACGAATTGCTATGGTTGCACCAACTGGTCGTGCATCAAAACGATTAAGTGAAGTCACAGGTCTTGAGGCTTGTACAATTCATCGGCTTTTAAAATGGGATTTACATACGAATACATTTGCAGTTAATGCTCAAAATCCTTTGGATATAGATTTGTTAGTGATTGATGAATTTTCTATGGTTGATTCTTTATTGTTTTCAAATCTTCTCTCTGCTTCTCGTAAGGTGACAAAAATTTTATTGATTGGTGATGATCAGCAGTTACCGTCAGTTGCTCCCGGACATGTACTGAAGGATTTGCTAGAAAGCCAAATGATACCAACCGTTAAATTGGATCGCATTTATCGTCAGTCACAGGAAAGTGGAATTATTCAATTGGCACATAGTATTCGTAATGATGATTATCAAGAACATCTTTTTTTGGATTATAAAGATATTCATTTTCAAACATGTGCTTCCTATGACATTGTGAATTATGTAAAGGTTCTTGTCTCAAAAGCAATGAAAGAAGGATATGATGCTAATGATATTCAAGTTCTAGCACCAATGTATAATGGTGTAGCAGGAATTGATGCTTTAAATGACTGTTTACAAGAACTTTTAAATCCACATGATGAGTATAAAAATGAATTGCGAGTTGGTAAACGTATTTATCGTGAAGGTGATAAGATTTTACAATTAAAAAATCGTATTGATGATAATGTTTTTAATGGGGATATTGGTGTTTTGGAAGAAATATGTTATAAAGATAATTTTGAATTTCTAGCAGATACATTGATTGTTAATTTTGATGGGATCTATGTAGAATATACTGCTAATGACTTTTATACAATTACACATGCTTATTGTATGAGTATTCATAAATCCCAGGGAAATGAATTCAAAATTGTGATTATGCCAGTTTTAAAAGACTATTATATTATGTTAAAGAAAAATTTAATTTATACAGGTTTAACACGTGCAAAGCAATCTTTATTTGTGATTGGAAATCATCAGGCATTTGCTTATGGAATTGCTAATAATCATGATGAAAAAAGACGTACAACGCTATCTGAAAAAATGTCACAAACTCAATCAATTTCACCGTATGATTTTATGTAAAATGGTCATACTAAGAATGTACTTTTAAAGGAGTGAGACATAATGTCTAAATTAGCAGTTGCCTTTTTCTCAGCAGGAATTGTTGCCGCAGCAATGATTATGATGAGTGATATGCCTTGTGCTGATGAAATTGAACATACAGTTCATAAAGCAAAAAAGGCTATCAAAGAACAACTTTAAGGAGTACTAAGGACTAATTTTTAGTCCTTTTTGATATAAAGGGGTTTTCATATGAATAAAGTTACGCTAGCTAAAAATATCATTATCTTTAGTATTTGTGCTATTTTGTTATATTATGTCATTACATTATTTCAAATAGGTGCATTCTTTTGTTATGTTTTTAATTTATTTTTTCCACTTATTATTGCTTTGTTCTTTCATTTTTTATTAGATCCTTTGATAGATTATTTTACAAATGATAGATTAAGCAGAAAAATTGTTGTTGTCCATATTTATCTATCCTTATCATTGTTATTTGTGATAGGATGCTATTTTGTTGCTCCTTATATTTTGGAACAATGTTTAAAATTTTATAATCAATATTGTAATGGTCATTTAAGATTGAATCCAATTTTCTCTACAATCTTTGATTTTTTACAACAATATCAAGTCATAGATTATTTAATGGGAATTCTTAATGGTTGGACACAATCTGTCATTTACTGGGTTACCAATATCCTTTTAGCCATGGGAATATCATTTTATCTTTCTTATGATAATATGCATCTTATCGAGAAATTAATTGTTTATTTACCATTTGATAAACAAGGACCATGTATGCAAACCTTAAAACGCTTAAAACTTTTAACTTATCAGTTTATGAAATCTTTAATTTTAGATTTTCTCTTTTTCTTTTTAATGTGTCTTATTCCTTTCTTTTTTATTGATGAAGATCTCTTTTTATGGATTGCCCTCTTTTTATCAATTACCAATCTTGTGCCTTATATTGGACCTTATATAGGTGGGATACCTGTTGTTATTTATGAATATATAGCTGATCCTCAAATGGGATATGTTGCTTTTATTGCAGTCATTGTTCTACAATATTTAGAATCTTCATATTTACAGCCTTATCTTTTTTCTAAGTGTATACGACTACATCCTATTGCTTTGTTTATAGCATTGACCTTCTTTGGTGATTTATTTGGTATTGTAGGGATGATCTTTTCACCATTGCTATTATCATATAGTTTACTTTTGCTAGAGTTACTAAAAAATCTAAATGTTTTTACGAAAGTTAAACAAATTGTTTCAAAAGAATAATCATAAAAAATATTCATATTATGATTATTCTTTATCTTACAAATTCTTTAAATGATATTCTTTATAATAAAAGAAAAAGGAGTCATTTATGGAAACAAAAGATATTTTAGGATTACTAGGAGGTCTTGCCTTATTTCTTTATGGTATGAAAATGATGTCTGATGGCTTGTTAGATGGGGCAGGGATTAAATTAGAATATATTTTAGAAAAACTCACTAATCACAAATTAAAAGCTATTTTGGTAGGGACATTGATAACTTGTATTATTCAAAGTTCATCTGCAATGACAGTCATGTTAATAGGCTTTGTGAATGCCAAAGTGATGAAACTAAATAGAGCTATTTGGGTTATAATGGGAGCAAATATTGGGACCACAATGACAGGACAATTGATTGCTTTTGATATAGGTGTTTTTGCACCTGTATTTGCTATTGTAGGGGTTATTCTGATTGTCTTTTTCTCATGGCGTGCAGCTCGTTTATGTGGCGAAGTTTTGACTGGAATAGGGATGTTGTTTATGGGATTAGAAATGATGTCACAATCAATGATACCTTTACAGTCATCTGAATTGTTCTTAAATTCCATGATCACTCTTTCGCATCCTTTATTTGCGGTTTTAGTTGGGGCATTATTTACAGCAATTATTCAAAGTTCATCAGCTTCTATTGGTATCTTACAAACCCTTGCAATGCAACATCTTATCCCTTTTTCTCAGGCAGTATATTTTTTATTTGGATTTGATATTGGAACATGTATGACTGCTTTCATTGCATCATTATCTGGTTGTCGTAATGCTAAAAGATTAGCTTTGTTTCATCTTCTTTTTAATGTATTGGGAACTTCAGCTTTTCTTGTTATTTGTCAATTTACTCCAATTGTATCAATAGTTGAAGGCTGGACTCCCCATGAACCAATGCGTAAAATTGCGAATATGCATACATTATTTAATGTCATAACAACAGCGGCCTTTTTATTCATTGATAAGCCTATTCTAAAATTTATTGAAAGATTAATTCCATTAACAAAGAAGAGGGAAAAAGGATATATATAACAAGAATTGTTTTTATATTGATTTTTACAATAAAATTGGGTATAATACAAAAGTCAAATCGTTAAAAAAGAAGAGTATTTATAATTCTGTTTTTAGAGAGGAAATGGTTGGTGCAAATTTCTATCAGAATATAAAGAAAGCTACTTTGAAGAGTGATGTAAACATCAACGCATAGTCGGCGTTATCGACTTAGAGAGCATAATCTTTTGATTATGAATAAGGATGGTACCGCGATTTAAGTCGTTCCTTTTATAGGAAGGACTTTTTATTTTGTAAAGGAGAAGGATATTATGAAACAATTAACTGGAAATCAAGTAAGACAAATGTTCTTGGATTATTTTAAATCTAAAGGACACATGATTGAACCTGGGGCATCATTGATTCCTCATAATGATCCAACATTATTATGGATTAACGCAGGAGTTGCAGCATTAAAAAAATATTTTGATGGAAGTGAACAACCCGCATGCCATAGAATAGTCAATGCTCAAAAATCAATTCGTACAAATGATATTGAAAATGTTGGAAAAACAGCAAGACATCATACTTTCTTTGAAATGTTAGGAAATTTTTCAATAGGAGATTATTTTAAAGAAGATGCGATTCCTTTTGCATGGGAGTTTCTAACAAGTCCGGAATGGATAGGATTTGATAAAGAAAAATTATATGTGACAGTTTATACTGATGATGACGATGCTTATCGTATTTGGACTGAAGTTTGTCATGTAGATCCAAGTCATATTTTAAAAACTGATGGAAACTTTTGGGAAATTGGAGAAGGTCCAGGTGGTCCTGATTCTGAAATTTTCTATGATCGTGGTGTTGAATATGACCCTGATGGTTTAGGTGAAAAATTATTTTTTGAAGAGTTAGAAAATGATCGTTATATTGAAATTTGGAACGTTGTTTTTTCACAATTTGATTGTAATCCTACTATTGACCGAAAGGAATATAAAGAATTACCACAAAAAAACATTGATACTGGAATGGGTCTTGAAAGACTGGTTAGTATTATTCAAGGTGGAGAAACAAATTTTGATACGGATTTCTTCCTGCCAATTATTCATGCAACTGAAGAAATGACAAATGTCAGATATGAAGACAATAAAATGGCTTATCGTGTCATTGCAGACCATATTCGTACTGTTACTTTTGCATTAAGTGATGGGGCATTGTTTGATAATGCAGGTAGAGGGTATGTTTTAAGACGTATTTTAAGACGTGCAGTTCGTTATGGGAAGAAGATTGGAATTGATCATTCTTTTATGTATAAATTGGTTTATGTTGTGGCTGATATTATGAAAGAATTCTATGATTATTTACCAGCTAAAGCAGACTATGTGAGTGGACTTGTAAAAAAGGAAGAAGAGGCTTTTCATAAAACATTATCTAATGGTGAGAAATTATTAAATCAGATGTTGAAAAAAACAATTGATCAGCAATTAGACGGTA
>ERZ773248.1895-NODE-1895-length-14621-cov-31.216120_pt1 | contig 14621 bp, 14 predicted proteins | sample MGYA00580518_ERZ773248 | MGnify/ENA primary metagenome ERZ773248 (study PRJEB29015, sample SAMEA2737762) | human gut metagenome | biome: human gut; feature: human-associated habitat; material: faeces | place: China | collected 2012 ...
ATATACAAGCAAAAATATACTAAGAACTAATCATATGGCACAGGGGCTGTCGTACCTAGCAGTACGGCAGCCCATCTTTATAGGAAAGGAAAATAATATGCGCTATAAAATAATTGCCTATACTCTCTTTCTTCTCTTTGCACTCGGTCTTATCGGCATAGCCTCCATAGCCAGCGCACAGGCGAGGCCTTGCAGCACCTATACAGCACATGTGGTACGCATTATAGATGGTGATACCATTCATGTACGCGATATAACAGGCGAAGCACACCGCATCCGACTTGCTATGATAGATGCACCGGAAAGTGAGCAGCCCTTTGGCACGGAATCAACAAAAAAACTAAGCGAACTGTTACGCCAAAGCACAGTCCGCTTGAAAGTTAAGTGTATTGATAAGTATAACCGTGAAGTTGCTTTTGTATATTGCGAAGGAAAGGACGTGAGCGCCGAAATGCTGAAGGACGGCATGGCACTGCATTACCACATGAACTTCGATAAATGCGAAATATATGATAAATTTGAGGCAGCAGCAAAGCGCTGGCATAAAGGCTTATGGTCACAGGAAAAAATTGAAAAGCCTTGGGATTTAAGAAGAAAACATCGGAAGGAGAATGAATAATGTTTATCAGAACTTTTAACACACCTAATTGGCCATCTGACTTTAGTGTTTCAGATAATATTGAAGGATTGGATTTCTATGATAATCATTGGAGATGTATGAACCGTCTGCCGGATTACATAAACAGCGATACAATTACTAATCTGGTATATGATAATGGTGATTGGTGTTTTACTGCTGATGGCAAATACAAAGATTATTATTATGTGATGGCTTTCGTTAACTGGTCTAAGGCACCAGTCATTCTTTCTATGCACCAAACGGAAGAAGAAGCACAGGAGAAAATTAAGCTTTTGGCTATAGAACTGAACAATAAATAATAAAATGCTCCGCCTACCCTAAAAAAAGAGTAAGCGGAGCATTTTTATTGTTGAAAAAAGGATATTTTAAGAAATAAAATATATCGAGCAGTCTGCAAAAGTTGCTGCATCTGTGCTAGGAGTTTAGACATGAATCTCTCATACTTGGTTGATTGTTTGTTTCACTTCTATTGTACCAAGTTTTGATGCTTTACGCATTTTTTATCTTCTGAAATATGCAGAGCAAGTGGACAGATCATGATCTGGTGGAGTACTGTATTCGCGAGAATTATCTCAGCACTCTGGCATTATTGTTGACAAAATGAAGTTAAGTAACTACCCAACCAATTATTTATCTGCCGTATTACTCAGATAAATTATATGATAAACGCAAGCAGGATAAACTATCTTCAAATTTGTCCTGCTTATTTTTTTGCGTTAGGGGGTGAATAAAACGACAAAAAAAGCCATTAGTATAGTGAGAACACAAAAACAACCGCTTAAGCGCTTTCCCCAAGCACCCAAGCGGTCATTCACAGCCTTATTCACTTCTCGTACTTAAACTCAAACACGCCAAAGCCCTTTCCCTGCGTCAGATGACTAACGTCATTCAAGCGGAAAACAGCGTGCTCATGCCATTTGTTAATCCCCAGAACAGTTACGCTGGCAGGCTGCACATCAACCGAAAAGTTAAACGCCGCCACCTGCTGCATATCCATTCCCAGCCAACGGAAAATAATATTCTGAATCGTGCCCTTATGCGCAACAATCAGCAGATTTTCCTTGTCGACATCCGCACGATGCCACAAGCCGTGTACATTACGGCGATAAAATTCATTGCGCGTTTCACCGCCAGGATAGTTGCGGTGATCCAGCTCCTGCTCGGAAGCCGGCTTGCAAAAATGCTTCTTAGCCTCTTCCTCGGTCATGCCGGCAGCAATGCCGTTATTCTTTTCCCTCAGGAATCGGCAATGCTCTATTTCGCCCTTAAAGCCAAGCTCCTCGGCAATAATCTGCGCCGATGCGGAAGCACGCTGCAAATCACTTGCCAGAATCCGCAGCTTGCAATTACGTCCGGCAAAATCCTTCGCCAGCTTTACCGCAGCAGCCTTTATCTGCGCCCTTCCCTTTTCGGTCAGCTGCGAATCCGTCCAGCCGCCGGTCAATCTTTGCGTATGATGCGTTGCTTCACCATGCCTCACTAAGATAATCATCATTCATCCTCCGACTATTCTTCGTTATGACTGGCATAGTTTTTGAGCAGCTCAACCTGCGTTTCCAACAGATGCAGCATATTTTTTCGATGCAGCGCCGCCTTTTTCACCTGCTCGTTATAAGCCTGTTCGGCCATAGCAGCCTTGGCATCAGCCTCAAAAATAATTTTACGGCTGCGTTCCTCTGCATCCCCCACCAGTTTACGATATTTAGTATTTGCATCCAGCATCATTCTGCCGGCTTCGCTGCGAGCATCCTCCAGCAGCTTGTTAGCCTCGCTGGCAGCACTGTTAGCGCGTTTTTTGCAGACATCCTCGGTAGTAACACGCAGCTTTTCTGCATCTACCTCAGCACTGCTGCGCAGCTTATCTGCATAAGCCTTAGCCTCTTCGCGCAGCTTGTTGCATTCAGCCATCGCTGCCTGCAGCATGTTATCGGTTTTGTTCTTTGTCTGATTATACAAATCCTCAGCATGCGCCATGGTATCATCATGTAGCTTTTGCGCCGCAGCCTTCGCTTCTCTCAGCTGCTGCTCGCACTTCACTGCAGTTTCCTTCTCCAGCAGCGCCGCCTTCTTTTCACTGGCGTTCTTTACCTCGTCAGCAGTTTCCTGCGCTACAGCCAGTGTACTCTGCATGGTAGCCTCCATCTGCTGATAATATTCCAGCTTGGAGCTGACGCGTTCGATAGTTTCCTTCTGCTCCAGGTTATCCAGATAAAGGTATTCGTATTCCTTAATCAGCTTAGCAAGAAACTTGTCTACCTCTTCTACCTCATAGCCACGAAAACCCTTGGTAAAAGTTTTTTTCTTTAAATCCTCCGGATTAAGCATGGTTTATCCTCCTAGATATAACGCTTCAGCGTTACGCTGATGCGTCCTTTTTTAGTAGTGCCGCGGATTTCCTCAATCTCTACTCGTCCACGGCCGCGGAAGGAAATTACATCGCCCTCGTTCACCGGCTGTGCCGCCTTCTTGGCCTCTTTCCAGTTTACCTTGACATTCAGGCTTTTGATTTCATCCGCCATACGGCTGCGGCTTACGCCATAGCCTGCCGCTGCCACGGCATCAAGGCGCAAATCAGCGACTGTCGCGTTAATCAGCTTAACCTTTTCTTCCTTATGCAGCAATTCCTCGCTGGGAATTTCCGTAAGCGTTACCGGCGCAGAACCGATCTGCGTCAGATTACCGGTAAGATAATTTACCAGTGATTTTTCTACCACGAACTGCGCTCCCTCGGGCACAAAAACGATATCGCCCAAGGCCTCACGCTTGCAGCCCGTGCCCATAAACGCACCGAGAATATCGCGATGCGACAAATCATAATAGCGCTTATCCCAAGCCGCCAGAAAATAGGCCATGCCGAAATCCGGCTGACCGTAAAAATCATCGGCAACAAAGGCAGCCTTCACCCTTTCGGCATTACTGAAGCCGCCGTCGCTTTCCAGACGCACATTTTCGTAGTTCGCCGCAATAATTTCCGCAACGTTATAGGCATGAGGATCAAGAAACTCGCTCACACGGAACTTGCGCGATTTATTGGCGCCCTCGGCCAAATCCAGCAGCTTGGCCGCCAGCTGTTCGTCACCGCCGGCTTTAAAGTAACGCAGAATTTTTTCTCTGTCTGCCATAAATTATTTCCCCTGTAATTCCTTATCTCTTTGCAGCACTGCCTGCACCGCATCATAAAAAGCACCGCGCACGCCATGATTTTCCAATGCATGGATACCGGCAATAGTCGTGCCGCCGGGGCTTGTTACCTGGTCGCGCAGCTGTGCCGGATGCAGGCCGCTTTCTACGCACAGCTTGCCGCTGCCTGCCATTGTCTGTGCTGCCAGCTTAATAGCCAGCGCACGCGGCAAACCGGCACGCACGCCTGCATCAGCCAGTGCATCGATAATCACAAAGCAATAGCCCGGTCCGCAGCCGGAAATAGCGGTAATCGCCTGTAATGCTTTCTCATCTACAAATTCTATTTCGCCGCAGCTGCTGAAAATTGCTGCCGCAGTCTGCTTCATAGGCTCGGTTACAGCCTCATCGCAGCAGATGGCAGTCATACCGGCGCCTGCTGCTAGCGGAGTGTTCGGCATCGTGCGGATTACCGGGAACCCCGGAGCATAGGCATGCAGCTGTTCCAATGTAACACTGCCCATGATAGAAAGTACCCAGGCATCCTTTTTCATCGCAGCCATCAGCTCGGGCACCAGTGCCACCGGTGCTACCTGAGGCTTAACGGCAAAGATTACCAGGTCAGCATCCTTTACTGCCTCTTTATTATCCGTAGTAACATTTACGCCAAAGGCTTCATGCAGACTGCGCGCATGTGCCTCAGTCGGCTCGCCTACGGTAATCATCTCCGGCGCAATCAGGCCGCCGCCGATAATTCCCTTAATAATGGCTTTGGCCATAGCGCCGCCGCCGATAAATGCAATTTTCTTTACTGCTATTTGTCCCATGGATTATTTCCCCTCTCGTCAAGCTCGTGCTCTTCGCCCGCATCTATATCTACGTTTTTCGGGGCGCAGATAACAATATTGCGTCCCAGCTTTTTCATGCTGCCGCCGATAGCATAAACAGTACCGCTGATAAAATCGGTCATACGCTTGGCAACAACATTATCTGTCTTATCATAATTAACAACTACAGCCTGATTATCGCGCAGATAATCGGCAATCTTAGGAGAATCGTTGAAATCGACAGGTTCCAGCAGCACAACCGTCATCAGCTTGTCGGCAATAGGCAGGTTAATGGTTTTACTGCCCATTTTTTCATTTTTTGCCGGTTCAGGCGTTGCTGCCGAACTTTTAAAGTTCAAAATGGATTTGCGTTCACGCTTAGGCTTCTCTGCCGGTACCGAAGCGGCAGGCTCCTTGCTGCCGAAGAAACGCTTCTTGGGTTTAGCCGGCTCCTGCTCGGTCTTAGCAGGCTTCTGCTCAACTTCTTCTTCGATGATTTCTTCCTCGTCATAAAGACTTAATGCATTCATGATTTTATCAATAATATTCATCACGTCACCAACCTTATCTATGTCTTAAAATTTCAGGCTATAATCACGCTGGCCGAACAAGGCTGTGCCTACACGCACAATATTGGCACCTTCTTCTATCGCAACTGTATAATCATTGCTCATACCCATAGACAGAATATCTGCCTGCGGATACTGCTGCTTTAAGCGGGCGAACGCACGGTAGCCTGCCGCAAATACAGGTCTTGTCTGCTCGATATCTTCGCATTTCTGGGCAATAACCATCAGTCCGCGCAGACGCACATGCTTGTATTCGGGCAGCTTCGGCAGCAGCGCCAGATAATCTTCCTTATCTAAGCCAGACTTTTGCTCCTCATGGGCAATATTCAGCTGCAAAAGGATATCCTGCACCTTACCGATGCGTTCCGCCTCCTTATCAATCGCAGCCAGCAAATGCTCACTGTCAACCGATTCGATAAGGTCAAACAAAGCAACAGCCTGACGCGCCTTATTCGTCTGCAGATGTCCGATAAGGTGCCAGTAGCCGTGTTTGCCCAAGGCCTCCTGCTTATGCTTGGCCTCCTGCACGCGGTTTTCGCCTACGTTGGCAATGCCCAAGGCTTCGATATTTGTAATAATTTCCGGCGGATGATTTTTCGTCACCGCCACCAGCGTTACATTATCTCCTGTGAGCAGGTCTTTATTTTTACGCTTGTCCAAAGCAGACGCTATCTGCTCCTGAACCTGCTTTAAATTATCAGCTAACAATGTATTTGCCCCCCAATTCTCAGCAAAATGATTTGTGGCAAAGATTCTGCTTTTTATTATGCTTTAAAAGCTCTTTATCTTTATATTTTAGCATACGTGTAAACCATTGTCACGAATAAAAACAACAAAGAGCTGCCGCACAAAAGTGCAGCAGCTCTCAATAAATTTATCTTCGTTATGATAGCTATTAGTATAACAGCTTGTTGGCAATAACCAAACGTTGGATTTGGTTGGTACCTTCGTAGATTTGCATGATTTTAGCGTCACGCATCATCTTCTCTACGGGGTATTCTTTAGTGTAACCGTAGCCGCCCATTACCTGAACAGCGTCGGTGGTTACCTGCATAGCGGTATCGGCAGCATAGCATTTAGCCATAGCAGCCTCTTTGGAGAATTCCATGCCCTGATCACGCATCCAGCAAGCCTTTTGAACCATGAGGCGAGCGGTTTCAACCTTCATAGCCATGTCAGCCAGCATGCCTTGAACCATTTGGAAGGAAGCAATCGGTTGGCCGAACTGACGGCGCTCTTTAGCATATTTAACAGCGTAATCCAGAGCAGCCTGAGCGATACCTACGGAAACAGCGCCAACGAACGGACGAGCGCTGTCTAAGGTATTCATAGCAATACGGAAGCCTTCGCCTTCGCGGCCTACGCGATAGGACTCAGGAATAACAACGTCTTGCAGAACCAGCTCGGTAGTATTGGAAGGACGGATGCCCATTTTGTTTTCTTTCTTGCCAACGGAAAAGCCCGGAGTGTCTTTCGGAACGATGAAAGCAGTCAAACCACGGATACCGCCGGTTTTACGGGTGTTAGCGAATACCAGAAAAATTTCTGCCAGACCACCGTTAGTGATGAACATTTTGGTACCGTTCAGAGTGTAGGTACCCTCTTCCTTGTTGTGTACAGCACGGGTAGAAACACCGCCTGCATCACTGCCTGCACCGGGTTCGGTCAGAGCGAAAGCAGCCAGACCGCCGTTGTTCAGGATATCGCAATACATTTTCTTTTGCTCATCGGTGCCTGCCAGCAGAACAGGTACAGTTGCCAGGCTGTTGGCAGCCAGAGAGGTTGCAACACCTGCGCAGCCTTTGCCCAGCTCTTCATAAATGGTAGCAACAGAAATGCTGTCCAGGCCGGGGCCATCTAATTCTTCCGGAACAATAACGTTCAGCAAGCCCATTTCGTTAGCCTTGTCAATCAGGCCGTCACGCATATGGTTTTCTGCATCCATTTCAGCAGCATAAGGAGTAATTTCTTTTTCAACAAACTCCCTTACCATTTCCTGTAATTCTAATTGTTCCTCGTTTAATGCAAAATCCATCATATCCTCCTTGATATCAAGCGGTCTTCCGCGTCATTTCCCTTCCAAATCAACTCAGGCAAGCTCACCATTTGGCGGGTATTTTTTTAAATCTGTCGACGACAAACATTGTTGTTAAAATCGTCCCAATTAAATTCTTTTTGCTGTCAGTCATTTCAGCCTCAATAACCATCGTAGAATGTCCGGAATGCTTAATATGGCTTCGTACCGTTAAGGTTGTCGGCTCATGGACACCTTTGATAAAATTCATGCTGAAATTAAGAGTTGCCACTACAGCGCCCACGCTTGCACCGGTAACACCCAGAACGGAGTCTGCCAAGGCCAACATCACTCCGCCGTGACATATGTCACGATGATTAAAATGCTTCGCCGGATCAACGTCAATGCTGACTTCAGCACTGCCACACTTTATCTCACCAATATGCACACCGAATTGAGTCATAAAATGATTATCTGTGTACATCTGGCGAATATAGGCAGGAACATCCTTGACCTGCTCCACAGCTATCATCGCCTTTCTTCGGACAGCAGAAAATATTACTGTCAATATATCTTTGATATTTTACCACAAAACAGCGCTTAACTCAACAGTTTCATGCAAAAAAATAAGCTGAAAGGAAAGTTTTAGGGATAATTTTTTCAATAATCGCACTTTGATATAAGCGGTAAAGACAAAATGGCTGCCGCACTTTGAGTACAGCAGCCATGCAGGAAGCATATAAATTAATCGATAATATTTTGTTTATAATCGTGATACAGAGTCTTGAGCTCTTCCATAGTTGCACCCATCTCAACCTTGAGCTTGGAAACAGTATCATAGTCGCCTTCGGCAACAGCTCTGCGGATAGCAGTGAAGATGCTCTTCTCCTCAAAGGAATCCTTGGCCAGCTTAGCACGCAGGTTCTGGATTTTACGCCACATTGCCAGGTCGCAGTCGGTGCAGGTTTCCTGGTTATGCAAGCGCTTCATGTCGATAACAGCCTGATAGTTTTCCGGAATCAGACGAGTCAAAAGCTCGGTCTTCCAACGAATCAGCGCACCCTGCATGAAGGAGTCGATATATTCCTTCTTCAGGATATTGCCTTGGGTGAGCACGGCAACCTTTTCCGGATATTTTTCGAAGGCGCAGAGATTTTCCCAAACGGTAGCAGGCGGTTCGCCGAACAGCTTGCTGCGTTCTTCCGCAGTGAAATCTTCAAACACGTCTTCCTCAGTGCGGTATTGACGGTCGGTATCCAGATAGAAGCCCTCTTCGCCGGCCTTCTTGGAAATTTCTTTTTCCAGAGCCTTCAGGTCCTTGCCGGATTCTACGCAAGCCTTGATGCCGTCGAGGCAGGACAGGTAGAAGGCAGCAATGGCGATGTAGGTATTGGTGTACGGGTTCGGAGAACGCATTTCGATACGGGTAGCTTTATCGTTGTCCAAATCGCGGATCAGGCCTGCAAGAATGGTTCTGTTACGGGACGGATTATCCGGGCTCAGACCAAGGCTGGTAACGATGCAGACAGGAGCTTCAAAGCCGGGTTTCAGACGGTTCAGAGAGTCAATGGTGCAGGAGATAAACGGATTGGTTACCTCGTAGTTTTTCAAAAGGCCCATGAGAGCGCCATAGCCGACAGCGGAAAGGAAGTCCTTGTGCATATCCTTCGGCGAGAACAGGTTGACGATTTTGCCGTTTTTCATTTTTGCGGCAATGCCTACATGTGTATGCTCACCACTGCCTGCAACACCGGGAATCGGTTTAGCCTGGAAGGAAACCTCCAAGCCGTTCATGCGGAAAACTTCTTTAACGATGATACGTGCCAGCAGCTCGTTATCCGCAGTCTGAACGCCGCTGCTGAACTTCCAGTCAACCTCCAGCTGCTCCATAACGTGAGTCATATGGCCTGCGGCATCAATCTGACCTTTAACGCCGCCACATTCCTTGTGGCCCATTTCAGGCTCCAGGCCGTACAGCTCCAAAGTCTGAATAGTCTGCTCCAATGCAGTACGCACATTGCCGCGGGTACGCTGCCAATATTGCTCCTGCATTACCTGAGAAGAGCTCAGAGCCTCCAGCGGTGCGTCCTCACGCGGAGTTTTTACCCAAAATTCCAGCTCGGTAGCACTGGTGAAGAGCAGCTTTTCAATCTCAGCAGGATTTACATGCTCCAGGCCGGCAATTACCGGATGCTTAGCAAACAAATCCATAATCTCTTTTTCTACATAAGCCAGAGTATCATTCAAAATAGAACGGGAATCAACATGATTGCCGTTGTGAATCAGATAGCAGGGAATGCGCAGAGTACCGATCATGCGACCGCTTTCTGCATCAAAATGCTCATAGTTATAATCAACAAACCAGTTAACGGTTTTATCAACCTTCATATCAACGCGGGCATCGTTCAGAGTAGCGATACCGGTCAGCACAACGGAGGAGCCGTCAGTCTGTGCTGCGCTGCCTGCCAAAAAGCCATCGATATCCTCAAGGAAAATCTTCATCGGGATTTTTTCGTCGGTATCATTACCGGCAAAATCCACACCCATCAGAGATACGAACTGAATCTCCGGATGCAGAGTCAGAAGCTCACGCAGAGTGCTTTCGTTTTGTTCTTCAGGTTTAATTACGTACAGTAAATCTTTGTTGTTCATGATCAGTGCAGCCATAAGGCTGCCTCCTTTCTCAATACTCCCTAATTATCATGCTGCAGAAAAATGCTCCCTACATATTTTCCGCAAGATAAACGAAAAAGGACCTTTTTAAGCATGGACACACTACTTCCTTACTCAAAAAAGTCCTCGTTGACTGTTCCATTATTATAGCAGATATTAAGTGCTTTTGTCCAGCTTTAATTTCTGAGGATAAGATATCAGGCGAGCAGGCGGACAAGTATTTCCTCCAGCTTTTCGTAGCCGCGTCCGCCCTGACGCAGTTTGATATTCATATCCGATAGTCCCAGCAAGGCTTCCGTCAGGCGCTTTTCATCAAAGAGCCTGCTGTCGCGCTCCAAAAATCTGTAGGCATATGGGCTGCGCATCCCCAGCTCCTCCATAATACCCTTCTGGTCGTAGCCTCTGCGCTTCAGCTCCAGATAACGCAGCACCTGACGCAATTTAAAAGCTACGGTTGCACTGAGCGGCAGGATATAGGTTCCGTGCTTGCGTTCGCTCGCCAACAGCTCCAGACACTGCTTCAGCTTGCCTGCCATAATATAATTGGTCAGCGCAAAAGATGAGGCGTTGGGCAGCAGCGCGAACACATTCAGCACATCATCTTCCGTCCATTCCCTACGTCCTGAGGCATAAATTGCCAGCTTGCCGATTTCCTGCTGCAGCAAATCCAGCGGAATTTCTTCCTTCACCGGCTCAATATATTCGCTGATGGCAGCCAGCGCATCTCTGGTAAAATGCGCGCCGTATGCTGCTGCCTGCGCATATAGCCAATCATCAAGATCTCTTTCCTTAATGCGCTCACACGGGCAAATCAGAGCACTTGCTTTGAGCTGCTTATACAGCTTGGTCCGCTTATCCATTTTTTTGCTGCTGATAACCAACAGACAATAATCCGGTACGTCGCTGACTATCGCCGCCAGCTGTTCCATTTTCTTGGAATCGGTATCATCCTGCGCATCAGCGGCACTGTTTGCTTTGGCAGGCTTTGCTGCCCAAAGCTTTTCATCCTTCAGGAAAATCAGCGATTTGCCGCAGAAGAAGGGATAGCTGTTGACGGCTGCCTGCAGCCCGGACAGGTTGGTATCTTTGTCAAAGACCGTTATTTCGCGGTCAGCCTCCGGCGTATCGCCAAAAACATATTCCGGCAGCGCGGCAATAATGCTGTTGCGGTAGTAATCCTCCTCGCCGCACAAAAGCAGTACCTGCGCCTGCGGCAGCGGCTTATGCTGTTGTAATAGTGAAATCAGGTTTTCCGGTTTAATATCCATCTGTATTCCCTCTTATTATTTTTCTAACGGTACAATGGCTAATGTCTTGCCTAAAGGTGCAAGTATTTTTAAGATTGTACTGATTTTAGGAATAGAGGTACCGTTTTCCATTCTCGCAATTACAGGCTGCTTTACTCCGCTCAAAAGCTCCAATTGCTTTTGAGTTATTCCCTTATCCTGACGTGCCTTGATAAGTTCACCGATTAAGGCAACTCGCAAATCACTTGCGGAGATTTCTTCCGGTGTAAGAATATTCTTTCTGACATCCTGCCATTCATAGCCTACTGCACTATTTTTCACTTTCCTCACTCCTTAATTTCTCTCCTTTAATTATAACTTATGAGTTATATTTTGACAACAGCTTCACTGTAAATCAGCGTAGCCATAGCATTTTATTCCCTCTGCGTCAAAAACAACTTTAATACAGCCAAGCTCATCCGTTCGGACAACAGCACTGCCTATTGCCTGCAAACGCTCCAGCGTTTCCTGATGCGGATGGCCATAGCGGTTACCGCGCCCGCAGGAAATAACTGTCAGCCTTGGCCGCACCTGCTCCAGAAATTCCATACTGCTGCTATAGTGCGAACCGTGGTGTCCTGCCTTCAACACAGTGTACTGCTGCAGCTGCAGCCTCTGCTCGCGTTCTTCCCCCATGTCGCCTGTAAACAGCACGCTGCCCTGAACACTCTGCAGCGCCGCCAGCGTGCTGGCTTCATTTCCCGGCACGTCCTGCTGCGGTACATCAACTAAAACAATCTCCGCATTATCATCCAACGCATAGCGTTCACCGCCCTGCACCACATGCGCCTGCGTCCTGCCGGCCTGCGCCAAAATTTCCTGCTGCACTCTTTTGCTTTCCTCTGTCAGTGCTTCGTTAGGCAAAAGTAGCTTTTTCACCCGCAGCTGTCGCAATAGGTCCGCTGCAGCACCGACGTGGTCAAAATCATAGTGGCTTAAAAGCAGGATATCAGCCTCACGCTTGCCAAGATAACGCAAAAACGGAGTAATCACGCGCGTAGCAGTCGAGATATTTTTCAAGCCGCCGGTATCAATAATTGCCACCCGCTGCGACGGCGTGACGATAACAGCGCAGTCCCCCTGTCCCACATCCAGAAAATAGCAGGCCAACGGCAGCGTGCGATACTGCTGATAAGCAAGCATCCCGGCAAGCAGCAAGGCATGCAAAAGCAGGATGCAGCGCCGTTCCCTATTGCTCCAAAATTGTAGCCATGGAAAATCCGCCCACACAAACAGCGCTGCATAATAAAGCACCAAACAATAGGCAGGCAACTTGCCGATAACCACCGTGCTGTACGGCAGGTCGGCAAAAAAACGCGCCTGCGTCAGCACCTGCGCCGTCAGCCAGGCCGCAAGCTGCAACAGATACTCGCCGCAGACAGGCAACAGTGCACCCACGAGTGCCAACTGCGCCGCGATTTCCAACACCGGCACCAGTACGATATTGCTTACCAAGGCAATCAGCGAAAATTGTTGAAAATAGTAAACCTCCAGCGGCAGTACAGCCAGCTGTGCTGCCAGTGAAACCGCTGCCGCTTCGCCTATCGGCGCAGGCAAAGCCTGCGGCAGCAGCCTTTGGCATGCAGGCAGCAGCCACAAAAGACCGGCTGCCGCCCCGAACGATAGCTGAAAACCGATATCGGCCAGCCATAACGGCTGCAGACACAACAGCAGCGCCGCCACCAAGCACAGCAAACGCCCGCGCTCCGCACCACTGCCGCCAAGCAGCAGGACGCTGCTCATAGCCAGCGCCCGCAGCACCGGCGGACGCAAGCCGCAGAGCAGCGCATAGGCAGTAAGTAAAGTTATAACTATAACCTTGCGCCAGGGCAGCGGTACCCACTGCAGCAAAGCAAGCAGCAAACCTGTCAGGAGCACAATATGCGTACCCGAAACAGAAAGAAGATGCGCCAAGCCGTTATCCGTAAACAGCTCACGCGTTTCTTCGTCCAGCCTGCCGCTGCCGCCAAGCACCATGCCGCTCAGCAGCGCCCCATATTCAGCGCCGGCTGCTGCTTCCATGCGCTCGCTCAGCTTTTTGTTCAACAAAGCAAAATGCTGCCACCACAAAACCTGCGGCTCTGTCTTTAGCAGCTTCGCCTTGCTCAAACGTCCGCCAAGCTCCTGCACTCTGTTGTAGCTCGCAGCATCAAAGCCGCCGGGATTACGCAAGCTGTCCAGCTGCTCCAGCGTCCCCTTAAGCACCACACAGCCTGCCTGCGGCAGCTCGCCCTTCACGCTCACGCGCAAACGTCCGCTGTAAGCAAGCTCCGTGTCGCTATACACCTTGTAGCAGCGCAGAACCGCACTACTAAAGCCATCCTGCCTGCGCACGCTCAAAGGTTCCACCGCGCCATACACAACCAGCTGCCGCCCAAAGCAGGCAGCAAGCTGCTGCTCGGCGGACGGCGGCACGGTAAGCAGACGAAAAAACAGTACGCAAAGCAGCATGAAGGGCAAAAATAATCGTAGATAACGTGTTTTCTGCAGCACTAATCTACCTCCACATAATCACGCAGCTTTGCCAGCTTGGCTTTGCCTATTCCCGGCACACGCAGCAAATCATCCGCGCTGGTAAAACGCCCGCTGTTTCTTGTTTCTACAATACGCTGCGCCAGCGCAGGACCTATGCCCGGCAGCTGCTGCAGCTCACCGGCGCTTGCGCTATTAATGCGCACACTCTGCATCATGCTGCTGTTTCTGCCTGAGCCTGCTTTAGCACTGCCAGACTTTCCTGACGTACTCTCACCTAAACCGGACTTTGCCTGAGCGTTTTTCCTCTGCGTGCTGCTTGTCCGTGCAGCCTTCTGCACAGGCACTCGTATCTGCATGCCATCGCGCACCTTACGCACCAAGTTGACACGTTCGCTGTCGGCATTTTCCGTCAAGCCGCCGGCAGCAGCAATGGCTTCTTCCACTCTGCAGTTGGTAGGCAGGTCGTAAATTCCCGGCTCCAGCACGGCGCCGCTCACCTGCACGCGTACTGTTTTTACCTGCGCTGCTTTGGATGCGACAGCGCCTTGCGCGGACTGCGGCAGGCTGCTGCTGGGTAGCGTTTTCTCCTTATCGTTGGTGCTTATAAGACTGGTGATGATGCAGCCTGTGAGGAGAATGGCGATGAAGATTAGTTTTTTTACTTTTGCTTGCATGGGGATACCTCCTAATGATGTTGGGGAAAAATATTTTAGAACAAAAATAGAGCCTATCTTAAAGAGCCTCTCATATGACGTGCATCGGCAGACTGAGCCTCTCCTAGGGGAGAGGTGCCGAGCTTGTCGAGGCGGAGAGGGGTTTTTCTGTGCAACTGTTTTCTGAACTCTATCCCCTCTCAGTCACCCTTGCGGGTGACAGCTCCCCCCTAGGGGAGCCTCTTTAACATACAACAGCAGACTGAGCCTCTCCTAGGGGAGAGGTGCCGAGCTTGTCGAGGCGGAGAGTGAAGTGGTAAACTTATTTTAGACACAGAGGGGGTATTTTTTGTACAGATAATAT
>ERZ773248.1916-NODE-1916-length-14435-cov-12.564604_pt1 | contig 14435 bp, 17 predicted proteins | sample MGYA00580518_ERZ773248 | MGnify/ENA primary metagenome ERZ773248 (study PRJEB29015, sample SAMEA2737762) | human gut metagenome | biome: human gut; feature: human-associated habitat; material: faeces | place: China | collected 2012 ...
GCACAAGAAAGGAGATAAGCACATACTCCACAGGAATCCGAGGATTCAGCCATTCATAAATTTCATCCATTAATAAAATCTGGTAGCAAGGAAACACCCATATGGTCAAGACATTCAAATTTCCATTGCTCAATAGGATAGTTTTGAAATAAATCTTCGAATTCTTTAACTGCTATACTACAAACAGCTTCCAAATAATCAAGTAAACTATTAGCATCAACAAAATGATGACCATCCAAATCAACAGATTTTTTCTTAAAATCACCCATTTCCATAGATTGAACGGCAACATAGTCATGAATATATTTATGTAGTAAGCCCTTGTATTTTTCTCGATCTATTTCATTTTTAAATATCTCTTCTGGCACATCGAGTGGATCAGTATAAATAGAAAGAGGTCCTGCGATTTTGAACAGTTTTCCCAACCTATTTTTATACCATTTTAGTGATATCATATCAGTAAATGAATTCCAATCTTTCAACAAAACATTAGAACAAGAAGCAGCTTCTATTGCCCCTGATTGATATCCCGACTTTGATATAAAAATGCCAAACATAGAGCCAGAATCCTGAACAACTGTTCTAAAAGCATGTATTTTTTCCTTTGGAACTGCACTATCCCAATATTTACACTCACAGATAAACTGTTTTAGCATTTCATCCTCTGCAGTTGCATAAACATCGACTTCAACTTTACCTCTAACGGTATCAATTGTTTTTGCAGTTTCTGCATGATAACCAGCTTGTACTAGATATTTACAAACCTTATCTTGCAAATCTATCCAACTAGTAGGAATTTCACTTGTCAAGTACATAATTTATTGATAATTTCGTAATCAAAAGAAGAACATAACCTTTAAAAATCCTACACTTCCTCCCCTGCAAACTTTACTTTTCTACCCAGCACGGTAGCGAATATCATTTCGATATCCTTCCAGAAAGAGTAATGGCGATAGTAATAGCAGTTAAGGCGAACCTTATCAGGATATATCACCTTGTCATTATACTCAGTAGCTATCTCCTGCATAGGGCGAGTTTCACCCTCTGCCTGTTTCTTTGCCACATACTCAGAAATCATTTCGTCTTCGAGTCTATACTTCAGCGTAGCAGGCCCAGTAATCCCCGGCCTCAATTTCAACACATCCCTATCATCACCAGTAAGCTTATCCGCATACCCAGGCACGTCAGGACGAGGACCAACAAACGACATGTTGCCAATCAGCACATCCCACAGCCCCGGCAGTTCATCGAGCTTATAGTGACGCAAGACAGCACCAAAAGGTGTGATACGTGAATCGCCAGCCACTGAAACCGTCGAGCCGTTATGCTTCACCGTCATCGTACGGAACTTATGGCAGTTAAACAGTTTTCCACCCTTGCCCACACGTCTCTGCACGAAGAACGCAGGTCCTCCAGGCATCTTCACTTTCACCAGAATAGCCACCACAAGCAGCATTGGCCACAAGAACATCAGCCCTACCAAAGCCACCACTCGGTCAAAAATCCATTTTAGTATCATCTTTTCTTCACAAATACAATTTTCTTATAAACACCACATACCAGATTCATGCAAGTCCAAAATATGCTTGCTATTGCATTCATTCCTTCAGCCTCATGCCAGAGTTTATAATGCCATTTTATCATAGTGCCATATCCATGGGTAGAAACTGAACCAACACGACCTCTGCGATATTTTGCAAGCACCTCGTCTAATAGATGGCAATCCGCCTTGCGGCACACCTTCAGCCACATTGCATAATCGTTGTTCTTCTTGATGTCTGCTATCTGCACCAAACCGACAGCCTCACGATTGTACATCACAGTCAGGCACCCCGGCCAACAGAAAGCGAACATACCCAATTTTGACACACGCATAGGACCATGAATCTCAACTCCTGTATCACAGCTATCGTGATCCATTTCCTTATAGGCAGTATATGAGAACTTATATCCATTCTCTACCATGAACCTAAGCTGCTTCTCCAACTTCTCAGGCAGCCAGAGATCATCAGAATCGAGGAAGGCAATCCACCGACCCTTTGCCTCTCTAAGGGCATTGTTGCGACTAACAGCCGCACCACTGTTCTTGCCGTTTTTCAAGAATCTTATACGCTTGTCCAACTTCAGAAATGGCGTCACCACCTCCTCAGAATTGTCTGTCGAACAGTCGTCCACTATTATCATCTCCCAATTCTGGTAAGTCTGAGCCTGCACAGATTTTATCGTTTCACAGATGTATTTCGAGCAGTTCCAGTTAGGAGTAACAATACTTACTAATCCGTAGTCTTGCATATTCTAATAATTATTTTCAAGTTCTTTTCCAAATAAAGTGATACACCATCCATACAGGCATCCATATTGCCTCCGATGGGTATCTTCTCAGCACGTGCATGGCGTGCTGCAAGGTGGAGAACACCGACTGCCATTTGCCTTTGCCCACCTTCCTAATCCTCTCGTCATGATGACCGAAATTGCCACCAGCCATCACCTCTGCAAGGATATATCGTCCCTCCTTCTCGTCAGGTTCACACAGCATCCGTTCACGATCCATCCCAAACACCTCCTGCATTATCCACATCACTGCCCCCACAAACCGCTCCATACCAAACTCCCTAAACCGTTTGTTAAGGTTAAAGTTGTCTTCTGTTGTCCCTGTTGTCGTCTTTCTATTGTTAAGGTTAAGGTCAAGGTTATTTCTTGCCATCAACAAGAAATAATAATCCATCAACTGCCGTAATCCTAATCCGCTTGAAAATTCATGGTTATAACAATGAAGCATCAGGTAGAACGCATTGAACTCCAGCGAAGGCACTGTGATAGAGGTTTCAGATGATTGAAGGGATTCAGATGGTTTCATGTCGGCCTTGCCTCCAAAAATCATTTCCTTCGTCTCCTCGCGCTCTAGCCAGCGTTGCAGCCTGCGGTTCCTGAACAGATTCGTCATCGACTGCACTCTCCAGTGTATCTCCACTTCCACATCCTTGAACACGGGCACATGCGCATTGATATAGTCATATTCCACATCACCATACTTCTCGCGACACCATCTCAGAGCCTTATCCATTCCGCAAGGCACATAAATGTCAATATCCCCACTCTGACGATAAGCCCCAAGTTTATCGTTAAGGTTAACGTTATCGTTATCGTTAAAGTCATACAACCTTGCCACCCCTTGTCCTTTAAGAATGCAACTCTCAATCCCCTCCTTTGCCAACATCCCTTGCACCTCCACACACCTGCGGTTCATCAGATCATTCCTCTGCTTCACGCTCTCCGCCAATGCAAACCACTGCAACTTCAGCTGCACAGGCATCTCCACCAGCTGCTCTTTCGGCAACCGTTGCACCCCACAGAAGCACACACCCGTCACCGCCTGCTTCACAGCCAAGCCATAAAGCATGCTCCACTCAGCAGTAGAGGGCACACGAGATAGCGAATCCCTATGGCAGATAGCCACCTGAATAAGTTCAAAGAAAAGTTTGTAGTACATGATTATTCAAAAACCACCTAAATTGTATAATTTCTTTCTGCGTTGATACAGCTTACTTTTCTGTAGTAGGTCCATTAGTGTTAGCTACAGATCCATCAGTAATTCTCTATTAAGGTTGTCTTAATTTTGATGTGCCTCGCCGATGTGATATCGGTGGGGCTTTTTTTCTAACAAAGCTTTTACAGCACATCATTATCACCATACACCATCTTCGTAGCCTTAGCCGCACTTTGCCAAGAGTAGAGAGATTTCAGATGATTTACTCGCTTGCGAACTGCTTCTTCATCGCCATAGCAGCAGCATATCCCAACATGCATCCAATAGTATTGTGAACAACATCGTTCGTCTCGCATAACCCTCTTCCTGATGCAAGCTGGAGCAATTCTATCAAGATAGAAAGCAAAAACCCAGTTAACAGCACTTTGAGAAATCCTTTAGGCATCATTCCTCCCAAAAGGAAACCAATAGGGACAAATAATGCAATATTCAGTAGGACCTCCATCAAGGTGCGTTTGAAATCCACTCCATTCCATATGTCAACATAGTTGTAGAACGGTTTCAATTCCACTCGCTTTGAAATAGGAGCTGTACGACAAATCACCGTTGAGCACAAAACGAGGAAATAATACTCTATTGCCAAAGTTCCCAACACGAATTTCTTCATCCTCTGTCCTCTATACACAATGAATCCTATAGCCAAAACTATACAAAGCACTGAGAACGATATGATGATATATTCCATCGGAATATTCGGGTCAAACCATCTTTCAAGAGAATCCATTTGTTGAATTACCTTATTCTTGGAAGTTTAATTTTTACCTTATTATAAAGAGGAATAGCAGGCAACAATATTACGATAACTAATAGAAAAAGCAAGGCATCTACAAAATAATCGGTATCATAATTCATAGATGGATGTATTTTCTCGAACACCACCTTCACAATTCTCAGAACAGGCATGTGAAGAGCGAATATTATTAACGTATTTTTCCCGATATAGTCAATTACCCCCCAGTTGCATTAACAGGTGAGATTTAAATACTTTAGTATCAGTGAGTTTGATTTGAAAAAGAAAAACAATCGCAAAGAGTCCTAAATATGCAAATATTTCAAATTCTGGAATACATCCATACACACTTGATACAATATTCACTTTATTATCGGTTATGTGCATCTCCATGAGGAAAGAACTTGCGAGAATGATGAAACCTAATAGTATCCATTTCCTGTCAAATCTATTAAAATCCAATTTTCTAAGTAATCTTCCTACATAGAAAAACTGAAGACAAGGTAATGCAATGTTCAAGCACCATGGCAATGCCCTGCAGCTGCAGAATCCTAGAATTGTCAATATAGTTACAATTATAACATGATATGAAATCCTTGGAACATGTTTTAAGATTAGAAATACAATCGTCTCTACAACAAACAGGCAAGGCAGAAACCATAGAACTGCATTATGACTCATGAATCCATTCCATTGTGGTGACGAGTAAAGCAACCCTAATAGCGGTTGCCACCATTCCAAATCTACGGATCTGAAATTTCGTTCAACTACCAACCAATACATCCATGTCGACAAATAAAAGAATATATATGGAATCTAATTTCCATTTATACGACTTTTCAAGAAATCCTTGAATTCATATTTCTTCTCATTAAGGACAAAGCCTGATAATAAGAAGAATAGAGGCATGTGAAATGCATAGACATACTTGTAATCAAGGCAAAAATGGACAAAGACAACCAAATAGATGGCTATACACTTACATCTATCTACCAACTCTATGCGGTTTAATACACTAGTAGGTCCTGTGAGCCGATAAACATTATCAAATATTTGTTTTTAATAATACTACAAGTAACAGAAAATTAACTCTCTCTCCTCTGTATAGATTCAATACCAAAATACTTGCCCAAAGTTCTTAACAATGGCATTTTCTGAGCCAATGGCACACAAAGAGCTTTAATATTGCGTTTCATAACATCTACCATAGAGAGAGTCTTTCTCCCAGAAGTATTTATTTCATACCCTCTTTTCTTCATCTCTGCCAATGAACTAGGAATATACTTACCTTGAACAACCATATGGCATATATGCAGAGGATCTGTCTCGTCAAAAACGCCTACACAAGTAAAAGGCTCTTTTGCCATCTCAGCTTGTTTAACCATATTAATCTCAAATTTCCATGGGTTGTAACTGTCTGGACCTATCAGAGATAACAAATACTCTCTATCCCAAATGGCAGTAGTTAAGCTCACTCCATATGGAAGATTTGACGGAATAACACGTAAACCCTTTATACCATTGAAATATGGAGTCTTAATCTTGCTCATTGTCTGCAGTTTATAAAAGCATATATTCTCTTTTTCCATAAAAGAAATAATACTCTTAAACTTATCATTAGAAACCACATCTGATATAAAGAAGTCTTCAACCATTAAGCAAACATATTTAGTATTAATGTTTTGTAGAGCAAACCTTGCCCTATCGCTCCATTGAGCTGCGAGACCACAATTAATAACATTGACATCTTTGAACTGAAAGTTCTTAACGTTATTTGCAAGGTAAGTAGGATACGGACAATTTGCCCAGTTCTGATTCTTTAGAGTGAAAAAATCTTCCCAAAGATCAGAATATCCATCATACGAAACAACAACAACACTTAAATCTGAATTATTATACATATTTATCGATTTTTAATCCACTTAACAAACTTTGGTCACTCCATAGGTAATCCCATTCGCCGAATCTGCCGATAGTCTCTATACCTACTGATGCGAGGTAATCTCTTACTATTTTGCGAGCTTCATAAATTGGCTCTGTGAAGATGACATTGGCATATTTCTCGTAACCAAGATGAACAAACAGGATATCATCTTCCTTTATAAATCCAAGTGATATCAATTTGCCAACTGTACGTTCCTTTATCTCTTCTTCAGTATATTCTCCCTGCTTGCAATATACTTCCATCTGAAGACTGCTGCATCCTTCTGGTGCATTGTCCGGACTCTTCATAGAGGGAGAATGCACTCGTGCGGACAAATTGTCTTCATCATAGATGTACCACCAAAGATAAGGAGGGATACGCTTTGTCTTTAGAGCTATAGAGACATGATAGCCGCAAGTGCATTCAAGTTTGCTTGCAGCTTCAATAACTTCATCTGGAGTATTCTTCACAATCTTGACCATCTCTGGAAGTGGTAGGCTGGAAATAAGACGGCAATACTCAACAGATGCCCCATCTGAAAATAATACTTTCTTTGACTGAGTATCTATTTCTATTACCTCTTTGTTGTATCTGATATCTGCATTTTCAGCCAACACCTTTAAAAACTGTTTATAACCTCCAGTTTTAGGATACCTCATTTCTTTTGCATAGTAAGTATTCGGCGTTTCAGCCGTTTTACTACCAGCAATAACCTCATCTACTGATGGCTGGTATACTCTTTGTCCGACCCATTCGGTACGTAGTTCACGTGCTTCCTTCATCCAATATTTACGTGTGTAAACCATCGGAAAGTGTTCTGCAAAGTAATCACCAAATTGTAAACGAAGCCAATCCTCATAATTGTTTATTGGAGTATTATCTGCAGATTTACGAGCAAGGAAATCTTTAATAATCAGTTCCTTTTCTTCTTCAGACAATGGAAATAGATTATTCTGTGCAGGATGCTTTATCCAAATACCTTTATACACGTTATATGCCACCGGAAGATGATGATAAATTTCCGGTGAAGAAGCATTAAAGATTTCATTCACTTTTTCATTCTTTGAGAATGTAAAGTGGACAAATCTGTCAAAGCGGAAGCCGTCTATAGAAAAGTTTCCGCACAGGCCTCCATAAGTATCGTCTTTTTCAAAAACAATACATTTTTCGCCTTTCTCAGTAAGGGCATAGCTAGCTCCAAGACCAGAAATACCAGCACCAAGAATTATATTATTTTCCATTACTTCACCTTTTCCAAATATTCTTTCAAACTCATCAAATTCTTATCCTTCTCTGAGATAATCAGATTCTCTATACCTCCGATCTTCTCGAACGGCCATTCGATAGCCATATCAGGGTCGTCATACATGATACCAGAGTCTCCTTCGCCATAGAATACTTCACCACACTTGTAGCTTACTACAGAATCTTCGAGCACAAGATAGCCATGACCGAAATACTGAGGCACATAGAGGGTCTTTTGATTCTCGCCAGTGAGGTCGAAGCCTTGCCATTTGCCAAAGGTGGGAGAATCCAGACGGAGGTCGATAATCACGTCATACACATGTCCACTGATGCAACGAACAAGCTTTGCCTGTTGCTTCACCAACTGAAAATGCATTGCGCGTATCACACCCTTCTTACTGATAGTGTAAAACACTTCTTTCAACTCATGCTCAATGCCATTAGCCTTGAACATATCGATATTGTAATCCTTGACAAAGCCACCACGTTCATCGGTAGCATAGAAGGGAGTGATCTCGTATGCCCCCTTCATATCAAGTTCCTTGAATTCAAATTTCTGTATCATTGATGTAAATGTTTAAGAGTTAAAGAGTTTTGAGCCACTCCATCGTCATCTTGGTACCCTGGGCAAAACTTACCTCTGGTTCGAAACCGCAATCTGCCTTGATGTCAGCAATACTGAAAGTAGAGAGAGGCATGTTGGTACCGGTGAAAGGAACATCGCCAAAGAGCGGTGTGCAGTCAGGACCGCATGATCCTACCATCTCGATAATGAAATCACGGAGAGGCTTTGCATCGCCTGAACCAATCATATACTCGCAGAAAGGCTTGCCATTTTTCGCAACAAGAAAGAAAGCCTTTGCAACATCGCTTACATAAACGAAATCGTAGTTCTGAGTACCTGCTGTGAACTGCAAAGGCTCCTTGTTGATAATCTTGCGGAGTGTGGTGTTCACAAAACGAGGAGAAAGCTCACCTACTCCGTATGCATTGGTAATCATAGGCCAAAGTAGGTCAATACCAATGTTGGCAGCTACTGACTTGCACATACAATGTGCAATGTGCTTGCCCATACCGTAGATATAGCCCATACCTGGGTGAGAGCCTTGCGAATGAATGGCAGCTTCAACTTCATATTCCATTATTGATCCTGCACATACAAATCTTGAACAGCCAAGTTCTTTAGCAACTTTCATACACTCAACAGTATTGAGCGCATTCTGCATCTGCAAATTGTAATCAATACGAGCCTCGCCAGCAGAGCCAGCCCATGCGAAGTGTACGAAAGTATCATAAATACCATGAGATATCTTTTTGAGCATTGCAGCTGTATCGGAAATGTCACATTGCATGTACTCAAGATACTCAGTTGCTGCCAATCTGCGAGGAGTTTCACCCATATCAATGGCAAGAACTGTGCATCCATTCTCTATAAAATTCTTAACTGTATAACTGCCAACAAATCCGTCAGCACCAGTGATAATTACGTTTTTCATACTGATTGTAAAAATACATTATTTATCTATAATAAATTCTGCAATCTGCTTGTCCATACATTGACGGATAGCTTCACTTGGGTTGTTGGTGCAACCTTCTGCTATCCAAATCTTACTCCACTCAACTATTTTCTCCATCGCTTCATCAAGGTTCCAACGAGGAGTCCAACCGAGGGTGGCTTTAAGTTTAGAACAATCGAGTTTGAGAAAGTTTGCCTCATGAGGACCTCCATCGTACTTATTAACCCATTTCATTCCTTCACCCCACTTACTAACAAACAAGTCAACCAGAGCACCTGTCTGGAAGCAATCTACATCATCAGGTCCTACATTATAATAATCGGCATACTTGCTGTCCTCATACTGCTTCATAGCAATAACTAGATAAGCATAGAGTGGTTCAAGAACGTGCTGATAAGGGCGTGTGGAGAAAGGATTGCGCACAATGATGTCTTCGTGCTTTGCAGCAGCTCGGATGCTATCAGGGATGATACGGTCGTTGGCAAAGTCTCCACCTCCTATCACATTGCCGGCACGAGCTGTAGAAATAGGAACTATTGGCTGTCCATCCTTATCTGTGAAGAACGAACGCTTGTAGGAATGGGTCACCAACTCTGAGCAGGACTTTGAGTTTGAATAAGGATCATAACCATCCAACTCTTCGTTTTCTCGATAGCCCCAGTTCCATTCCTTATTTAGATATACCTTGTCGGTAGTTACATTAAGGAACGACTTCACACAACTGTTTTGGCGCACGCACTCAAGGATATTAACCGTACCCATCACGTTTGTCTCGTATGTGTATGCTGGATCTTTATACGAGTCACGCACTATAGGTTGGGCGGCAAGATGCAGGACAATCTCTGGTTGAGCCTTGTCAAATGCTTTTTTTAATGATGCCATATCACGAATATCGCCAATCACAGAATGAACATCGGCCTCAATATTGGCAATCTTGAATAGTGATGGTTCTGTTGGAGCTTCAAGCGAATATCCCGTTACGATAGCACCTGCATTAGAGAGCATCTTGCACATCCAAGAGCCCTTGAAGCCAGTGTGTCCTGTCAAAAACACACGCTTGCCTTTATAAAAATCAAATATATTTTCCATTATTTTTCTTATTTTGCATAATCAGGCATTTCTGGCACATCACGTTCCCAACGCTTCCAAGGAGCCTTTTTCTCTTCCAACAGTTTTTCAAGAAGGGATTTCTCACGAATATTGTCCATACATTGCCAGAAGCCAGTATGAACGTATGACATCAGCTGTCCTTGATTTGCAAGTTCTACAAGAGCAGTCTTCTCAAATACACAAGAATCTCCATCGAGCAAGTCGAACACCTGTGGTTCAAGAACCATATATCCAGCATTAATTGGAGCACCATCAGCAGCATTCTTTTCACGGAAAGCACGAACTGCTTGGTCCTTCGTGATGTCCAGAACGCCTTTGTCTTGTGCCATCTTTACTGCAGTTAGGGTTGCGAGCTTGCCATGACTTTTATGGAACTCTAAGAGTTTATCTATCTCGACATCGCAGACGCCATCACCGTAGGTCATCATGAATGTTTCATTACCTACGTATTTCTGGATACGCTTGATACGACCGCCGGTCATGGTGTTGTAGCCGGTATCGACCACGGTCACTTTCCATGGCTCCATATTGGTTTGGTGGACGGTCATCTCGTTCTTGCCGTTGCGATAATCGAAGGTGACATCTGAGTGATGGAGGAAGTAGTTGGCAAACCACTCCTTGATATACTCCTGCTTATAACCTGCGCAGATGATAAACTCAGTATGACCATAATAGGCATACTCCTTCATGATATGCCAGATGATAGGCATACCTCCAATCTCAATCATTGGCTTTGGCTTAAACTGAGATTCTTCAGAAATGCGGGAGCCGAAGCCTCCTGCTAGTAAAACTACTTTCATAAGCATTTAATTATAAATACCAGTTTTTATAAAATGTAATAAATGACTTTCTAGTAATATCTTTTTGCTTGTTACCTAACGTTGAAGTACTACCATCTTCTTTGTGCCTAATTTTAATATTTGGAACAAAAAAAGTTGCCACTCCATGAATGCGCGCATTCATTGCTAAATTCTCTTCCTCTGTAAACAGAAATACATTCTCATCATATAGGGGAACTAACTTTTCTATAATCTGCTTGGGTAAAACAACAAATGCTCCATGCGCAGAATAGATTCTGTTACCTACTATATATCTGAAAAAGGACAAGAAGAAAATTCTAAAAATTTTATTTAATGCACAGAAGAACATTATAGTCTTCCAATCATTCTTCATAAAACATTTATATTTTATAGAATCAATTAAACTGATATGAAACGGCATATGTGGATTCTGTTGCTTACCAGAAAGAGTATGTATAGACGGAGCATAAATACCTTTTTTAAGACCACAGAAAGCTGATAAATCCATTTTTTCGATACAAATGTCAGCATTTGAAATTACAAGATATTTAAAATCATAATGAGCTAAAGCAAAATCTACACCTCTATTATTACCTGCTCCATAACCCTTATTAGGCACAGAAAGAAAATCGGCATTATTAGCCTCTGCTATTTTTTTAAAATCACTTTCAGACTCCTTATCATAAAAGCTATTCACAACTATAACCTTAACTGCCGATAATAAAAGAGAAGAAAAGAAATCTTTCAAATCTTGAGTATTTCGATATACTAAAACGACAAAAACGAAATCATACTTCATCATATCACTATCTAAAAATTAAACAAAGGTCACGTACAAAGCCTCTAAAACCTACAAAATACCGATTATAGTATCCACGTAAATAGGAAAAGACAACAATACTAAGTTGCTTAGCTATTGATAAATGTACACTATCTATTAATTGCCCCCAGAAATAAATACAATCAGAAAGTTCTTTCTGTTGACTAACAGAAAACTTACATTTCCACTTTTCTTGTAAAGCAACATATCTATTATAACGTATTAATCTAACCTCATTAATTTCGTCAAAATTTGTAAGCCAACTTTTAAAACGACTAAAAATATTATAAACAGGCTTCATGCCGACTTCATTATTTCCGTGCTGCCGATACATAATTAATTTCTCTGGAAATGGAATTAATCCATTATTAATAACGGCAGCCCATGCTAACCAACCGTCATGTAGCCATTCTTTAGGGATATCGTCAATTTCATCTAGCAAAGATTTTTTTAAAGACATACAAGCGCCAGTAACAAGACAGTTTTTTAACAGATAATGAAACCAATCTCCTTCTTTACAACGCTGATGAGTTATTCCAACGGCAGACCACACATCACAATATAATAAATTTAAATTAGCATCAACAAGTTCACCATTAGAAAAAACAAGAAGTGCATTAGGATTGCTTTCAAAAACTCCAAGCATACGTTCAGCTTTATTCGGCATCCATAAGTCATCTTGATCAGAAGTAAAAATAACATCTTCTGTACACAAATTCATAGCATACATGAAATTGCCAGTTACACCATGGACATTCTGATTTTTGCATACGATATACCTAATCCCTTTATCAGAAAGGTATTTATCAACAATTTCCATTGTCCCATCAGTCGAGCCATCATCACTAACAACAATCTGAGCAGGCAAAACTGTTTGATTGACAATGCTATCAAGTTGCTCAATAATATATTTGGCACCATTATAAGTACACAAAGCTACACTATAATTTTTCATTTTTATCTATTAATTAAAAAATATTTTCCTATATAATCAATTATAACAATGAGAATTACAAAGTAAATCCAAAAAGTTTGCATAAAATAAAAGTCAAACCATCCTAATGCAAATCCAGAAAGAAACAAAGAATATAAAACAATCCAAAAAGGTCGTTTACAAGAATAAGTTTTAACTTTTATGATAAAAGTCAAAATAATCATATATATATGATAAATCAAAGCTCCCAATAGTCCATTAAAAAGATAAAGAGTTCCTATATATCCATTAACATTAGAATATGCCTTACCATAATTTGGCAAGGTACCGATAGAACGATAAATTTCTTCATTTATACTTGAGACGCTTTCCCCTATTCCTAATTTTGCGAGAATATTTAGATATGGCACTAAAGTAATGTTAGTTTTATTGGGGTTATGTTCGATGCCGTCTTGAAAATTAACAGCAAACTCTTGTACACCAGAACATATATAAGCTACCTGCTTTTCAAAAATATATAGCCATCTATCAGAATCCTTCAAAGGATTTTCACCATATGTAAAGAATTCCATCATATATGAAGAGAAAAAAATAAAAGTACCTATGCAACCTAAACTGATGAAAGTCCTTTTTATGTTGGAAATTCTTCCTAACATAATGCGAACTAAAAATATAGATATTATCGGCATGAACAAAATACCCTTGGTATTTACAACCACATGGGGGACAAAACAAATAGCACCTATAATATATCCTAAGCGCGATTTATTAATACCCCAAAAATAAACAGCCATTATAATTGTAAAAAGGCGAATATAAAAATTACCTCCAGCAGAATCTTGAAAGTCACCTTGAAAATCCTCTTGAAGCATTAATGCAATATCAATATTACTAACCATTTTAAACGAAAGTAGTGCAACAACTAAAACAATCGACGAGCAGCCAAGCAAAAAAAACTTATTATAAGCAAAAGTTTCTACATATGAGCTTAAATATTTGTCTCTTGAACAGGGCTTAAATATTTTAGTAAGCAATATTTCCGTAAAATAGGTTAAAAAGACAAACAGAGAATTTATGAACCAATATCCATATGATGGCAAAATAAAATAAGCATTAAAGATGCATATAACTTCTTGGAATATGCATATTAACATATATGGTATAACAAACATAGTAGTTATACTTATCCAATTGCCTGTAATCTTTTTTGTTTCCCGAATACAAAAAAGACATACTGCCACATATATGAAAAAGAAAACTATATCAATAATATATATTAGCATATTAAAACTTTTTCGAGTTTAACACTTTATTTTTAAAAAAATTCTTGATGTATATTGCATGCTGATTTCTTATCAAGTAAGTATAGCAAACAAAATAATAACACAACACACAAATACTAGCAACAATTAATGTTTCAAATGTCTGTCCCCAATAATAAGAAAGCGCTAATATAAAAAATAAAACAGGAAGACTACACGTGATATAAACAAAATATTTTTTATAAGGGAAACTTAAATTTAAATATTTATATACATAATATTGAGCCATGATTAAAACCGATAATTCTGAAAATACCCACACTAACGAAGAACCAACTTTTCCATAACTTTTAACCAATATTAAATTCAGTATTACACCAATTAATGCTCCTACGATAGAATTTTTTAGAATTGCATTATCTTTGTTCATTGGGGTTAATATCTGTAGTACAAGAATTTGCTCATATCCAATAATTAACATTAATGGCATTATCAATACTGCGTTAAATTAATATTTAATCGTCTGTAAATCAATAACTTATATTA
>ERZ773248.1917-NODE-1917-length-14427-cov-4.113832_pt1 | contig 14427 bp, 13 predicted proteins | sample MGYA00580518_ERZ773248 | MGnify/ENA primary metagenome ERZ773248 (study PRJEB29015, sample SAMEA2737762) | human gut metagenome | biome: human gut; feature: human-associated habitat; material: faeces | place: China | collected 2012 ...
CTGACATGAGGCAAGTCACAGTCGAACTATTTTCGACATGTCAGACTCCGTGAAAATACCGACTGCGAGTTGAAACAAGAATAAAAGAGGAAAAACAATGATACATACACCAATTCAGAAACTGGAATTTCCAAACGACAGAAATGTCCGACTGTACTGCAAGAGAGAGGATCTTCTCCCGTTTTCCCTGGGCGGAAATAAAGTGCGGATCGGACGCGCCTTTTTCCAGGATATGCAGGAGAAAAACAAAGACTGCATGATCATCTACGGAAACAGCAGATCCAACCTCTGCCGCGTGCTGGCCAATCTGTGCTGTGCCGAGAAAATTCCATGCTATATGATCTGTTCTTCCGAAGAAAACGAGGAACAACCGATCGAAACAAACAACAGCCGTCTGATGAAATGGCTCGGAGCCGAAGTCATTCCGTGCAGAAAAACGGAGATTGCACAGACCGTCGAGCAGACGATGAACCGTTTGACAGAAGAGGGATATCACCCATATTATATTTTCGGGGATAAATTCGGAACGGGCAATGAAGGCACACCGGTACAGGCCTACGTGGACGGCTACCGCGAGATTCTTGCGTGGGAGAAAGAACAGAACATTTCTTTTTCTCATATCTTTGCGGCATCCGGAACCGGCTCGACCCAGTGCGGCCTGGTAAGCGGAAAACTGCTCGAGCAGGGAACGGAGCAGATCATCGGCCTTTCGATTTCATCCCGCGAGTACGACCGCGCCACCCGCATTATGGAGAGCGGCATTTCCGATTATTTTGCGAAGAATCATCTCGTGTTGCCGGAAGGATGGGAGAGTGAACTTCATCTGGAAATGGGATACCGCCAGGGCGGATACGGCCAGTACGATGAGCGGATTTTACAGGTGATCCGGGAAGAGTTCTGCCGGAACGGCCTTCCGCTGGATCCGACGTACACCGGAAAGGCATTCTGGGGAATGAAGCAGTACATAGAAGAACATCAGTTACAGGACTGCGATGTGCTTTTTATCCATACCGGAGGCACGCCGCTGTTCTATGACTGCATTCTGAACGATACCGATGGAGGAAAAAAATGAAACTGATTTCAATAGTCATCCCATGCTACAATTCCGAGGCAACGATCCGGAAAGTTGTAGAGATGGTGATGGAAGAATTCAAGAAAATGGACGGATATGACTGCGAATTTGTCCTGGTGAACGATGGTTCCCCGAAGGACAATACGTATGGGGAGATCAAGAAGCTCGGTGAGCAGTATCAGAATGTCAAGGGCATCAACCTGCTGCGCAATTTCGGCCAGCACAATGCGCTGATGGCGGCACTCCACTACACCGAAGGAGACTTTATTCTCGGCATGGACGATGACATGCAGACACATCCGTCCCAGATCAGCAAACTGATCCACAAGATGGAAGAAGGATACGATCTGGTTTATGGCTGCTATCCGAAACGAAAAAATTCGTTCCTGAAAAATGTCACCAGCAAACTGAACGAAGTTTCCTCCCGGATTCTTCTCGGACGGCCAAAAGACATCGTTTCCAGCAATTTCTGGATGATTACCCGCCAGATCAAGGACGAGGTGGTAAAATACGACAGCTTCAATCCCTATATTGACGGCATTTTCTACCGCACGACACACAAAATCGGAAATGTAGAGGTGGAGCATTTCAAACGTGCAGTGGGAACTTCCAACTATACGTTAAAGAAACTGATCAAATTGTGGCTTGCCTACTGGAACTATTCTGTAATTCCGCTTCGCATATCGTCCGTTCTCGGCGGAGTTTCTGCGGCCGGCGGTTTTCTGGCAGCCATCATGATTGCCATCCGAAAGCTCATCAATCCGACCGTGATGGTTGGCTGGTCTTCGACGATCTGCGCCATCGTTGTTTTTTCCGGATTGATTCTGATGGTGCTCGGCATCATCGGAGAATACCTCGGAAAGATGATTCTGATTCTGAACCGCACGCCGCAGTATATTGTGCGGGAAACCATTAACGTATCTGATGAGGAAGAAAAAAAGTGAAAAAAATCATGATTTTAGGTGCTGGTATTTACCAGGTGCCGCTGATCCGGACTGCACGCAGAATGGGTCTTTACACGATCGTAGTGAGTATTCCCGGCGATTATCCGGGGTTTGCACTTGCAGATAAAATTTATGAACTGAATACGCGGGATAAAGAAGCGATTCTTGCGGCGGCGGAAAAAGAACAGATCGACGGAATCTGTACATCGGGAACCGATGTGGCCGTCAGCACAATCGGCTATGTCTGTGAAAAGATGCATCTGTCCGGCATTCCGTGTGAGGCGGCGGAAATTCTGACCGATAAGGCAAAGATGAAAGACGCATTCCGGCAGGGCGGCGTTTCCGCGGCAGACGGGATGCGGGTAAGAAGCGCAGAGGAGGCACAAAAAGCCGCAGAACAGCTTGGATACCCGGTTGTCGTAAAACGGGTGGACAGTTCAGGAAGCCGCGGAATTACCGTGGTGGAGCATTCCGGACAGATCGAAGAAGCGTATGAAAATGCGAGAAACGGTTCGGCAAGAGATTATGTGCTGGTTGAAAAATTCCTCCGCGGAACGGAGATCGGCGTGGATGGATTTGTGCAGAACCACAAACTGGTCTTTCTGGCACCGCACACGAAATTTGTATACCGCGGTGCACACACGACCGTTCCGGTCGGCCACGCATTTCCGTATGGATGCAGCGGGGCACTGCGGGAAGAAATTGCCCGCCAGATGCAGCTGGCCGTCACCGCATCCGGTGCCGATCAGTGCTCCGTCAATGCGGATGTCTTTGTGGACGGAGAGAAGGTCTGGATCATTGAAATGGGCGGAAGAACCGGGGCAACCTGCATTCCGGAACTGATTTCAACGTATTACGGATTTGATTTTTATGAGCAGATGATCAAAAGCGCACTCGGGGAAGAAACGGATTTTCAGCAGACGGAAAGCTGCCCGTGCATGGCAAAACTGCTGCTGAGTCCGGTAAGCGGAACCATCACACAAATCGACCGGGATCAGGTCGAACGTCTGCGTCAGGAAGGGCTGGAGCTTGTCCTGGATTATCCGGAGGGGCATGAAGTTTCTGCCATGGCAGATGGAACTGACCGGATCGGCCATGTGATTGTAAAGACGGACCGGGAAGCGGAACTGGATGAGCAGATGAAGCGGGTGTACCGCTGTATCTGGATTGATGGAAAAAATCTGGAGACAATCTGGGAAGAGAAAACAGCAAAATAAAAAACCCGGAATCTTTTCAAGACCTCAGAAGAGGAGCGAAAGGATTCCGGGTTTTGCGTTGCCAGGCATATCAATATCCGGTGGACCAATTTTGATTACACTGTTTTTACAGGCTTCATCATCATCCGATAGTAGACTGGAATCAGCAGTGCAACCGCACCGAACCAGGCAAGCGGGCTTGCGATGCAGACGGCAGTGTAGCCTAAGAAGCGTGACAGCCAGACGGTAGCAGCAAGACGCATCACAAGCTCGATCATGCATGCGGCAAACGGTGCGCGTCCGTTCTGCATACTCTGAATCGAGGTGCGGTAGACGGCGAGAAGGCCGAGCAGGAAGTAGAACGGCGCTTCGATCGTCAGGAATGCATCGGAGTAATGGTAAGAATCCGTGATTTCGCTCGAAAAGCTTGGTGAGCAAGTGCATCTGTCCCGCGAGGTCTGCTGCCGCCGCTTCCGGAAAATGACGGGAAAGACGGTGACGCAGTATCTCGAGGAATATCGTGTGTCCAAAAGCCTGCCGCTCGTCGAAAGCGGCTTTTTGCCACGAAAAATATGTTACATCTGTTTGATTGCCTGCAGCATTTCAAGATCCGAAGCAGTCACCTTGATATTGGAAACCATCGTTCGGCCGTCCGGTTTTTTCACCGTGACTTCGAGAATCGTTCCCTCCTCGATCTGCGAGGATGCGAGATCGCTCATGAATTTTACGAACTTCGGGTGGTTTTGGGCGAAACGGTCTCTCAGATTTTTTAATTCTATTAACTTCATTGGGTTAAATGCCATTCTTTTTTCTGTCCTTTCTATTCAAAACTTCTTTCGAAACATGAAAGTATTGTAACATGGAAAAGAAAAAATGCAAGCGGATAAAAAGAGAAAAGACAGAGATACTGGGAATATAGAAAAGATTCTCAATTAGAATGGGAGAAAAACGAATGAAAGCGAAGAAGTATCTGCTGTTTTTTCTTTTGGGCTACTGCATTTATATTGCCATCGAAGTCACCTACCGCGGTTACAGCTTCCGCCTGATGGGCATTGCCGGAGGACTGTCCCTTGCAGGAATCGGAATGCTGGAAGACGCCGGGCTGCGCCGCTTTCCGCTGGCGTTTCAGATGATGGTATCTGCGGTTCTGATCACGGCCATCGAACTGTATTCGGGAATGTTTTCCCTGCGGGTGCTGCATTACCGTATGTGGGACTACAGTGCGCTGCCGTTTTCCTTCTGCGATGGGCTGATCTGCCCGTGGTTTTTCGGGATCTGGTATCTGCTCTCGGCAGTGGGAATTTTTCTCACAGATTATGTGAGCTATTATATTTTCCACGAGGGGACGCACCCGATGTATCGAAAGAAGAAAAAGGGTTGTGCCGAGGGTGAGTTCGTTATAAAATAAGAAAAAACAACCCAGGCAGGAGGTACTCATGGAAAACGAAAAAAATTATCTGGAATATCTCGCAGAATTGTACCCGACCATCGAAAAAGCAGCGACCGAAATCATCAATCTGCAGTCCGTTATCAACCTTCCCAAAGGCACGGAGCATTTCCTTTCGGATATTCATGGCGAATACGAAGCCTTTTCTCATGTACTCCGCAACGGTTCCGGTGCCGTGCGAAAGAAGATTGACGATGTCTTCGGCCACACGCTCGGCATTTCGGAAAAACGTGCGCTTGCAACCCTTATCTATTACCCGAGAGAGCGCCTGGAGATGGAGAAAAAGCAGCAGGAGGACATCAATGACTGGTACAAGGTCATGCTGTACCGCCTGATCGACGTCTGCAAAATCGTTTCTTCCAAATACACCCGTGCCAAAGTGCGGAAAGCCCTGCCGGCGGATTATGGCTATATCATCGAGGAGCTGATCACTGAAAAGCCGGAGGTGCTCGACAAAGAAGCATACTACGAGGCGATCATCCAGACCATCCTCGAAATCGGCAGCGCCGAAAACTTCATCATCGCCGTGGCAGAGCTGATTCAGCGGCTCGTTGTTGATCATCTCCACATCATCGGCGACATCTTTGACCGCGGTCCGGAGCCGTATAAAATCATGGACTGCCTGATGAATTACCATTCCCTTGATATCCAGTGGGGCAACCACGATGTGCTCTGGATGGGCGCTGCGACCGGCCAGCCGGCGTGCGTGGCCAGCACGATCCGCATCTGCCTCCACTACGGCAATCTCGATGTGCTGGAGGACGGCTACGGCATCAATATGCTTCCGCTTGCCACCTTTGCTCTCGAGACGTACGGCGATGATCCGTGCGAATGCTTTGCCGCAAAAGGCGGCGAGGACAGCGGAAATTCCCAGCAGATGCTGGAGCGCCGCATGCACAAGGCCATCACCGTAATGCAGTTAAAGCTCGAGAACCGTCTGATCCGTGAGAACCCGGAGTACGGCATGGAAAACCGCCGTCTGCTGGAAAAGATCGATTACCAGAACGGAACGGTGACGATTGGGGAGAAAACGTATGCTCTGCGCGACAAGAGCTTTCCGACGATCGACCCGGCGCATCCGGATGAGCTGACAGAAAAAGAGGCAGAAGTGCTCGATAAGCTGATCTTCGCCTTCCGAAACAGCGAAAAACTGCAGGCGCACGTCGATTTCCTGCTCAAAAAAGGAAGCCTCTACCGCGTCTACAATGGAAATCTGCTGTACCACGGCTGCATGCCGATGAATGAGGACGGCACCTTAAAAGAGGTACAGGTCGACGGAAAGAAATACAAGGGAAAAGCACTGTACGATATCCTCGAGCACAACGTGCGCCGCGCATTTGTAAGCCGCGATCCGAAAAAACGGGAGCAGGGCCGCAATACGCTGTGGTATCTGTGGACCGCGCCGAATTCCCCGCTGTACGGCCGCGACAAGATGACAACATTTGAGCGGTATTTCCTCGCAGAAAAAGAGACCTGGACCGAGGTGAAAAACGCGTATTACCGTCTGATCGAGAAAGAGGAGACGGCGGACCGGATCTTACAGGAGTTCGGGCTTGCCGGTGAAAATGTACATATTATCAACGGCCACGTCCCGGTACACCAGAGTGCCGGTGAAAGCCCGGTCAAATGCGGCGGCAAGGTGCTGATCATCGACGGCGGCTTCTGCAGGGCGTACCACAAAGAAACCGGCATCGCGGGTTACACGCTGATTTACAACTCGTACGGCCTCAGCCTCACCGCGCACGAGCCGTTTGAATCGACGGAAAAAGCAATCCGGGAGGAGAAGGATATTGTCTCCCGCCAGGTGGCGGTGCGGTACAACATGAAGCGCCAGTTAGTCGGCGATACGGATCAGGGACGGCAGATCCGGCAGCGCATCCGTGAATTAAAGGAACTGATCGAGGCGTACCGCACGGCTCAGTTAAAAGAGCTTCTTTAAATCAAGGGTTTTCAACTGCGCCGGAAAATGGTATAATCAAAACAGTGTGCGCAGATGGAAACACTGTGCGCTGGAACAGATGGAAAGAAGGAAGAAACATATGAGGGCATGGATTGCCAGGATGACAGAAGATAACATAGATCAGAGCGCGATCGAAAAAGCAGGAGAGATTCTGAAAAACGGCGGTCTGGCGGCATTCCCGACCGAGACCGTATATGGTCTTGGCGGAAATGCGCTGGATGCCAAAGCTTCCGAGAAAATTTATGCGGCAAAGGGCCGTCCGTCGGACAACCCGCTGATCGTCCACATCGGAAGAATGGAGGACCTCGAAACCGTAGCGGCAAACGTGCCGGAGAGTGCACGCAAACTGGCAGCCGCATGCTGGCCGGGACCGCTGACGATGATTTTTGAGAAAACAAATGCCGTTCCGCTCGAGACGACGGGAGGCCTTACCTCCGTAGCCGTGCGCTACCCGAGCAACAAAGTGGCAAACGCACTGATCTTAGCCGGAGGCGGCTTCATCGCAGCGCCGAGCGCCAATACATCAGGCCGGCCGAGCCCGACGAAAGCCGAGCATGTGATCGAGGACCTTGGGGACAAAATTGACTGTATCATCGACGGAGGAGACGCCGAGATCGGCCTCGAATCCACCATCGTCGATTTTACAGAGGAGATTCCGACGATTCTCCGCCCGGGCTATTACAACAAAGAGATGCTGGAAAAAGTGCTTGGAACCGTGCGTGTCGATCCGGGAATCCTTGCGGAGGACAGCCATGTGCGTCCGAAGGCACCGGGCATGCGCTACAAACATTATGCGCCGAAGGCAGACCTTACGATTATCCAGGGCGAGATGGAACGGGTGATTCCGGAAATCAACCGCCTTGCCGCAGAACAGGAAAAGGCAGGAAAGAAAGTGGGCGTAATCTGCACCGATGAGACACGGGAGCAGTACACCACAGGAGATATCAAGAGCATCGGGCTGCGCGCCGAAGATGAGACGATCGCGCATCACCTGTTTGCGATTCTGCGCGACTTCGATGAGGACGGCGTGGAAGTGATTTATTCCGAGGCTTTCGACACCCCGCGTATGGGGCAGGCGATCATGAACCGCCTGTTAAAAGCCGCAGGCCACAAAGTAGCAGAGGTATAACAGTGAAACATTACAGCAGGATTTTATTTGTGGACGCGGACGATACCGCGCGCGCACCGATGGCGAAGGCGATTCTGCAGAGCAAAGAGCTTCCGTGGCCGATGGAAATTGGTTCCCGCGGGCTTGTCGTTCTGTTTCCGCAGCCGGTCAACCAGAAGGTAGAGGCAGTGCTTGCGCGCAACGGGCTTTCGGCCAAAGACCACACCACCACACCGCTTACCGCGGAGGACATCAACGACGACACGCTGCTTCTTGTGATGGAGGACAGTCAGAGGGAAAAGATCCGTGAGGACTTCCCGGATGCGCCCCATCTGCAGACGATCGCCGGATTTCTGCGGCTGGCAGGAGACATCCCCGCCCTTTACGGGGAACCGCTTACCGAATACGGAAAATGTTATGAAGCGCTGGAATTCCTGATTGAAGGTGTTCTTGCGCGGCTGAAAGAGGAGGAAGAACAATGATAGCTTTAGGATGCGACCACGGCGGATATGAGCTGATGCAGGAGGTAAAAGCATATCTGGACAAACAGGGACTGGAATATCAGGACTTCGGATGCTACAGCAACGAGGCAGTTGATTATCCGGTTTACGCCAGAAAAGTAGGCCATGCGATCCAGAACGGAACGTGTGATAAGGGAATCCTGATCTGCGGAACCGGAATCGGCATTTCTATCACGGCAAACAAAATGGAAGGAATCCGTGCAGCACTCTGCACCGACTGCTTCTGCGCAGAGGCAACCCGCCTGCACAACGATGCCAACGTACTGGCGATGGGAGGACGCGTTGTAGGCCCTGGCCTTGCAATCAAAATCGTAGAAACCTTCCTGAACACTCCATTTTCCGGAGAAGAGCGTCACGAACGCCGGATTCACTTGATTGAGCATGAAGGAGAAAATGAATAAATTTTAAACAAAGGAGAAGGGAAAATGGCAAGAACAGTCATCATGGATCACCCGCTGATCCAGCACAAAATCGGTATTATCAGAAAGAAAGACACAAGCTCCAAGGAGTTCCGCGAGATGATCAGCGAGATTGCAATGCTGATGTGCTACGAGGCAACCAGAAAGCTGCCGCTCACAGATGTTGAAATTGAAACCCCGATCTGCAAAACAACCGTAAAAGAGCTCGAAGGAAAGAAAATGGCAGTTGTGCCGATCCTCCGTGCCGGTCTTGGTATGGTAGAAGGTATGCTGGCTATGATTCCGGCAGCAAAAATCGGACACATCGGTCTGTACCGTGATCCGGAAACCCTGGCACCGGTTGAGTATTACTGCAAACTTCCGTCAGACATCGCAAGCCGTGAAGTATTTGTAACCGACCCGATGCTGGCAACCGGCGGTTCTGCAACGGCAGCCATCACCATGCTGAAAGAAAAAGGCGCAAAGAAGATCCACTTCATGTGCATCATCGCATCTCCGGAAGGAATCGAGAAAATGCATGAGGTTCACCCGGATGTCGATGTTTTCGTCGGAGCACTGGATGACCATCTGAACGAGCACGGCTACATTGTACCAGGCCTCGGCGATGCCGGAGACCGTATTTTCGGTACGAAATAAGAGCGGAAGCAAAGTACGTTAAGAAAACACAGGGGAAATGGGTATGAGCGATAAACGAGAGGATTATATTTCCTGGGATGAATATTTCATGGCAGTTGCCCAGCTTGCCGGCATGCGCTCGAAGGATCCGCACACACAGGTGGGAGCCTGCATTGTGAGCGAGGACAACAAGATTCTGTCCATGGGATACAACGGTTTCCCGAGAGGCTGCTCGGACGACGAGTTCCCGTGGGGAAAGACAAGTGAAAATCCGCTGGAAAACAAGTATCTTTACACAACGCACAGTGAACTGAACGCCATCCTGAATTACCGCGGCGGAAGCCTCGAGGGAGCCAAGCTGTATGTGACATTGTTCCCATGCAACGAGTGCTGCAAGGCGATTATCCAGGCGGGAATCAAAACGGTGATCTACGACTGCGACAAGTACGCGGACACCCCGTCCGTGATCGCATCGAAACGGATGATGAAGGCGTCCGGAGTCACTTTTCAGAAATACCACCGCACAGGGCGGGAAATTACCATGTCCCTGTAGCAGAAAAGATAATAGAAGGAGCGCGCCTGAACAAACAGAAAGTTCAGACGCGCTTCGTCTGTATACACGAAAAGACAAGAAACGGGAGGGCACCATGGAGAGCAATTTCGAATGGATTACGGCAAACGGGGATATCGGCATCCGCTTTTTTCACAGCATCGACGGCGGCCCGCGCCACGTACCGATGGGATTCACCTCAGGTCTGATTGTGGATGATGATTTCCATTACCGCAAACCGATCATGTACCACTACATCGGCCATATTTCCAAATATATTGCTCCGGGTGCAAAACGCATCGGCTGGAGCAAATACGGAGCAAACCTGGATGTAACGGCCGCAGTCAATCCGGACGGAAGCTACGTTGTGATCCTGCTGAACCGCACAAAAGAGGATTCCGGCTGCTTCCTGCGTGTCAACGGACATATCATGCGTGTCGATCTTCCGGCAGAGACACTCAGCACGGTTGTAATCGAGAAATAAAAAGCAAAAATAAAAAAATGCCTTCTGTGCAGAATGGAAACGGTCTGCGCAGAAGGCATTTTTGTAAGATACGATTTATTTTTGATCGGAATCGGAAGAATCTGAGTTTTTCTCTTCGGTTGAAGGCTTTGCCGGTGTATACGGCGCATCAACCGGAGACTCTTCCGGGGCCAGCTTTGTCAGCGCTTTGCGCAGCCGGTAGCCCGGGAAGTGGAAGACTTCGGCCTCGTCGATCTTCTTTTTCTGATATGGGATCGCCTGTCTCGTTTCCGGATCAATGTGGTCCATGTGGAAGTAAAACGCATCGTCATCCGGCAGGTGATGTTTTTCAAGACGACGGTTGGCGAAGTTGCGGCAGACCGTGCAGATAATGGCACAGACCGGAACGGCGATGATCATGCCAAAGACACCCCAGAAGCCGCCGATCAGAATCGAGATGATGATAAGGAAGCTGGACACGCCGGTCGTCTCGCCGAGGATTTTCGGTCCTAAGAAGTTTCCGTCAAACTGCTGCAGGAGAACGACGAAAATCAGGAAATACAGTGCCTGCAGAGGGTCGATCAGAAGGATCAGCAGAAGACACGGAACGGCGCCGAGGAACGGGCCGAAAAACGGAATGATATTCGTCACACCGATGATTACGCTGACCAGCAGTGCGTACGGGGTGCCGATCAGGCTCGTCACAAGATAGCAGATGGCACCGATGATGATCGAATCGATGACTTTTCCAACGAGGAATCCGCTGAATTCCTGGTTCACATACTGGCAGTCGCGGATCACGGCATTTCCGTGATCCAGACCGAGCAGCGCGTAGACTGCTTTTTTCAGCTTGGCAATGTAGCTTTCCTTGTTGTACAGCATGTAGATCGCAACGATCGCGCCAAGCAGAATGTTTTTGAAAAACGTAACCATGTTGACGAGCTGTCCGGAGAGGTTCAGAAGGAACGTACGGAGCATCGGCATCAGGTCATTGGTCAGCCAGTTGGAAAGCTTTGCGGAGAACATGGAGATGTACTGGTCTGCCGTCTGCTGCATCTCCGGGTAATTCGCCAGCACTTTTGTGGCAAAATCCTGAATGTTGTTTGCGTAGTTGGAGAAGTTGGAGACAATGTTTGTGATACTTGAGAACAGCTCCGGGATCAGGGTCGCAATGAGTCCGTACAGCGCGAAAAGCATGGCGACGTACGTCAGAAGAATCAAAAGCGCCCGCACAAGCTTTTTGCAGCGTACCGACTGTGTTTTTCCGTGCCGGGCAAAGAGTCTGGCGATGATCCGCTGTTCTATGAAGTTAATGATCGGGCTGATCACATAGGCGAGAATCAGGGCTGCAATCAGGGGGGAGAGAATGTCGAGGACATTGTGAAAGGCGGTCCGCACAGAAGTCTGGTGGAAGAGCAGGTAGTAAAAAATCATGGACGCTGCAAGTACCAGAAAGGCAGTAACGCCGGCCCGGACATATTTTCGGTAACGATCCAGTTTCATAAAAATGTAAATCCCCTTTCGAATTTTATTAACCTCTATTATACACATGCAATCCCCAAAATACAACCGCAACCACACTTGCGGGAAAAAAAGGAAACTGCTATACTGGAAAAGCAGATTTAGAAAAAGGAGATAACAAATTTGAAGATAAAAATGCCGCCAAGCGTAAATATGGTAATCGATTCCCTGCATGCGAAAGGCTTCGAGGCGTACGCGGTCGGAGGCTGTGTGCGCGATACGATTCTTGCGCGGGAGCCGGACGACTGGGATATTACAACCTCTGCTTCCCCACAGCAGGTAAAAGAAATTTTTGACCGCACCGTGGATACGGGACTGGAGCACGGAACGGTAACAGTTCTGGCCGGAAGCGGCGCGCACGAGGTCACGACGTACCGCATCGACGGAGAGTATGAGGACGGCCGCCATCCGAAAGAAGTGGTCTTTACCTCCAGCCTCGCCGAGGATCTGCGCCGCCGTGATTTTACGATCAATGCGATGGCATACAACAACGAAGAGGGGCTTGTGGATCTGTTCGATGGAATCAGGGATTTACAGCGCAAAGTCATCCGCTGTGTCGGAAATCCGACCGAGCGGTTCAGTGAGGATGCACTGCGGATCCTGCGCGCCCTCCGCTTTTCCGCACAGCTCGGCTTCAAACTCGATCCGGTAACACTGGATGCCATCATAGCACTCGCGCCGACGCTTGAAAAAATCAGCGCCGAGCGGATCCGTGTGGAACTGAATAAACTGCTGATCTCGAAGCGGCCGGAGTACATGGAGGCCGTCTATGAGGCGGGTATTACAACGATTGTGCTGCCGGAGTTTGATGAACTGATGAAAACACCGCAGAACAATCCGCACCACTGCTATAATGTCGGTGAGCACACGATTGCCGCTCTGCAGCACGTTCCGGCAGATCCGATTCTGCGCTGGACGATGCTGCTCCACGACATTGCAAAACCGGCGTGCCGCACAACGGATGAGGCCGGCATCGATCATTTTAAAGGCCACGCACCGGCGGGGGAGAAAATGGCGAAAGCGATTCTGCGCCGTCTGAAATTCGACAACGAAACCATCCGCCAGGTCGCAGCATTGATCCGCTGGCATGACTGCCGCATGGCTCCGGAGAAACCGGTGATCCGCCGTATTCTGAACAAACTCGGCCCGGAGCTGTTCGAAAAACTGATGATCGTGCAGGAAGCCGATACGATGGCCAAAAGCCTGTACCAGCGGGAGAAAACCCTGGAACGGATCGGAAAGGTAAGGGAGTGCGTCAGAGAAATTCTCGATAACGGCGACTGCTTTACGTTGAAAATGCTGGCCGTTTCCGGCAAAGATCTGATGGAACTCGGTGTCCCAAAAGGCCCGAAAATCGGCGAATGCCTGAACGCGGCGCTGGAAGAAGTGATGAAAGATCCGGCGAAGAATACAAAAGAATACCTGACAGAGTACGTAAAAACACTGCTGTAAAGCCAAAACGGCAAACAAAAGAGAGCCGGGGACAGAACAATCCGTCCCCGGCTCTCTTTTGTTTTTTGCTGGTTTTATGCGTTCAGATCACGCAGCAGATCCGCATACCAGCAGAACACATGGGCAATGCGGTACAGTTCGCTCTCCTTGGAGACGGTGCGCCACAGCTCTTTATAGCTGTGCAGCCACCGTTCGAGATCTCCGGCGAGTGCAAAACAGTCTTCTTTCTCCGGCAGAGTACCCTCGGAAAGAAGGGAAGCGCGCAGGAACGGCAGCAGGCGGTTCAGCACTTTCAGGCCGTCTGCGGCGAGCAGGTACGCATAGATCATCGGACGGTTCTCCGGGCGGACGGTGCCGGCTTTCTCGTACAGAACGGCGCAGAGCGCGTCGATTGAAGCATTTGCTGCATCCGCATCGCCTTCCGCGCAGGAGCGGAGCAGTTCGGCAGCCTCTTCTTTGTCCTGATGCAGTTCGAGTGCTTCCTGTACCATAACGGCAGTGCGCCACGGATACGCATCCTGATGGCAGAGAAGATCGAGCACGGAAACGAGTTTTCCGGAAGCATCACCAAATTCCAGCACGGAAATCTGGCGGTTGATTTCCTCCTCCGGCAGAATGTCTGCATTCCAGGAGAACGCCGCGCCGTAGATCATGCCGATGCGGGAGAAGTCCGGGTGATTGATGTGGCCGTAATCGCCCCAGTCAGTGTTCAGAAGTCCCATCGCATGGCATTCGTGGCCGTAGCGCGCCATTCTGGAAATGTTTTCATACGCCTCATGATACTTGTTGATGAGCTGGTTCCATCCCTGTACGCCCGGGCACACATACAGATGCTCGGCACCGGAATTGGCAAGGCGGGTCAGACGCTCCGATGAAACATTTGACGCATAATCCCAGTGGAGGCAGATCAGGTTCTTCGGCAGGAGATGATAAACTTCCGGCTCCTGGCTGATGACATCACTCCAGAACATCGGCGTGCGGCCGGATTCAGTGATATAGTTGGCAAGCTCTGTCACAAACTCGGTGTAGATGACGGTGGTTCCCTTTTCCTCGGCGAGTGCGCGGGAAGCCCCTTTTCCGAGGTCAAACGTTTCATCCGCGCAGAGATTGAAATACTTCGAGGAGAAGAGCTGCATATATTCGGAAAGAATGTGTTTGG
>ERZ773248.1918-NODE-1918-length-14421-cov-3.014896_pt1 | contig 14421 bp, 5 predicted proteins | sample MGYA00580518_ERZ773248 | MGnify/ENA primary metagenome ERZ773248 (study PRJEB29015, sample SAMEA2737762) | human gut metagenome | biome: human gut; feature: human-associated habitat; material: faeces | place: China | collected 2012 ...
TCGAAGGGTATCAGCCTTAGCAGAAGCAGTATTACGGGCATTTATCACTTGTGATGTAGAAACTGCAAAGATTCTGAATCTGATTGCAATTTTGATGGACAGCAGATTATTTTTTGAGTTTTTACATGAAATATACGACGAGAAGATTCGATTAGGGGAAAAAGAGATCACAGATCGGGATCTGAATGTCTTTTTTGCAGATAAGGCAATGCAGAGTGATGTAGTTGCCGGCTGGACAGATACTGCAGTACGGAAGTTGAAACAGTGTTTTACCAGAATGATGTTTGAAGCAGGATTAATGGAAAGCAGTGCAAAACCAAGAACAATCAAGCCGATTCATATTGATTACCGTACAGAAGAATTACTGACTGCAAATGGGCTTGGCGAATACTTGAAGGCAGTGAAGGGAGTCTAAGGATGGCAAGATTAAGTTTGGAAGAAAGACTGAACCGAATTGAGGATAAGATCTTTGAAAAGTCTTTCCGTGAAAATAAAGGACTTGGAAATGAAGTCGGATATTATGTGTTTGATTACGATCCGAGAGCTGAACTGGAAGTGCGCAATCATATCGCATATTTAAAAGACCGAATCAACAACGGCAATAAAGATTTTAAAATCATAGAATTTGACCTGTTTCACACGATGATTCAGGTATTGGAGGAAGAAGGATATCTGGAAGCCTTCTTTGATCTGGAAAAAGACAATGGCTTTTTTGATATGGCAGACAGTCTGGTAGAGACATTGGGACTGGATGAAACGAACGAACTGAACCTGATTATCTCAAAGATTTTACAGGAAGATCTGACAGACAGCGTGATTTTTTTGACAGGAGTTGGAAAATGCCATCCGATCATTGCAAGCCATAATATTTTGAACAATTTACATCAGGTACTGGACAGTGTGCCGGTTGTGATGTTTTATCCTGGAGAATACAGCGGACAGGATCTGAAATTATTTGGAACGATGGATTCCAGAAATTATTACCGGGCATTCCGGCTTGTGTAAAGACGAAGGAGAAAAGAGTATGCAGATTAAAGAGATGTTTGAGAAACAGATTGACCGTGATATTAAGGGCGTAATCAAAGTAGGTCAGTCTGATGAAGAAAACGTATATCAGGAATTGGACGAATATGTGGTAACAAAAGAACTGTTAAAACATTTTCGAGATTTTTTTGATAACTATGAAAAAGGAATCAACAATTATACCGATAAAATGGGTGTCTGGATCTCCGGTTTCTTTGGAAGTGGTAAATCTCACTTCTTAAAGATTCTTTCTTACCTGTTAAAAAACAGTGTGGTAGAAGGAAAGAGAGCCATCGAATACTTTACAGATGGTAAAAAAGTGGAAGACCCGATGCTAATAGCCAAGATGACCAATTCCGGAACCATTTCTTCTGATGTCATGCTCTTTAATATTGATTCCAAGGGATCTGCAAAGGTTGGTTCAGGAAAAGAAGCCATTGTAGAAGTATTTATGAAGGTATTCAATGAAATGCAGGGATATTGTGGTTCCATTCCGTATCTTGCAGAGTTTGAACGCCAGCTGGACAATGAGGGAAGATTTGAGGAATTCAAAGAGAAATTTGAAGAGATCGCAGGGGCGCCGTGGGAGAAGAAAAGACAGGCTTTTGCAGTTATCCAGGATAAAATCGTAAAGACGATCGTAGCGATGGATTTCATGAGTGAAGAGGCTGCCCGTAACTGGTGCAAAAATGCAAAAGGAAGCTATGACCTCAGCATTGAGAAATTCGTATCTTTGGTAAAAGAGTATTGTGAGAAAAAAGGACCGAACCATCATGTTATCTTCCTTGTGGATGAGATCGGACAGTATATTGCGGATGATAACCAGTTAATGCTGAATCTGCAGACCATCGTAGAAGATCTGGGAACTGCCTGCAGAGGAAAAGCATGGGTTATCGTTACCAGCCAGGAAGATATTGACTCTATCACAAAGACAAAAGGAAATGACTTCTCTAAGATTCAGGGACGTTTTGATACCAGATTATCCCTGTCTGCATCCAATGTAGATGAGGTTATCCGGAAACGTATTCTGGAGAAAAATGAGATTGCAGAATCCGCATTGAAGCTGTTATATGAGCAGAAAGAATCTATCATCAAGAATCTGATTGCATTTACAGCAGATACTGCAGATAAGAAATTATATACAGATAAAACAGATTTTGCAGATTGCTATCCGTTTATCCCATACCAGTTCAACTTACTTGGACAGGTGCTGACAGCTGTACGTACCCATGGAGCCAGTGGAAAGCATTTATCTGATCAGTCCCGTTCTATGTTAGCACTGTTCCAGGAATCTGCGATCCGATTGAAGGACAGCCAGGAAGGTGTACTGGTACCGTTCAGCTATTTCTATGATCCACTGCATAAATTCATTGATCATCAGCACAGCCAGGTCATTACCGATGCAGAGGACAATAGCAGACTGGACGAGTTTGATGCAGAGATGTTGAAAGTGCTGTTTATGATTAAATACGTCAAAGAGATCAAAGCAAATGTAGATAATCTTACTACGCTGATGATCTCCAGTATTGACGACGACCGTATTGAAATCCGTGGAAAGATCGAAGAATCATTAAAGAAACTGATCCGAGAGACACTGGTACAGAAGAATGGAGAAATCTATATTTTCCTGACCAATGAAGAACAGGAAATCAATAATGCAATCAATAACGAATCAGTAGAAATGGGTGAGATTATCGGAGAGGCATCTACAGTAATCTTCGAGGAAATCTTTACAGATAAGAAATATCGTTACAGCAGCCGTTATTTATTCCCATTCAACCAGAAGGTAGATGATCGTTACTTCAAGGGAAATCAGTCCAATGATATCGGAGTATCCATTATCACACCATATGGGGAAGATTATCCGGACTCTGCTCTGCGTATGCTTTCCGCACAGGAACATAGTGTGATTGTAAAATTACCGAACGATAGTACTTTCCTGGATGAGATTACCGACTCCATTAAAATCTATAAGTTTTTGAATAAAAACGCTTCTGGTGCAAGAGGAAGTTTTGACAGTATCCGTCGTGCAAAAGAAGATGAACGTATTGAAAAGAAAGACCGTATCCGTATCTTTATTGAGGATGCACTGAAACATGCAGATATCTACGTGAATGGTGATAAAGCAAATATCTCAGCCAAAGAGCCGGCAAGCCGTATCAATGAAGCACTTGGCAAGTTAGTAGCTATGCAGTATAACAAGCTGACCTATATGGAAACAGCTCCGGAGCTTTCTGATATTGCTGCAGTATTCAATGGCAACGATGGGCAGCTTTCATTCCTTGGAACAAGTGATACAACACCGAATAAACTGGCACTGGAAGAAGTGATTCAGGTCATCGGTCTTAATAATGCAAGACATATGAAAACTTCCCTGAAATCATTACAGGATAAATTCGGGGCAGCACCGTACGGCTTTGATCCAAAAGATGTGCAGTGGCTGGTTGCTATGCTCTTTAAGATGGGAAGAGTATCCCTGACCTATAACAGCCAGAGTTTATCTATGTTGTCCAATACAAAAGATGAACTGGTACGTTACCTGACAAAACGTGAATTTGTAGAGAAACTGCTGATTGATATCAGGGAAAGAGCAACAGACGGACAGATCCGTTCTGTAAAAGAAGTATTGAAAGACTATTTTGGTTTCTCCGTATCCAGTGATGATGACGATACTATTATGAGAAACTTTAAGAATAAAGCACAGGATAAGCTGGAAACATTTGGTGAAATCATGATCGAATATCGTGTAAATCCGAAGTTGCCTTGTAAATCCCTAATGGAACAGGCGAAAAAGAATCTGGAAGAACTTCTGTCCATCAAAGAGCCAGTGGAGTTTTTCAAAACAGTGGATAAAAAACGAGATGATCTGTTAGATGACGCAGACGATACCGCACCGGTATTTGACTTCTTCAAAGGCGGTCAGAAAAAGATCTTTGAAAAAGCACTGGAACAGATCCAGATGTTCGAAAACAGTAAGACCTATGTCCGGGAACAGGAGATCATTGATAATGTTGCTCAGATGGAAGCTATTGTGACAGCGAAAAATCCATTTAGCCAGATTCAGAAACTGCCGGATATGTCTGTGAAATTCGTACAGCAGTATGGAGCCTTACTGGAAAAAGAAGCAGAAGAGATGCGTCCGATTGTGGGTGATGATCTGGAAAAAGTATTACATACGCTGGATGAGAAAGCATTTGCATCCGTATTCAGGGACAAGTTTGTAAATGCCTTTGCAGAACTGAAACAGAAACTGGATACATCTCATGAGATTGCGGCAGTGAAGAATATTAGACTAGAAAGTGATACATTGAAGCTTCGCTGCATGGATGAGATCACAGAGTATGAAGAAGCACATCGTCCAAAACCGGTACATCCTGTACCTCCGGTAACACCACCAACAGGTGGCGGTCATACAGAACCACCGAAACCGGTAACACCGCCAGTGCAGCCAAAACCAAAGAAACGTAAGAACGTATCTATCAGTAACGTGGCAGGTGCGAGAACCTATTCGATTGAAAATGAACAGGATATTGATAAGTTCTTGGCAGAGATGAAGAAAAAATTATTAAACGAGCTGGATGAAAATACGATTATTACATTAAGCTAATCATTCCAGTGGGAGGAAACAGTACATGAACAAGAATGCGATAAAGAAATTTGCCATAGAAGCAAGAAAAAAACTGATTGATTCTGTTACAGATAAAGCCGGTATGCTTGGAATTACAGAAAAATCATGCAGTGAACCAATCACAAAAGGATCAGACTTTGAAGTATACCAGACCGTTGCGGGAACAGAAGTAACGTTGAATAAAAGACAATGTGAACAGAGAAGACGACTGGTATCCCAGATTGAATCCCGTGGATTTGAGGCTGTCGTAGAAGAAGTAGCTTATACCTGGTTCAACCGAATCTGTGCGATTCGTTTTATGGAATTGAACGACTATCTTCCAAACAGAGTTCGTGTACTTTCTTCCGAAAAAGAAGGAAAAATGGAGCCAGATCTTGTGACACAGGCACCAGATGTTGATTTAGACCTGACTGTACAGGAAAAAGAAGAGATCATCAATTGGAAAATGAGCGGTACATCAGAAGATACGGATAAACTGTATTGCAAATTATTCTTGAAGCAGTGTCATCAGTTGCATGACATCTTGCCGGGACTTTTTGAGGCAGACTCTGACTATATGGAATTGTTGTTTGGTATTTCCTATACCAATAAAGATGATGTCATCTATATGTTGGTAAATCCAGGAACAGGTATTCCGGAAGCAGATTTTAATGTATCTACACTGGATGAAGAAGGCAACCCAACCGGACAGGTGGAGATTATCGGATGGCTGTATCAGTATTACAATACAGAATTGAAAGATGATACCTTCGCAAAACTGAAAAAGAATGTAAAGATCACGAAAGAAAGAATTCCAGCAGCCACTCAGCTTTTTACACCGGATTGGATTGTGCGTTATATGGTGGAAAACTCTGTAGGAAGAATCTGGATTGAACATTTACGGGCAGTAGATCCAAGTACAGATGAAAAGGCAACCGCAGAAAGATTTGGATGGAAATACTACCTTCCGGAAGCAGAGCAGGAAGAATCTGTTAATGTAAAATTGGCAGAAATTCGTACCTCATACAAAGATCTGAGGCCTACAGATATTACCTGTATTGATCCGTGTATGGGAAGTGGACATATCCTGATTGCTATGTTTGATGTGTTGATGGATATCTATGAAAGTGCTGGATATGACAAGAGAGAAGCGGCATTTGAAATCATAGAGAATAATATCCATGGACTGGATATCGACCAGAGAGCTTATCAGCTGGCATATTTTGCAGTTATGATGAAAGGTCGTGGTTATAACAGACGATTCCTGCGTGGAAGAGACGGAAAGCTAGAACCAAAAGTGTATGCGATTGTGGAAAGCAATGAAATCAATCGGAATCATCTGCAGTTCTTTGGAACACATTTGAGTGCGAAGGAAAGAAATTTGGCTGTGATGCAGATGGAAGGACTGCTGGATACTTTTAAAGATGCCAGAGAATATGGATCTATCTTGAACGTAGATGCATGTGAGTGGGATGTGCTGGAAAGATTTGTAGATGATTTGGGTACAACTGGACAGATTTCATTTGAGAGCGTAGGAAGTGAAGAGACACAGGAACAGTTGAAAAAGCTAGTAAAAGTGGCAAAAAATCTGGGACAGAAATATGATGCGGTAGTAACGAATCCACCATATATGGGAGCTTCTGGAATGGGAGCCAAATTATCAAAGTATGTGAAAGATAATTATTCTGATAGTAAGAGCGATTTGTTTGCGGTATTTATTGAAAAATGCAGTGAAATGGTAAAGAAAAACGGATATCAGGCAATGATTACGCAACATGCATGGATGTTTCTCTCAAGTTTTGAAAAGTTAAGAAATAAATTGCAGATGACAGATATTGTGAACATGGCCCATCTTGGTCCGAGAGCATTTGAAGAAATTGGAGGAGAAGTTGTACAGACAACAAGTTTTGTGATTAGAAAAAGCCATGTTAGACAATTTAAAGGAATGTATTGTAGATTGATAGAGCCAACTACACAGTATGGAAAAGAAGAGATGTTTCTTGACGGTGAAAATAGATATTGTGCGGAAGAAGACAATTTTTCAAAAATTCCAGGAAGTCCGATAGTGTATACATTGTCTGAACTAATATTCAAAACGTTTGATAATGAGTGCGTAAACAAAATATCTGATAGTAGATGTGGTATGAATACAGGGGATAATGATACGTTTGTACGATATTGGTTTGAAATCAATAGAAACTTATTTAATACGAATAGCTCCTCAATAGAGAATTTCCATGAATCAGGATGTAGATATGCTGTATATAATAAGGGGGGAGCGTATAGAAAATGGTATGGAAATCTTGATTATGTAATAAAATTTAGTCGAAGTGATTATAAAGTTTTGCTTAATCAAGGTAATCATTTACCATCACGACAATTTTACTTCAGATCATGTATTACATGGACAGATATGTCAACAAAAGGTGTTGCATTTAGATATGAACCTAAAGGAAGTGTTTTTGATGGATGTGCAGCAACAGCTTTTGTAAAGGATAAATTAAAGCTAAAATATCTTTTAGGATTATTAAATTCTAAATACGTTTCATACATTGCACCAGTATTGAATCCAACATTACATTTTAAACTAAATGACTATTCAAAAATTCCACTTATTCTAGATGAAAAGCGCATTGAAAGTATAGCATTAATAGTAACAGATAATATAAAAATAGCCAAGAACGAATGGGATTCATTTGAAATATCTTGGAATTTTAAATGTCATCCATTGGTTCATTTAAAAATGTCTGGTGCTTATGCATGGGGAAATAATCGATCTGCAATGAGAATAAAGTCGGCATATGTAGCATGGGAAAAACTATGTGAGGGGTGTTTTTATCAACTCAAACAAAATGAAGAAAAACTGAACCGTATTTTCATTGATATTTATGGTCTGCAAGATGAACTCACTCCAGAAGTAGAAGATAAAGATGTTACCGTCCGCAAAGGAGATCTATCCCGTGACATTCGCAGTTTTGTTTCATATGCTGTTGGCTGCATGTTTGGTCGTTATTCTCTTAAAGAAGAAGGATTGATTTATGCAGGCGGTGAATGGGACAGTAGTAAGTACGAGACATTTCTACCTGATAACGATAACTGTATTCCTATCACTGATGAAGAATATTTCTCCGACGATATTGTGGGTCGTTTTGTAGAATTCGTGAAAGTTGTATATGGCGCAGATACTTTGGAAGAAAATCTTGATTTCATTGCCAATGCATTAGGTAACAAGGGCGATACTTCCAGAGAAGTAATCCGTAACTACTTCCTGAAAGATTTTTATGCAGATCATCTGAAAGTATATCAGAAGCGTCCAATCTATTGGCTTTTCGACAGCGGCAAGCAGAATGGATTTAAGGCATTGATCTACATGCACCGTTACGATGCTGATACCGTGGGACGTGTAAGAACAGATTATTTACACCGGGCACAGAAATATGTAGAGACAGCTATGCAGAGTGCTCAGTATACTATTGACAATGCATCATCAGCCTCTGAAAAATCGAAGGCAACCAAAGCAGTAACAAAATATACAAAGCAGCTTGCAGAAATGAAGATTTACGATGAAGCCATTGCTCATATTGCGAATAAGAGAATCGAGATTGATCTGGATGATGGTGTGAAAGTAAATTATGAGAAATTCCAGGGAGTGGAAGTTGCCCAGGAGGGAAAGAAAGCTCTAAAAGTAGATCTACTTGCAAAATTGAAATAGAAAGTGGGGAGACATAGATGGATTTATTAAATATACAAGATCAGTTGAATACTGAGTTTTCTAAAGAAGAGACTCGTATTATATTCTGGTTTGATGATAAAGGAGAATATGAAGACGAAGTATCTGAGTTACAGTTGGATAATGCAAAATTACATATTTTGGATGGTACAAACTGGCTCTATTCCAAATGGTTATTAAATGAATCAGATACAGAAAACAAGTATCTTGTATATGCACCATTCCCAAAACCAAATGATGCGGAGAATCCATTGGCAGATATGTATTATTACTCGGTTCCGTACTACACGGACCGAGTATCCCAGATGTCACAGGAGATTGGAATTGATAACCGGTTTAAGGAACATCTGGCACAGTACAGCAATTTCTGGAAGAATAAAAATCGAATTGAAAAGTTTAAAGGACTTGGCATAGACCATTTCAATGTAGAGACCATTGATATTGGTCTTATTGCCGTTCTTACAGATGTGAAGACACCGAATTTTGAAGAAATTATAAGACAGCTGTTATTGAATGATAACGAAGCGTATCTAAAAGCACTAGAAGACAATGGACTGATTGAAAAGTTCTGGGAATTATGTGAGAAGTATTTTGGATATCAGTCTGAGATCCCGAACATGGATGATCTGGCTGCATGTATGCTTTTGACGTATGCATCGGTAGCCTTGAAGGATACGCTTCCTGCTGTATTGAAATCTTATATTTTGAAAAAGAAAAATGACATCGTGGTATTTGTCCGGAATCTGATGGACAACGTACTTTATCAGGATGCGTATGATGCGTTATCAGAAAAAGTGGACAAGACATTACGAGTTGTATCCAGAATCCGGGATGAATTAAAAAAGGATGCGGACAAAGCAAAAGATCAGTCTGCACAGCTTCTGGATATTGCAAACTGCGATGCTTTCCGGGGACTGGATGGTATTTTAATTGACTGGGCATTGGATCAGTTAAATGACGAGATTCTGGATGCTCAGATTGATGACATGAACCTTGCACAGATCGCAGAGCAGCGAACAGCAAAGTCCTGCCATTTTGGAAGTGTATATAAAAACGAATATCAGTCAATCAAATATGCTTATCAGATGATGAAAGCGGTATCTGTTCTGGAAGTAACCAGTGATATCAAAGAAATGGTAGCAGATTATCAGAAACAGACGTATTTGATTGATTCTTATTATAGATGGTTTTACAGTGCCTATGACTGTATGGAAGATACGGAGCGTTTTGCACAGGTGAGAGAGCGGATTGAGAATATGTATTCCTTTACTTACCTGCAGAAAGTAACTCCGAAATGGAATCAGGAACTGACAGAGAATCTTATGGCAGATACCGGATTGAAACGACAGGAAGATTTTTACCGGAATTATCTGAAAGCATACGAAGGAAAGAACCGTGTGATTGTGATTATTTCGGATGCGTTCCGGTATGAGTGTGCGAAAGAGTTGATGGAACGACTGGAATTGGATGAAAAGTGTACACCGAAACTGGAGTGCATGATCAGCGGACTTCCGTCTGTAACCTCTGTGGGAATGGCAAGTCTTTTACCACACAAGGAATTACAGGTGGATGAAAAGCTGAATGTAACGGTAGATGGGCAGAGCTGTGGTGATCTGGCTTCCAGAGATAAGATCTTAAAAGCACAGAATGAGAACAATGTGGCATTATCCTTTGATGAAGTGGCAAGTGCCAATAAAGAGAAAATTCGTGAGTTATTGCAGAAGAAAAATATCGTATACATCTATCACAACCAGGTAGATGCCCGTGGAGATAAACCAGCCAGTGAGAATGAGGTGTTCGCAGCCTGCTCAGAGGCAATCGAGGAAATTCATAAACTGATCAAGAAGCTGACCGGCTATATATCAGCAGCGAAGTTCTTTGTTACTGCAGATCATGGATTCTTATATAAGCGAGATAAGTTGCATGAATTTGATAAAGTGTCTTATGATCGGGAAATCTGTGCATACTCCAATAAACGCTTCCTGTTGACTACACAGAAAGTAAATGAACCAGGTATGAAGTCAAGAATGATGGCATATATGAATCATTTATATGTGACCACACCGATTGGAGCAGATATTTTCAAAGTAGCTGGTGGCGGACAGAATTATGTACATGGAGGTTCATCCTTGCAGGAAATGCTGATACCGGTAATCGAACTGACAACCAATACTAGAGCAGTGGCATATGATTATGTGGATGTGATCTTAACCTCTGTCAATCGAAAAGTCACAAACTTGATTACTTACTTTGATTTCATTCAGACAGAGAAAGTAACAGATACCATGAAAGCAAGAAGTCTGGTGGCATACTTCACAACCGAGAATGGAGAGAAGATATCCTTTGATGTGCCGATTGTTGCAAATAGTAGAGAAGATGCACCGGAAAAGAGAACATTCCATGAAAAATTCACATTGAAGTCCAGAGAATATAAGTATGGAGACAAGTATTATCTGGTGCTGGCAGATGCAAATGATGAGAAGAATATTCTGCAACAGTATGAATTTGTGATTGATATTGCATTTGTGGATGATTTTGGATTTTAGGAGGAAAAAATGTCAGAGGTAGGGGAACTTAGAAAGCAATTTTCAGAAGGAAAATGGAAAAAATTTATAAAAAGCATTACGATAAATAACATACATGGGTGGAATGGGCAAAGGATAGATTTTAATTTCCCAGTATGTGCAGTTGTTGGAGAAAATGGTATTGGTAAGAGTACGTTTTTAAAAGCTGCTGCATGTGCATACGATAATAATGGCGGAGCTACTTTTTATCCATCTAAAATGTTTGTGAAAACTCAATGGGATTTGAACGCTATTGATGGTGCATATATTGAATATGTAATACAAGAAGGAGATAATACGAAACCGACACATTGGAAGAAAACGAATGATTGGGGATATACACCTAAAAAGAAAAAACCTAAACGTAATGTATTCTTTTTAGATGTTTCCCGTACATTGCCACTAGATGCTACCGCTGGATATGCAAAAATCGCAAGACAAGCAGTAACAGAAAATCAAGAAAATGTTATATTGAATGATGAAAGCATAAAGGGGATTTCTCATGTATTAGGAAGAGAATATGAGGCGGCGCGATTTGCAAGTACGGATATAGATCCTAAAAAGGAAGTTGGCATATTAACGAATTCTTTTGGTGAAGTTTCGCAGTTTCATCAAGGGGCTGGGGAAGATGCAACATTAGATCTGTTTAAGCTTTTACAAACGATTCCTGATCAATCATTACTAATAATAGATGAAGTAGAAGCGTCATTACATCCTTCAGCGCAGAGAAGATTAATTCAATATTTATTAAAATTGGCAAGAATAAAAAAAATACAAGTAATACTGTCAACGCATAGTACGCATGTATTAGATGAAATACCACCAGAAGGACGTATTATGCTAGTACAAATGCAAAACGAAAAGGATATCTTATATGGAATATCAACAAGATTTGCGTTAAGTAGTATAGATGTTTATTCACATCCAGAATTATATGTATTTGTTGAAGATGAAGAGGCTGAAACAATAATAAATGAAATATTGAAAATGTCTGATAATACCGGAAGGATATTGAATAGGATTTCTATTAAACCTATAGGAGATTTTTCAGTAGTAGATACAATATCAAAGTTGATAAAAGAACACAAATTGCCATACAAAGGACTTGCAATTGTTGATGGAGATAAAATAAACGAATGCACGAATTGCGACATAGGATTGCCAGGACAAAAAGCACCAGAGAAGCAGGTTATTGAAGATTTAAAGGCAATAAATTGGCAAAATCTGGATAATAGATTTGGTATAGGGGCGGGATCCCTGTTTCGAGTATTTCAAAAGGCTATTCTTGAACCCGATCATCATGACTGGACCACATATATTGGAGATAATATTAAACAGAGCAAAAGTTATGTATGGAGTGTTATGGTTGAAGAGTGGTGTAAGCAGTGTTTAAGTGTAGATGAAAGAGGCAGAATTTATAATGCTATTGTAGAGGCACTGAATAGTTGATTAAAATGTAAAAAGATAACGTTATTTTGGAGGAAACGTGATGGATGAATTTTGCAATCCTATTGATAATAAAACAGAAGACAAACGAGAAGCAATCAAGCAAAAACTCCGTCAATACTATGACGGTCGGATTGTCCGGAAGGATTTAACGAAATCCATCCGTGAAGGAGCCAATGTTCCGGTCTATGTACTGGAATATCTCCTCGGACAGTACTGTAATTCTGATGATGACGAGATCATTGAAGAGGGAGTAGAGAACGTAAAGCGTATTTTGAGAGATAACTATGTGCGTCCGGATGAGGCACAGAAGATTCTCTCTCTTTTGCGTGAAAGAGGCAGTTATACCGTGATTGACCGTATTACGGTTGTGTTGAATACGAAAGAAGATCGTTATGAAGCGACTTTCTCCAATCTAGGTGTAAAAGGAATTCCGATTCACCCGGATTATGTGAAAGATTATGACAGACTGCTCTGTGGCGGTATCTGGTGTATCCTACAGATGGAGTATGAGTTTATTGAAGAAGATAAGAAGAATACGCAGCCAATCCGTATTCGTAAGCTGACACCGATTCAGATGCCACATGTAGACATGGATGAAGTGAGAAATGGGAGAAAAGCATTTACAAAGGATGAATGGATGGATATTCTGCTTCGCTCTACGGGCTTGGAGCCTGAAAGCTTTAGTGAGAGAGCAAAGTGGCTTTTGATTGCACGTATGATTCCACTTGTAGAGAACAACTTTAACCTTTGCGAGTTAGGACCACGTTCTACGGGTAAATCTTACATATATGAGCAGATTTCTCCGAACAGTATTCTGGTTGCCGGAGGACAGACAACCGTTGCAAATCTTTTTTACAACATGTCCAATCATACAGTAGGTCTTGTAGGTATGTGGGACTGTGTGGCTTTTGATGAGGTTGCCGGTATTAAGTTTAAAGATAAAGATGGTATCCAGATTATGAAAGGATATATGGCATCCGGGGCATTTTCACGAGGAAAGGCAGAGATTCAGGCAAAGGCTTCTATGGTATTCGTGGGAAATATCAATCAGAGTGTAGATACTCTTTTAAAGACTTCCAATTTATTTGATCCATTCCCACCGGAAATGGGAACAGATACTGCGTTTCTGGATCGTATGCATTGCTATATTCCAGGTTGGGAGATTCCAAAATACAGACCAGATTCTTTTACTAACGATTATGGATTTATTACGGATTATTTGTCTGAGTTTATGCGTGAGTTGCGTAAAGATAGTTACAGTGATTTGATAGACAAATATTTCCGTCTTGGGAATAATCTGAACCAGCGTGATACCATTGCCGTTCGTAAGATGATTTCCGGATTTACGAAACTGCTGTATCCAGATGGAGAGGTAACAAAAGAAGAATTACGTGAGATTGTAGAGATTTCTCTGGAACTTCGCCGCAGAGTAAAAGAGCAGCTGAAGAAAATTGGCGGTATGGAGTTCTATGATGTGAACTTCTCTTATACAGATAATGATAGCTTTGAGGAGCATTATGTTTCTGTTCCAGAGCAGGGCGGTGGAAAATTAATCCCAGAGGGAATGGGAAAACCGGGATCTGTTTATACGGTTTCCAAATCAAAGACAGGAATGATTGGCTGTTATATGCTGGAAACACAGATGATGCCTGGAAATGGAAAGCTGACCTGTACCGGTATTGGATCAGGAAAAGAGCCGAAAGAGGCAACAAATACAGCATTTAATTATCTGAAAGCCAATGGAAACCGTATTTCCGGTCAGATTAGTACCACTACAAAGGACTATATTATCAACTATCAAGATATGCAGGGCATTGGAATGACTGGAAATCTGGCATTGCCGACGCTGATTGCAATCTGTTCTGCAGCATTAGGAAAGACACCGTTGAACAGCCTTGCAATTCTTGGCGAAATCAGTATTGGAGGTACTCTGATCAAGGTTGATGAACTGGCAAGCACTTTGCAGGTATGTCTGGATAGTGGAGCGAAGAAGGTATTACTGCCAATTACATCCGCAGGAGATCTTGGAACAGTACCATCTGATCTGG
>ERZ773248.1924-NODE-1924-length-14353-cov-3.222269_pt1 | contig 14353 bp, 9 predicted proteins | sample MGYA00580518_ERZ773248 | MGnify/ENA primary metagenome ERZ773248 (study PRJEB29015, sample SAMEA2737762) | human gut metagenome | biome: human gut; feature: human-associated habitat; material: faeces | place: China | collected 2012 ...
TCCGGCAGTATAACATTCTTTTATCGTTACAGATGGAACGGGAAGGCCGTACAGCTGACGATTGGCGATTATCCAACCATATCACTATCTCATGCGCGAGAGCGTCGGCAGCAGTTCAGGGCGTGGTTGACGGAAGGACTGGATCCGAGACGGCAAAAGGTGCTGGCGAAACAGAAAAAAACAGAAGCGCTGACAGTTAAAGAAGCGTTCGACTACTGGGAAAAGTTTTACTGCATTCCTGAAGGGCTGGTGAAAATAAAAGTTAACCGCCGGGACTTCAATATTCATATTTCGCCCGTATTAGGCAACATGGTTGTTGACCAGACAACGAAGGCGCACTGGCTAAACCTTTTTGATGGTATGGGGAGAAGGGTGGTTACCGGCCAGATGCTGGGTTTAATGCAGCGCACATTCCGTTTCTGCTCCAATCGAGGGGTTATTAACGTAAATCCTATAGAAAACTTAAGACGCTCTGATGTCGGGCTGACTGCTGCGGTAAAAGATCGTTGGTTAAGTGATGAGGAAATCAAAACTGTATGGAATGCTCTGCCGGAGATGAAGCACAGGCAGCAGCTGATTATGACGTTTCTTATCATTACCGGTTGCCATAGTACTGAGATAAGAACGGCTAAATGGGAATGGTTTGATTTCCAGGAGGGAACCTGGACTATTCCAGCAAGTGATTACAAAACCGGTAAGTCAGAAAGGCGGGCGCTACCTGAAGCGGTGGTCAAAATGCTGAAGACAGAAAAAGAAACATCCGTCTCAAATTATGTTGTGACACTGTCACGATAAAAAGGGCCAGAACACGATCGTCCCCCGCTGCAATCCAACATTGCCTTATTCTCAGCTCAAATCATCGCCAAAACGGGAATGAAAACATGGTCGCTCCATGACCTGAGAAGAACAATAGCGACACGCCTGTCCGAGCTCGGCGCGCCGCCACATGTTATAGAAAAATTGCTCGGCCATCATATGTCCGGCGTCATGGCGAGATATAACCTGCATGATTACCTTGATGATCAGCGCCATTGGCTTGGGGTATGGCAGACTCATCTTGAAAAGCTGATTGGTCAGCCTCTGGTTTAATACCCACCTTAGACGATCCTGCCGGAGTATTCCGGCTTTATCATCAACCCACCTCTGAAACCTCTGTCATGGCAGAAATAGCCCTATTTACTTCCTCCCGGGAACACAGAACATCACATCAAAAAATGCACATTTTACGTTCAATTATGAATTAATAGTGGACAAGTGATAACAATTCATTGCATTAAATTGCACAACATTTCAGAAAACGGAGTTTTTGATGTCGTGTCTGTCCTCTGCCAGGTACGGGCTTCTGCTGGCAAGTCTCACGGCCACAGCCCTCCCGGCAGCACCCCTGAGTCCTGCGGACCAGAATGCCATTGAGCAACAACAAAAGGCATTACTGGAACAGGCGCAACAGCAGCGCGACCTGCTCCGCCATGCCACATCCGCGCCCTTGCTCCCGGAAGCAGCCCCTTCAGAGCCGACCGGTCAGTGTTTTCAGCTACGGCATATCCGGCTGGAGAACGTCACGGTGCTTCCGCGCTCTGCCGTGCGAAAACTGACGACCGTCCCGGCACAGGGCTGTATGACGCTCCCGGATATCCGGGCGCGGGTACGGGATGTCACTCAGGACTATCTTTCCCGGGGATTCATCACTTCACGCGCCTGGCTGCCGGAACAGGATATTTCCGGCGGAACGCTGGTCATTGCCGTCACAGAAGGGAAGGTCGAAGCCGTCACGCTGGAGGAGCAGGAGGAAAATGCCATCAGGATGGCTTTCCCCGGGGCGGATGGCCGGGTACTCAATCTCCGTGACGCTGAACAGGGTCTGGAGCAGCTTAACCGTCTGAACTCACGTCCACTGACCGTAGATATTCTGCCGGGGAGCCGGGAGGGATTTTCCCGGGTAGAGCTGGTACCGGTCAGTCAGCGTTTTCCTGTCAGTCTTGATGTGGGCGCAGATAACAGCGGGCAGAAAAGTACCGGCAGCGGACAGCTGAATGCCCGCCTGACAGCAGACAATGTGATGAGACTGGCAGACCAGTGGACACTGGCCGCAGGCAGGGACAGTGAGTTTCATCATGACAGACGCAGCCGCAGTATGCAGGCCGGCGTAACGGTTCCTTACGGGTACTGGCTGTTCAGTGCGCAGTATGCGTGGTCTGATTTTTATCAGATGCTTTCTGTTGGCGGGACACCGCAGCACTGGCGCTATGAAGGCACCGTGCAGTCACAGCGGCTGGCCGCCAGCCGGACGCTACTGCGTGACGGTAAGCAACGTCTGGCGCTGGATGTCGCTTTGTCCCGCCGGGAAACCGAAAACCGGCTGGGCGGCGTACGTCTTGATATCAGCAGCCCGACGCTCAGCAGCGTGACGGCCGGACTGAGCTACAGCCGGAGTATCGGTGGAGGCTATCTCACCCTGGGCCCGTCCCTTTCCCACGGCGTCCCGCTTGCGGGCGCGACACGGGATGACCCGGCACATCCTGACCTGCCCCGCAGCGAATTCCGGCGCTTCAGCGCAAGTGCAAGCTGGTTCTACCCGATGACATCCTCTGTGTACTGGCTGACTTCAGCTTACGGGCAGACCACGCCTGACAGACTTTATGCCAGTGAGCAACTGTCCGTCGGAGGGCAGTATTCGGTCAGGGGGTTTAAAGAGCAGTATCTCAGCGGCAACCGCGGCGGCTACTGGCGCAATGAACTGACATGGCAATGGATGACGGTGCCGGGCGTGGGGGCATTCTCAGCAACGGGGGCGCTGGATACCGGGCATGTCATGCGCCAGGAAGGAATAACTGACGGCGGGACGCTGACCGGGGCTTCCGTCGGACTGGAGCTGGCTGGCCGCTGGCTCAGCCAGTCCCTGACGCTGGGGATGCCGCTGTCGTATCCCGACAGACTCAGTCCGGATAAACACGTGGTTTACTGGCAGGCCACCGTTTCACTTTAACTGCCGGCACACAGCAGGGGCCATGATGGCCCCGTCATACAGGATGTTCTGACATGGATAAACTCGCACATCCGCTGGCCCGTGGGGCCAGCTGGCTGCTGATATACCTGACCGCCGTTCAGCCTCTGCATCCCGCCATTGCCGCGGGCATCACTGCCGCGAATGGCAACACTCAGGTCGTGATGAAACCCGGTAATGTCCCGGTGGTGAACATCGCCACGCCCAACTCGGCTGGTATATCGCACAACACCTACCAGGATTTTAACGTGGGAACGCCGGGCGCGGTGCTGAATAACGCCACGCAGGGCGGGAAAACACAGCTCGGCGTCACCATCGACAACGGCAATGTCAGACTCAAGGGTAAACCGGCCGAACTGATTATTAACGAAGTGACCAGCGGCAACCGTTCTGAACTGAAAGGCAGGCTGGAAGTCTTCGGCAGTAAAGCCGGCGTGATGATTGCCAACCCGAATGGCATCACCTGTGACGGGTGTGGTTTTATCAATACCCCGTCGGTGACCCTGACAACCGGCAAACCGCAGTTTGACAAACAGGGCGCACTTGAGGCCCTGGAGGTCAAAAAAGGCGCGGTGATTATCGGCGGAAACGGTCTGAATGGCACCAGTACCGAATATGTTGATGTCATCAGCCGGGCCACTGAACTGAACGGCAAAATTAACGCGAAAACCCTCACCCTGACGCAGGGAGCGAACCGGGTCAGCTTTAAGGACGGCACGATAAAACCCATTGCAGGTGAGGGGGCAAAGCCTCAGCTTGCTGTCGATACAAAGGCGCTTGGCGGCATGTATGCCGGTAAAATCCGCCTGGTCGCCACCGAAGCCGGGGTCGGCGTCAACCTGAGCAATATGACATCCACTCAGCGGGACATCTCCCTGACGACGGCCGGAAAAATCACCCTCAGTAACATTAAGGCGCAGACTGACCTGAACGTCAGCGGGCGAGATATCGTCACGCCAGCCGGGTTCAGCGTGCGCGCTGAACGTGATATGACGCTGGCGGCGACCACAGTGGATAACCGGAGCAGCACCACTGCCCACGGGGATATGCGGGTATTTGCGTCTACGGTGCGCAATACTGGCAATGGCGCATCATTACACAGCCATAAAAATCTGTGGATACAGAAGGATGCCCAAGGTAATAAAGCCAGTCTGGTGGAGAACCGGTCGGCGACGATAAAAACGAACACGGGTGACCTGGTTATCCGGACTGACGTTCTGAATAATGTCCGGGAACGTCTTATCAGAAAGGAGCAAAACACACCGGCCACATCACAGGAAATAGACCGGAGCCTGGGAAGTTTAACCCCTGATAATTCAAAAGTGGCTGCGGATACGGACCGCCTTGCAGTCATCCTGGATCCGGGAGTTCAGAAGTGGTTTGGTCGTGTAGACTTTAAGATAAGCCCTTACGTCAACGTCAGGAGAGACAGTATTTCTTATGATGTCTCTGAACCCGGCGTTGTTTCTTCAGGTGCGAACGCTTATCTCAGTACAGGCTCTTTGCTGAATGATGCATCGGTAATTAAATCTGCCGGCAATCTCATCATGACAGGAGCAACATTAAACCTCAAAAATTACAGTTCCGGAACACTGAACACTTATGCAGTTTTTGATGTGCCCGAAATAGGCCATGCGCCTCGTGGAAAATATTTAACTCGGGACACTGTCGTTTATAAAAAAGGTGAAGTTAGTCGGTTCGAGCCCTCGGGTATTACCTCTTATCTTCTTAGTGCCGGGAATAACCTGGTCGCTGATTTTTCCGGGCGGATAGAAAGTAATGAACCCTACCCTACAAATGTACCCTACTCAGGTGTTGTAGCCCGCCCGGACACGATGACGGCTAAAAATATCCTGCTGCGCGCCGGAAGTATCATTACCACCGATGTGATGAAGGCATCAGGGGATATTACCTTACAGTCAGACAGCGGCACGAAAATGGCGCTGGCGCTGATGACGGCCGGAAAGGATATCTCGGTTCTGGCGGGCGGAAATGTTGAGTCCTGGCAGAGTGAGCTGAAGGGGCAGAACATTACCCTGGTCAGTCGCGGTGGTGACGTCACCTCTCATACCAGCGAGTGGCCCAACTATTTCCATTCCAGTGGCCTGCGCTGGCTGGGAAGTCTGGAGGCGTCACGTGATTTATCTGTGACCGCAGGTGGCAAAATTCTGCTTAAGAACACGCGTTTTCCTGTTCTGAGCCAGAATATTTCTCTGGTTGCGAACGGGGATATCACGTTTGATAAAAATGAAGCCATGCTCGGGCATGAGCGGCCAGGCGTTGTCCTGACCCAGGCCCGCAAACAGGAACTGTTTAACCGGATGTTGCCCGGAGAGCCGCTTCGTGCTTCAGGTGATATCACCCTGAGCGGCCGGCGTCTGTCTCTGTATGGTGCGGGGCTCGACGCAGGCGGGAATATCAGCCTCTCATCGGCAGCCAATACTGACCTGAACATGCGAAGCCTGAGTGGCCGCTACGGTGAGTTTTTTCCGGACAGCCGGATACCCGAATTACGCAGCAACCTGAGAGCCGGAGGCAATCTGCTCATCAGCTCAGCAGCAGATATCGGCGTGCAGGGCGCTCATATTGTCGCCGGGAAAACCGCGACGCTGCAGGCAGGGAAACTTCTCTGGCTGGGCGCCTACGGATATGGTGTAACGGACAGTGGTAATGACAATAACAGGGATGAACTCAACGTACTGACCCGTCTGCACGGAGCGAAGAGCCTGACGCTGGCGGCAAACGGCGGTATTCAGGCCAACGGCAGTACGCTGACTTCAGACGGTAACATCACGCTGACATCCGGCGGGAATATGCAGTTTCAGTCCGCCCGGGGGACGCTATACCGTGAGTCCGGGAACAGCTGGACGGAAAGCGTCAGCCAGACAGGCGTCACGCTGAATTCAGGTGGTGCACTGACGGTTATCTCGGGTGGCAGCATCCTTTTCCAGGCATCGCGTCTGCTGGCAAAGGGCGCGATGGATGTTGCTGCAAAAGGCGGCTGGCTCTATGCCCAGGCGATGGAAGAGTCCAGTCATTACGAACGCCAGACCACGAAGAGAAAGTGGTGGGGTAAGAAAACCACCGTTAAGCAAACGAAACACACCACCACCAACCGGGTGACGGAGTTTATTGCGGGAGGCAATCTCAGCCTGCTGAGCCGCGATGACAGTACCTATGAAGCCAGTAAAATCGAGGCGAAAAAGAATGCCACGCTGACCAGTACCAGTGGAAAAGTCAGTTTCCTGGCCGTGAAAAACACGACTTTCGAGCAGACGGTCAGCACCTCGAAAGGCTTCTATATCAGGCAGGCAAATAAGGGTTACAGCGAAGGAAAATGGGTGCTTCCGTCTGTTCATGCTGGCGGAAAACTCACGGTCAACGCGGCCAGCGGTATCAGTGCCGATATCAAAGCGAAAAATGGCCAGGCTTTGCAGGGCGCGATTACTACTCTGGGCGCGCTACCCGGAACAGAGTGGCTGAAGGGACTGAATACCCGCAGCGATGTTCAGTGGAATACGGTTAAGGATGCTTACGACAGCTGGAATTATAAAAGTCAGAGTCTGAATCCGGCTGTGGCGGCGGTGATTGCGGTAGCGGCTGCTGCAGTGACTGCCGGAACGGGGCTCGCTGCTTTGGCCGGAAACAGTGCGGTTACGGCAACCGGCGTCACAGGCGCAACGGCTTCCGCCGCAGTGTATGGCTCAGCCTATGCAGGTATGACATCCCTGGTTTCCCAGGCCGCTGTGGCTCTGGTGGAAAATCAGGGAAATCTGTCAAAAACGCTGTCGGCACTGGGAAGCAGCAGCTCGGTCAAATCGCTGGCCACCTCTATGGTTATCGGCGGCGCGCTGGCGGGCTTTGATAAGGTCATGAATGTTGAAGTTCCGCCCGATAAGGCCAAATTGCCGGTTCTGGTGAGAAATGAAGACTGGGGGAAAGTGGTCCAGCGCGTGGCCGGCCAGTCGGTTATCAGCTCCAGCCTGAACACCACCATCAACGGCGGCAGCTTTAAGGACAACCTGACGAACGCCCTGCTGGCGAATATTGGCAACCAGATTAATGCCGAAGGGGCCGGTCTGATCGGCGACAACGGAAAAATACTTGATCTGCCGGGAAGAGCCCTGAGTCATGCGGTGGTCGCGGGTATCAGCGCGGAAATTGGTCGAGGAAACGCCAAGGGAGCCGCTGCCGGAGCGCTGGCTGCGGAGCTGGCCGGGATTATCCTCAACGATAACCTGGTAAAGAGCGAAGGATGGCAGGAGCGCCAGGCGCAAATCAGCCGTGTCTCGGGGGCACTGGTCGGCGCCATTGCCACAGGCAGAGCCTCTGGCGCCAATAGCGGCGCAAATGCGGGAGAGCTTGTTGAACGCTTCAATCGTCAGCTGCATCAGGATGAGCTCAACGCTATCAAAGAGCTGGCGAAAGGTGATAAGGAAAAAGAAGCGCGACTCATGGCTGCATCATGTCGCAAGGTCGCCTGTACCACACAGGAAGCCCTGAACTCAGAAGAGCGAAAGCAGTTTGAAGCTTTGATGAATAAATACCCTTCAACGCGGGATGAAGACGGGCTTATTGATAACTACTGGGTGCAAAAAGAGCGTCAGCGCTTCGGAAATTACCCGGCATATGCTGGCTATGACAGTGAAAAACTGTTCACATACGATTTGGGTGACCGGATAACCGACGGGCAGTTGTTTGCGCGTAACCAGCAGATAGAGCAAATCAGCAAACTGACAGGCTGGTCGCCGAACTGGGTGAATGCCTCTGTAATGGCCATCTCCATCTCCAGTACATTTGTCGGAATGGGGAAAACAAGCGTTGGCAATCAGTATCTGTCCACCAGTCTTGCTGGACCGACCAGCGCATGGAAAGGGTATCTGATCAATGAGCAGACCATACAGCAGGCTGCCACGTTCAGGCAGCAGGTGTTGGATGCCAGAGCGCCATTTTCTCAAAATATCAGGAAGGGGGGCAATGCCGCAGTTGCACAAATCGATGTTCCAGGTATGCCCAGGACACTTGCGGCACACAGCCGGGTCGATACAGCAGAGAAAAGCTTTATAGGGAAAGGTAGCGGCAATTTTGAATTTAAAACCATCAACAATGTAAAAGGTGAACCAATACCTCGAAATACCGACTCGGAGTACAAAATTCTGGACAACCTGGCTGATAAGTTAGGGAGCAATGTGTCAGTCAAAGGGAAAGTCACTATTTTCACTGAGCGCGCTGCCTGCGAGAGTTGTTTGGGTGTTGTGGATCAATTTCAAAAAAAATATCCAGGGATTAAAGTAGAGGTCCTTGATAACAATAACGTATTGCTAATTCCTGGGAGGTTGAAGTAGTGGATGACGAACGTATGACCTACGGTGAAATACGAGAAATGATACTAGAATGTTTTTATGATTGCTGTAGAAACATACTTGACATTAATCAGAAAACCGGTGAGAAATCGTCCTATGATGGCTTAGAAATTGGGTATGCATCATATCAATATGAATGTACACCTTTTTCGCCGATAGAAAAGCTAATGTTCGAGGTCTTTCTTCTTATTTTAATGGCTGGAAGACAGCCGGGAGACGTTGAAGATAATATTAGAAATTCTATCTCCTTGATTGTAAAAGAAATTCCTTTGAGGTATCTCATTAAGGACCTCTCTGATGATGAAAAAAGGAACTTGCTTTATGATATGGAGTTGCTTGGGTTGCTTGAGGAGTCTTAGTATGGACTGACCCCACGCCTGTAGACAAATTCTGTCCTTATGACGAGGCCTGTTCATGGTTAGGAAACTGAATCACCGTTTCAAAAAATTCCTGACTGTGAACATGGCTGTCTGAAGAGCAATGATGGCGGGTGATTGGGGGACTTATGGTGATAAAATACTGTTTTCGGCGCATTTTTAAACAGGACCCCATTTTTCAGACGCACTTATCCTGCAGCCTGTGCCAGAAGCCATCGTTTACGGTCAATGTTATGCTGCCTTTCTGCCACTAACTCCGTGGCGTGTCTGCCAGCCAGTGCACTGCTGAAGCGCAGGCGATTGCCGCACAGGATGCATTTGTACGGGTCCGAGCGCAGGAAAGCCTTCATCAGCGCAGCGAAGCCCGGCTGCTCCGGTTTTTTCCGCGCCTCCATCTCCAGGGCTTCATACACCTTTGGCAGCAGCTCGCCCCGTTTCCGGTTGGATAAAAATCCGTAGTAGCGCACCATCTTAAAGTGCTTCGCCGGGATATGACTGATATAGCGCCCGATCATCTCCTCCTGCGTCAGCGTCTGCTGGCGGTACTGCTGTGTCCGGTGGTCGTAATAATGGTGCACCACGGCACCGCCGCTGTAGTGCCTGAGCTTCGCTGCTGACACCGGCGGTCGCTTCAGGTACCGGCCCAGATATTTGACGCTCTTCCAGGCTCCGCGGGTCTTCTTCGCAAAATGGACCTTCCATCGGCGTCCGTACTGCGCCTGCAGATAGCGCTGCCACTGCTTCTTATCGCGAATATGGCCCAGCCCCGGCAGACTGCTGGGATTAATCAGGTTGTAGCTGTGGCGCAGCAGGCGGGTGACCGCCCCGCGCCAGATTTCCTCCACGGCGTGCTTCTTAAAGAAGATATCGCGCCAGATGCTGTATTTAATATCGAGGCCGCCACGGGTGGCGGACAGATGAATGTGCGGATGCTGGTTGAGTTGTCTGCCATAGATATGCAGGGCGCAGAAGATACCGACCTCAATACCCTGTTTGCGTGCCCACCGGAGCATGGTGCGGGTGGCAGCGCGGAACAGGGCGTTGAGGAGTGGCCAGTTGTTGTTGAAGAAGGGCCACAGCAGGTGGGGCATGGTGAAGGTGATATGCTGCCAGTCGCAGTCGGGAAGGATATGACTCTGCTGCGACACCCACTGCTCCGTAGCTTTGAAGCCGCAGGCGCTGCAGGCCTTTGACTTGCAGCTCTGGCAGAAGAATCGGCTATGGGTGCAGTCTGATGATGAACAGCAATAGCGCCGAACGCCCATTTCCGTGGTACCACAGGCGAGCATGCGCTCAACGCAGAGGCGGGTCCAGGGCGTGACGCTGTCGCCAAATTTTTCGAGGAACGTATTCCAGCCGTCATCGACGGTGAAGAGCAACTTTGCGGGGCGTGGAATATACATGCCGCAGAGTATAAAACGGGGCTCAGGGCATGAACACCATCGGAACGGCAGAGCCGTGACGCTCGCCCTGCAAGGGCGCTACGTTCGTAAATAATTTAGTCAGTCATTCAATCATCGCACGTTTCTTGCACCACTTAGTTTGTATTAGAATAGTCATACTATTGAGGAGATGATCATGTTTAAGTATGCCGTAAACTCGCTAGCAGATTATGTTTCAACAGTTACAGAAATAGTAAATGAAGTCGATGACATATGGTTTAGAGGACATGCTTGCGCTTCATATAGATTAGTACCCTCGGTATTACGTGATACCGTTCCCTTAACTGATGCCAGAGGTAATAGGGTCGAAAATGGTCAGGTGATACTTTCAGAGGGCGGTCATGTAACAGGTCTTAGTCCCGAAAATATGTTTTATGAATTTAAGTCTCGAGCGGTTCCTTTTTTGAATCGAGAGCCCTCAAATAATTTTGAGTGGATGTTCTTGATGCAGCACTATGGTGTACCAACCAGGCTGTTAGACTGGACGACAAACGCCTTAGTTGCGTTATTTTTTGCTATCGAATCAAATCCTACCTCTGACGAAAAGAGGCATTACAACGAATCGCCCTCGCAAAATTTTATGGAAAGCGATGAGTTTTGCTCGGAAGGAGCTGCTGTTTTTGCCATAAGCCCATCAAAATTGAATTATTTAACAGTCTCAAACCGGTCAAAAATTTATATTTGTGAAGAAGCTGATAAATGGAGTCATTACTTCGACCCAATGAATAAAGAAGGTAGTTGTAATTTTCTTCCAATTGCAGTCCAATCAAGTCATATTGATACGAGAATAAGATCACAATCGGGCCACTTCACATTACATGGTTCAAATATATGGGCATTAGACTATTACGATGAGCTTCGTAAAATTATACATAAAATATTTATACCATATGAAGTGATCCCCCAAATGCTTAAAGATTTGCAAGCTCTAGGTATAACGGAGTCATTTATATATCCGGGGCTAGAATCATTGTCGCGAGATATCAAAAGAAGCGAAGTTTTTAAATTTAACGGCGAAAAGCTTTAGCATTTCATTACAATCTGCTAGCCGCTGAACATGGAGTTAATGGCGGCTTATCGCTTATAAGTGACAACCATACTCAAATCTCCCACATTGCAGGCTATTTGAGTATGAACACATCACCGTGGAAAAAATGACCTGCTCCCCGTTGATTAATACACCGCGATTTTTTTTCAGTTCAAGTTGATTTAGGGATAAGGTAGGAATAATTCTCATGTTGATAACATCATACGTTTTACATGGTGGGCTCTATTGATATAAAGTAAGGTATTATCAATGCTTGCAATTCATATGAACACTAAGTTAAGCATACTGAGAACAACAACCAAAATCTTAAAGGGGAAAATTTTGACATTATACATAATAGGGAATGGTTTCGATTTATATCATGGTATGAAAACAGGTTATAACGATTTCAAGAAATATGTAATGAGAGAAGACCGTGACGTATACAATGCTGTAGATGTATTTGCTCCTGCCGGAGACGAATGGAATGAACTAGAATCATCTTTAGGTGATATAGATTTCTACAACATAATTGAAGAGTGTGAGGTATATTTAACTTCTTACGGAGCAGATGGTTTTAAAGCCAGAGATCACCATAATTATGAATTTGAAATCGAAAGAATAACAAAAAGCCTGACAACCGAATTACTGGAACAGTTTTGTAACTGGGTTAGCAAGATTGAAGTTCCCAAAGATGGACGATACAAAAAATTTAAAAGTCTTGGTAATGAAGCAATCTTTCTTACCTTCAATTACACAAGCACTTTAGAACGACTTTACTCAATAAATGAATCTAATATCAAACATATACATGGATCAATTGATGATGGCAGTGAAATCATTTTAGGTCATGGTTGGGAGCGTACTAAAACTGTTAACCCCGCCCCAGGGGTTGACCAGGATACTCGGGAGAGAGGAGGTTATGATCTATTAGATGAAATGTTTGATTCGAACTTTAAAAACTGCTCAGAAATAATAAATGAAGAGAGTGTTTTTTTTGATTCATTAAATTCAATCACTCAGATAGTAATAATCGGACATTCTCTTTCTGATGTTGACGCTAAGTATTTCAAAGAAATATTGAAACACACTCCCCAAAGTGCAATCTGGCGATACGCGCTACGTAACATCAATCAGGATCAAGAAAAAACAGATTTACTTGTTAATTTAGGAGTCAGTAGAGAGAACATTAAAAATGTGCTAATAAATTCTCTATAAGAGCCATGATATGAATTTCGGGATACATATCGAGGAGCACTTTGATTCAAAAGCTTGAATGTCCGCTCCTCGCTCACAGCGGACCTTAAGCTCTTTTAGTTTGTCCTTCCTGTGTCAGAAATGGGCTTTATCTCTCAGGATCCACCAAACTATCCATTAGGATGTACTGCGCAGCTTTACGCGCATATTGGTCAATCAAAGGTACTAGCCGAGTGAAATGCTCGCTGGCGCAGTGCGCATCAAGTGCCTTATGATCAGGCCACTCTTCAATGAAAATAAAATGCCCCGGATCCTTTTCATCCCGGTACAAATCATAGGCAATACAAAGAGGCTCTCGCTTCGTTGCCGCGATGAGCTCGCGGTATAAAGGTAGAACGGTGTCGACGCACTAGGTTTTGATAAAATCTTCGGCAATGACCTTTAGCATGTGAACTCCTTCATTAAAAATGGCCAGGGCTTTTGAGGGATTGTGCCAGTCTGAATAGCTATTTCAAACAAAAGGTCCGTTTCTCGCTCACGGCGGACATTGTGACCTTGCTTTCTGTCCGCCCCGTGTCAGAAGCGGACAAGCTAACAACAAAAAAGACTAATTAACAACTATCTAACCACAACAAATCTAGCTGAGATAGGTCTGCCAATCTTCATATTTAGCATTTATTATTTTTGTATTAATCCCTAAGTATTCATATGCAGGGATTAACTTCTTCAACAATTTTTGGTCTCGACTTACGAAGTAATCGCAATAAACTCCATATATTGAATGGGTGTTATCGTGCAGGCTGGACATAGAAACCTCACTTGAGGCATAACCTAATTCAATCATAGTAAGTATTACAGCATCAACAACTGCTTCAGATATGTCAAAACCTTCAGATGAAAATTTAGTTTTATTCCTGTTGTTTAATATTTTCTCTGCCTTATTAATAAAATACGCACTCTGCATATAACGTATTTCGTGTGCTTTTTCATCGATGATTTTCTTCACTTGAGCAGTGCAAGGCTGTATCTTTATATTGGATTTAATGAGCTGGTTGATTGCTGCACGATGTATTAGTTTCGATGTTAAATTTTGCAAAAGCAAAGCTTTAGCAGATGGGTCTGTTTCTAAAACGTTAATGATATTTGCATGACCTAATTTGCTTTTAAGATCTTGTTCAACTTCATCAGCCTTATCAACAGAGTATTGCTGAGATGACTCTGCTACTTCATTTGATTCATAATTATCGTACACTCTTTTAAAGCATGCCGTAGGATGCTCTAAGACAACGTAAGGGCCTTCTCTCCCACAAAAAGAATGCATTATTTTAAAATCATTAGAGTAAGGAACTATCTCTCGATTGCGAGTAACTTTTGATAATATGCTAATGCGTAGATCTTTCTCTTCAGTAGTGATATGATTTGAAATATTGGGGCTGCAATAAGAGTTGCATATTTCTTCGCAATGAGCAGGGGAGTAAATTATCTCAACTCTATCTCTGTCTATTTTTTTTAGGACACTCTCCAATGAAGTATCAAACCTTTCGAACCGTATGTCGAACCATATATTCTGATCAAGATAAATTCTTTTCATGCGGCAATCCCTTTTAAATAAAAACTACAGTGGTTAAGTGGCTATTGTATTAAACACTATACAGAAAAATTGTGAACTTAAAAACATCAGTTTACACTTTCCATCCTTATTAAGAGGCCTACTCATAGGTGGATTTTACCCGATATTCCCAGACGTCTTTTCTCTCTTACCGGAGCGTGGCCACTCAATAATGACATTATATTGCCCTGATAGACTGCGCTCACATATTGCAGTGAGCGTTACTTTGAGTTTAATGCCAGCCTGGTACAGTCAGGTTGACAGTACTTGTTTCAGGCTTTCGTCATTAAAAACGGTTCCGGTCTTCAGGACGCCATAACACCAGTGCACCAGT